>Ga0209202_1000257_pt1 | contig 49807 bp, 52 predicted proteins | sample AD_UKC032_MetaG_FD_184416 | JGI IMG/M metagenome (GOLD analysis project Ga0209202, IMG submission 184416) | Active sludge microbial communities of municipal wastewater-treating anaerobic digesters from USA - AD_UKC032_MetaG (SPAdes) (version 2) | ecosystem: Engineered > Bioreactor > Anaerobic >... | reverse complement strand
TCAGGTCCGAGATGTCGAGGCCGAAGTCCTTGAAGTAGTCCGGCAAGATCGTGTGCTCGGAGTCGTACCAGACCACAGCTCCACCGAGCTTCTGGCACTCCCGGGCGATCGTTGCCGCAACCGAGGACTTCCCCTCGGACTCGTTCTTGCTGAAGATCTCGACGACCCGGCCCCCGGCGATCCCGCCCCCGAGCTTCTGGTCGAGGTCAGGGGCTCCGGTGCTGATCCAGTAGGGCACCCGGAACCTCGGGTCCGTGGCGTCGTAGAGGGCTACCTCGTCCTCACCGATCTTCTTCCCGATCTTCCGGACGAAGTTGGCCAGAATGGCGTGGTCGATGGGGGGAGGAAGGGAAGGGGCCGCCCCCGAAGGGGCGGCCTCGTGAACAGTGGACTTCTTGGCCATCTCAGCTTCCGGTGTTCAACCGGGACTTCAGGCGGGCCTTGAGCGTGGCGAGGTCGGCGCGGGCGGCCCCGGTCGAGGGGACAGCCACCGGAGCGTCGTCGGCCGTGGAGGTCTTGACCCGGACCGCAGCCCCGGCCGTGGTCTCGACGGTCTTCGGGATGCTCCCCGCTCCCGTCATCTCGACGGTCTCGGGCGTGTCCACCTCGGCCTCGACGGAAACGTCGTAGCCCCCGTCCTCGGCCGGAGCGAGCCCCATGCCGATCGGGCCAGCCGGGCTGGAGGGGATCACCGTCGCGGGCCGGGCCTTGGCCACCCGGGCGACAGCAGCGGCGACAGCGGAGCCGTCGTCCACGGGGTCGTCGTCCTCGATGTCCTGCGCCTTGCGGAGGGCGGTGATGAGCACTTCGTCGGGCTCGGCCTTGAGGAACTGGGTGAGATCCGGAGCCGTCTCGAAGAGCTTCTGGGACTCGGCGAGGGACTTGTGCATGACGCAGCTCGCGTTCTGCACCCGGACGGCGTAGCGGGTCTGGAGACCGGACCCGGTCTTTTCGAGGATGATGTCCGCGCCCCTCTCGAAGTCGAGGAAGAGCGGCCAGTTCTCGTCGTCGGAGGCGTAGGCGAGGATCTGGGAGTGCGCGGAGCCCGGAGCCGAGAAGACCTTGACCCCCTCGGACTCCTTCCCCCGGACGAGGATGTTCCAGAGGTAGGTGTGGCGGACGCTGATGGCCTTGCCCAGCTCCTGCTCGACCTCGGACATGGTGGGCTTCCGCATGAGGCGGGCCACCTTGCAGATCGGGCAGTCGCGGTTGATGCCGGGGGTCGCGGGGCAGATGTAGCTCTTCTTCTCCTCACCCCCGAGGAAGTGCTGGGAGAGAGCCACGAAGGGGAGGATGGCGGACTCGGTCGGCCAGCCGGGGAGGATGCGGAGCTTGTTCGGCCCGTTCTCGGGCCTCCAGTAGCTCGTGCGCTGGCGGGTGACCTCCGCGTAGGAGGTCTTCATGAGTTCGCGGTTCAGCTTGGGCGGGAGGAATGTCATGGTGTGCCTTTCATATTACGGGGTTTAGCTTGGCATGTCTAGTTGAAACGTGCTACTGACGGAGACGAGAAAGCTAGTTCGTGCCACCTCCTTTCACGCCGGAGACCTCCGCATCGTCCTCAGCCCTTCAATGTCCATCTCGGACCGGCGATACGCGCCGTACGACTGAAGCATTTTGCCCTTCTCCTCGATGGCTTTCAAGGCCGACTTGAGGAGATCGGCGTTGTGCCGGGCCATTTCCACGGCCTTCCGCTGGGCCGCGTAGGCCGGGTTGCCCTTGAGGGCCTCCTTGAGCTGGTCCTCCGTCGGCTTCTTCCCCGCCGGAAGTCCCACGGACAGCTCCGCCCGGAGCTTGCTCGCGAGCTGTGCCCCGACGGTGTCGAGGTCGATCTCAGCCATCCGGTAAGCGTGGAGGGCGTTCTCGGTCAGGGTGCCCCACCACCCCTGAAGGGCCGCCTGCTTGACGAACTCGGTCGAGACGTCGGTCTCGTCGATCGTGACGACCTCGGCGAGGTTGACCGTGCTGCGGACCCCGGCGTTCGTGATGTTGAACCGGATCTCTTTCAGGTCAATCGGCATCACAGACCTTCCTCGCCCGCTGTTGGGCATTCTCACACAGGCGACAGTACCGCTCGCCACGGTTGTTTACGGCGTCGTAAGCGTGTCCCTTCGGGCAGTGCGTTTTTCTCCGTTGAGAATGCCGACCCCTTTGCACTGCATCCTTCTGGTTCTCCGACGCACTCCCAGCACGAAGATGGTGGAGGCTCACGCACGGAGGGTTGTCACAAGAATGCAGCACATCTTTCCCCACAGGTATCGGGCCATGTGCCTGCTCATACGCGAACCGATGGGCGTACACCATTCGTCCCTGACCACCCCAGAAACGCCCATACCCCACCGGGTTCGTACCTCCAACCCACAAGAAACACCCAGACATGGGCTCTGGCTCCACGTACTTCTCAAACCGAATAGCAGCAGGTTCAGTCTTCTTCATATGAGACCATGTCTCCCCACGTCTCCCCGATCTCTACGGACACCCGAAGCGGCACCCCGGGGCCTTTCGGCCCATCCAGCCACTCCAGCCCGGGGTTGGTCAGGATGTGGCACACAGCGTCGATGACCTCGAAGACCTCTTCCGGCGGACAGGACAGGATGATGGCATCGTGGATCGTCGCCTTGATCCGGGTCTGGAGCTTCAGCTCCCGGATGAGATCAGCCACGCGCACGAGCCCCCAGAGGCAGACGTCCGAAGCATCCCCCTGAATCGGGCCGTTGACCGCCTGCCGCAGGGCCGCCTCGATCCTACCCTTGTTGGCCTTGGTGTCCGGGAGCATGGCGTCCGGAAGTGCCCGGAACCGCCCCATCTTCGACGTCGCCCGACCGGACTTCCGCACGGCCCGCTTCGTCGCTGCGATCCACTTCACGAGCCCGGGGAACTTCGCGTAGTAGTTTTCGAGGAACTCCTCGGCCTCCTCCTTCGAGCACTTGAGCTGATCGGCCACATTCTCCGGCCCGGCTCCGTAGAGGGCGCTGAAGTTCATGGTCTTCCCCTTGGACCTGAGCTTCTTGTTCTCGGGCTTCGACATCTCCTCGGGGGTTGAGTCGAACATCTCGGCCGCAACCGCTGCGTGGATGTCGTACCCCTTCCGGAACGCGGAGCAGAGCTTCTCGTCCTTCGAGTACACGGCAGCGATGACGTACTCCAGCGTGCTGAAGTCGATGTCCACGAGGACATCCCCGGGACGGTCCGGGAGGAAAGTCTTCCGGATGACCGGGTCTTTCGTGATCTGCTGAGCGTTGCCCGCCGCGCCGCTCGACGAGAGCCGACCCGTCTCGGTTCCGCCCTTCTCGCCGGACTCCAGATCCCGGAACTTGATGAGGTTGTAGTGGAAGTGCAGGCGTCCATCCGGACCGACCCCCTCCTTCCACCGCTTGTAGAACGCGGAGTACGCCTTGTCGGCCTTCCGCATGTTGAGGATGAGAGGGACGACCGGGTGGTGGGTCTCGATGGCCGAGAGCGCACCCTTGGCCGTGGACGGCGCACCCTTGTCGGTCTTCTCGACCGAGGGCAACCCGAGGAGATCGAACAGGAGGAACCCCAGCGACTTCGCACTGGAGGGGTCGAACTCCTTCCCGTACTGCTTCTCGAAGGCCGCCACGGCTTCGGCCGCCACGGACCGGATGGTGGCCTTGGCCCCGGCCACGGTCTTGAGCTGGGTGGCTCCGTACTCTTCGAGGTACTTCAGGTCGATCCGCCAGCCGTCCACGGCCACTTCCGCCAGCACCCCGGAGGCTGCCGCGAGGAAATCCGACAGGGTCTTGAGCTTCCCATCCGCCGCGAGGATGGGGGCGAACTTCTCGGCGGCCCGGTACGTGACATCCGTGTCGAGGCACCCGTACCAGAACAGCTCCTCCAGCGGGTAGTAGTACGAGTCGTGCTCGTGCCCGGCCGGGGCCGAGGACTTGAGCTGAGTCTCGTACCCCCCGTAGTTCGAGACGAGCCATGCGAGCTTCTTCAGACTTCTCGCGGGCATCCCGCGCCTGAGCTGGTCCACGATCATCGGGTCCATGGAGAGCCGGGGCAGGACGCCGAGATCGTGCAGGATGGCCACCTGATCGAACTTCCCGTTGTAGCCGACGAGCGTTCCCCGGTAGTTCTCGAAGAAGAACCGGAGCGTCTCCAGCCACTGCGTCAGCTCGGACCCCGTCCAGATGTTGAAGTCCTTGTGGCAGACCGGGACGAAGTACGACTCCCCGGCAGTCGGGGAGAACTGGATCGTCGTGAGGAACTTCAGGGGGAGACCCGCATCGGCCGGGTCCGGGGTCGGCAGGTGGAACGGGTCGAGGCCCCGGGTCTCCGTGTCGAAGGCCACCATCGGGACTTCGAGGAGCCGGTCCACCATGGCCTGAAGCTCCCCGACGGAGTCCACAAGGTGGTACTTCTCGGTGTGGGTCTCCTGATGCCGGGCCATGTCGAACGGGGCATAGTCCGGCTCGGCCGCCGCCCGGAGCTGGCGGAAGTCCATCTCGAAGGCTTCCTTCTCGAACGGCGAACTCAGGACTTGGAACGGGTGAGACGAGACGACGACACGGATGCTCCGCCCCGCAAGGGAGACCTCGTGGATCTTCCCCCGGGACTTCGCGTAGTTGAGAAGGGAGCACCCCAGCACCGCCGACGTGGCGACCCGGCCGAGGCACATGATGGCCTGAACGTTCGGGTACTCCGCCAGCTCCAGATGGAACCACGGACGGCAGTTGGAAATGACCTCGGACTTCAGGAGCTTGGCCTTGTCACCGACCCGCCCGACCGCGCACCGGGTGGCGTAGGCCACGGCCACCTCCTCGAAGGTGAACTCCGCCGACGAGAGAGCATCCACTACGACCTGCCAGTCGTCGCGCTCCCAGTCCGGAGCCCCGTGGAACGCCTCCCCGATCTGCGGGTTGTCGGCCACGAGGATGACCCGGGCGGTCTTCGGACCCATGATCCGCACCGGGTTGACCGACCCGTTCATGCGCTCCATGACGAGAGCCGGACACTGCTCGCAGGAGTCGAGGAGGGCGAGGTCCGTGGGCACGGGCTTCGCCTCCTCGGTCTTCTTCGCTCGGGTCTTCTTGGGGGTGACCACCCCCTCGGGGGTGGCCTTCTTCCGCCGCTTCTTTTCGGGTGGGGCCGCCTCGACCCCGATCGCCGTCTCTTCCATCAGTAGCTCGCCGCCTTCCGCTCGCTGTGGGTCGTGAACCCCCGATTGTCTCCCGAGAAGAGCTTTCCGAGAACCGAGGGAAGTTCCGTGGGCTCCCAGAGGATGACGTACTTCGCGTAGAACTTCCGGACCGCTTCGCTCCGGATGCCGATCCCGTAGAGTTCCAGTCCCGGGGTTCCTTCCAGCTTTTTGCAGACTGCCCTGAGATGGGCATTGGCCTTGCGCTGGTCGGCCCCCTCGAAGGCCGGGAGCCCGTCCGAGAGGACGACCATGATCTTCCGGGCCTCGGGCCGGACGAGGAGCCGGTTGGCGCAGAACTGGATGCTCTCCCCGTCCACGTTGTTGCATCCGGCCCGGCTGACCCAGCTCGCGAGCCCCGGGGTTGCGGTGCTCATCGGTTCGTTGAACGACTTGAAGAGCTGGAAGTCGAGAGCCTCGGTCCGGGTCCACCCGTGGGTCGGGGTCGGGGTGTAGGGCTCACTGGTGCTCAGTCCGCTTCCCCATCCCCGGGTCGTGAACCCGATGATCTCGAAGGGGATCGAGAGCCTCTGGAGGAGGTCTCCGATGACCCCGGCGGAGACCATGGCCGAGTGCATCTTCTCGCCACACATCGAGCCGCTCAGGTCCACGACGAGCTGAACAACGGTGCCCTTCCTGCTCTGCTTGTTTTCCTTCCGGATGAAGAGCCGGTTGAAGTCCGGAACCCCGGCAGCGAACCCGCCCATGGCCCGGAGGTTGATCCGGGTTCCCTCGGCCGACGGGGTGAACCGGTTCCGGTACTCGCCGAGGAGCTTCCGGCCGACGTGCCCGACGGAGATCGCGGCGACTTCCTTAGTGAACCCGTCGAGGGTAGAGGGGAGAGGGTTCGCCCGGACCGGGACCACCCGATCGTTCCGGGTCGAGGCCGGTTCCCATGCCTTGACGGGGTCCACGTTCTCGTCGAGAGCCACGTCCCGGTTGAGCCCGTCCGCCTCGGTCTGGATCTCGTCCATGGCCGACTTGGTCCGGTCCTCGGCCGCTTCTTCCATCCGCCTTTCGAGTTCCCGGAGGATCTCTGCCGCCTCGGGGTGGGGCTCCGGGTTGGGGTTGCACTCCCCGGCGGTTCCCTCGCCCTCGACTTCCCGGTGGCCTTCGTCGGACCCGCCGACGGGAGAGGTCTCGTCCTCGCCCTCGGAGCCCTCGCCCTCCTCGTCGCCTTCCCCGTCCTCTTCCCCTTCGCCCTCGGAGCCCGCGCCTTCCTCGTCGCCCTCCTCTCCCCCTTCCTCCGCGTCCTCGGAGCCCTTCTCCTCGTTCTCCTCCCCTTCCTCCTCGGTCTCCTCGCCGGAGCCCTTGGAGCTGCCCTCAGCCTCTTCCTCGCCCTCTTCCTCGCCCTCTGCACCTTCCTCGTCCCCCTCTTCCGGCTCACCGGCCTCGGAGGAGAAGTCGTCCGACGGGGGGAGGGGCTTGCCCTTGGGCCTCGGCTCGGGCTTGGGAGCCCCTTCCTTGATTGCCTTGGCCCGGGTGAAGATGTCGAGCATGAGAGCTTCGGTCGCCGGTTCGAGGAAGGAGATCAGCTCTTCGACCGTCTCGAAGCCCACGAACGTTTCGTAGGTCAGACCGTGCCGCCTGATGAACTCGGCCGCCCGGGGGGTCACCTTCTTCCGCCCGAGAGCCATTCCGTAGATCTCAGCCTGAACGGGCCGATGGGAGAGCCGGAAGAGCCCGTAGAGCACCTCGTTGTAGAAGCTCATGATCCCGGCCGCCTCGGTCTCGATCTCCGTCTCCGCTTCCTCGACAGGCTTGTCCTCGCCGAGGGCGACGTCGAACCGGGAGATCTCGATGATGGACTCCTCGGAGCCCGGGAACCGGATGATCCACCGGTACTCGATCCGCCGGTCCTCTCCGAAGTTGGAGAGGGTCTTCAGGACGAGCGTTCCGATTTTCTCCCGGAACTTCAGGGAGAGCCCGTCGAACCCGGTCAGGTTCTTCACCATCCGGGCGGCGGTCTTCTTCATCTCTGCGAAGAGCTGATCCGCAGTGTGGGACGTGAACGTGTAGTAGCAGTGGGCCGCCTCGTGGTCGAGGAAGCCGTTGATGACCCGGAGGAGGTTGATCCCCTTCAGGGTCAGACGAGCGGCGATCCTCTCGAACTTCGCGTCCGAGAGGTTCATGATGTTGATGGTCTTCCCGTCCGTGCTTGCCCCGAAGTTCCGGGAGAAGTTCACGACGAGGCCAAGCCGAACCGCGAGAACCCGTGCCAGCTTGGTGAGAGCGCCTTCGATCATGTCCGGTTCCTTTCTCGGGGCGTTCCGCCCACACCCAGAATGTACCACTTCAAGCTCGACAGGTCAAGCTCGAAATGCAGAGAGGAGCCCGAAGGCCCCCCTCCCATCCCGGTCAGGTCGGTCCGGATCACTCGGAGACTCCGAGCCGCCGGGCCAGCTCCGTGACGGTCCGCTTCTCGGGGGCCGGGACCGCTGCGAGGAAGGTCATAGCGAAGGCCCGGTAGATCGAGCCGGTGAAGATCGTCCCCTCCACCCAGTTGTGCAGGGTCCGGGTCGAGAACGGGGTCGAGAGTTCCTGCGTCCCGAGGAAGGCTTGCCGGTACTCCCGGCCGAAGGAGATGACCTTCGAGAGGAGTTCCGTGGGGAACCCGGGGTACTTCCGGAGGAGCACCTTCTCCTCGGCCTCGGGGCTGTTGTACTCGACCTCCATCCGGAACGCGAACCGGTTCAGGCTCGCCGCGTTCTGGGTCTGGGTTCCCGCGTAGATGCCCCGGGGGTCGGGGTTCACCCCGTCCGTGTTCCCGGTGGCGACCACCCTCCAGTCCTTGTTCGGGACGATGACCTCCTCGGTCTCCGGGATGTGAAGGGTCGGCTCGGCCGACTCCAGCACCGGGTTGACGACGACCGTGGAGGACGGGCTGCCCGTGTCGAACTCGTCGGCGAGCCACGTGGCGGGCCGCATCATGCTCGTGGCGAGCGAGCCGTACCGGAACTTGATGACCGAGGCTCCGGCCTCGACGGCGACCGTGGGGGAGCCGACCAGCTCCGCCCGGGAGATGTGCTCGTCGAAGTTCTGCCGGATCATCTCCCGGCCCCGCAGAGCGCAGAACTGAGCGATCAGGGAGGTCTTCCCCGTGCCCGTGTGCCCGTGCAGGTAGACGGGGCGGTTGAGCACCTCCCCGATGATGAGAGCCTCCAGCGGAGCGAGCTGGAACTCGTAGGCCGGGTCCACCTTGGGGACGTAGATTCGGCCCGGATCGTCGGGCGTGTGCGTGTAGCAGTAGAGGCTCAGCTCCGCCACCGTGGGAGAGAACACGAGCCCCGGGAAGATGTCCCGGACCTTCCTGAGAATCTTGGTGACTGCCATTTCGTGTTTACCTTTCTCGGGGTCTTTTCTGACCGCACGAGAATACTAGCACGATAAATATAAAACTGTCAAGTCCTCATTTCAAGCGGGTTTAGACGCCTCCAGAGCCTCCTGAACCTGCTCTCGGGTCGCCTCTCCGGGGTCTTTCACGGCCCGCAAGAGGGCATAGCGGACTTCGGGGATGTGCATCCGCAGGGCCAGAGCCAGCGTCCGGCATTCCCCGAGGGCATCCCGGTCCAGCATGACGGTCACCTTCTCGAACTTCGCCCGCAGGAGGGCGAGGAGCTGCTTCTTCTTGAGGGACTTCCCGAGCATGGCGAGGAAGTTCGGCCCGTGCTTCATGGCGTCGAAGACCCCCTCGACAAGGACGACGTCCTTGTAAACCCCCTGAGCCTTGTCGAGGCTGAAGAGGTGCTCGTCGATCGAGCCCCCGGCGTCCGAGGGGGTGTTCAGGACTTTCGGTTCCATGCCGAAGCGGGTAGCCCGAGCGACCCAACCCGCCACTTCCCGGGTGTCCACGGAGATCACCGGGACCGCCACCCGGTTCTCGTACTTCCCGACGACCCCGGCGTGGAGCTGGTAGAACTCGGCGAGGGGCAGCCCGATCCCACGAGAGGCGAGGTAAGCCACCGTCTTCAGGCGACGACGTTCCGCGAGAGGAACGTCATGGGGCCTCCAGACAGGCACGAGCCCCTTGGGCAGCTCCTTGACCTGTGGCCGAGGGGTGAGCCCCAGCTCGGCCACGGGAGGCTTCTGGCCCGGATGCCGGGCCGCCCACGAGAAGAGGGCGAGGGCATCGTTGCCCCGCTTGGCTTCCTCCAGCCCGGAGAGGAACTCGTCCGGGTCGATGGCGTCGTTCTCCTTGGCCATGGACCGGACGAGCCACGAGAAGCTCCCCTTCCTCTCGCACTTGAAGCAGATCCACCTGCCCGTCTTGTGGTTCAGGTACATCTTCTTCTTGCGGGGGTCCGTCGTGCAGAAGGGGCAGGGAAGGCTGTACTCGGCCCCGCCCCTCTCCATCGAGAAGTGGTCGAAGACCGCCGTGATAAACGTCTCGACGTGACGGGAGATGTCAGGCAGCTCAGGCACCATCGGCCTCCAGCAGCCCCGTTCCAGTCTCGTCCGCCGAAATGGGCAGGATTTCCGCCCCCGGAACCCGGGCCTGAGCCAGAGCTGCATACTCGGGATTCAGCTCCACGAGCACGGAATGCCTGCCGAGATCATAAGCCACCGCCCCGGTCGTCCCCGACCCCCCGAAAGGATCGAGAACCGTGTCCCCCACCCGACTTCCAGCCTTGATGCAGCGGGTGGGAAGCTCCGGTGGAAAGACCGCGAAGTGCGCCCCCCTGTAGGGGCGTGTCGGGAACGTCCAGACGGAGCGAGCGTTACGCAACCCGTCCGCAGGAATCCCCATGGCCCCAACTTTCACAGGCTCCTGCGAACGACCCCTCCTATTGCTCTGAAATTCGGGAGTACGAAATTCGCGGGCCTGATCCTTTCGGACCGTTCCGGGTGCGCCCTTGGCGGGCTCTTTGAGGGCCGCTGAATCGTAATAATACTTGAGGGACTTCGTCAGGAGAAAGAGGTACTCGTGGCTCCGGGTCGGTCGGTCGGTCACACTCTCCGGCATGACGTTCGGTTTGTGCCAGATGATGTCCGACCTCAGATACCAGCCATCCGCTTGCAGTGCGAACGCCACCCGCCACGGGATGCCGACGAGATCTTTGGGCTTGAGACTGTCGGGCGTTGAGGCGCGGTAGCTCATCCCCCGCGCCCCCGGATGTTTCTTGTCCTCAGAACGCCACGTGCGCCCACCAGACGTGTAACTGTCCCCGAGATTCAGCCACAGAGTCCCGTCTCCGCGCAGCACGCGCCGAACCTCCCGAAAGACCTGAACTAGGTTCGCGACATATTCCTCGGGCGTGGCCTCCAGCCCGAGCTGACCCGCGTGGCCATAGTCCCGGAGCCCCCAGTAAGGAGGGGAGGTAACGACGCACTGGATGCTCTCGTCGTCCAGAAGAGAAAGGGCCGTCCGTACGTCTCCCACAAGGAGCAAGGTCTCAGGCACTGACGACCTCCTCCACCTCTTCCTCTTCCTCTTCCTCGCCCGTCGGGATCACGAACGATCCCCCCTTCCCGGCCACGGGCTTGGACAGCTCGACGGCAGCCACGACCCGGGCCATGGCTGCACCTCCGGCAACAGCAAAAGTTGCGGTCGCGAGGTTCTGGGTGAAAGCGATCTCGACCTGCGCGACTCCTCCACGGTTCTTGGCGATGTAGAGGCGGCAGCGGCCCTCCTGCTTCTCCTTCGTCGTCTGACAGATCGTGAGGATGTGATCCGAAATCCATGCCTTGGAGATGTCCTCGGCGATGTCTTCGAGGTTGATGATCTGCTTCCCGAGGGCCGCCCGGTTCGCCTGAGTCGCTGTGACCACGACGAGGTCTCTCACCTTGGCGAGCTTGTGCAGGGACGTGTAGATGTAGTTCAGCTCGTGCCGCCGGTCCGATCCGCCCACCTTGAACCCCATCCCACCCGACATGAGGTCGGCGTAGTCCACGAGGACGACGTCGGGTTTGAAGGAATAGACCTGCTCCATGCGGATGAGAAAGGCTTCGAGGTCGGCAGGGGACAGGGAATACTGGGGACGCTCGATGATCCGCAGAGCGTCGGCGTACTTCGTCAGCTTCAGCATCTCGGAGAGCGCATCCCCGGCCCGGTCCGAGAGGCTGTTGACCGGGATGTTCGTGAGGGTGGCGTCGTACTTGTCCACGACGTCTTCCTTCACCATCTCCAGCGTGAAGTGCAGAACCTTGAACCCGTTCAGGACCGCCCACTTCCCGATGTGGACGAGAGCCGTGGACTTCCCGCCTGCCGGAGGACCGACAACGACAGTCAGGGTCTTCGGCTTGAGACCCTTCTGGGTCGGACCCTTCTGGAAGTAGCTGTCGAGGTTGCCGATCGAGAGCGGGACGCGCCGGACTGCGTGCTCCGGAGCCGTGCGAACATCCCACCTCTTCTCGATCTCCGTGGGGTCGAAGAGGCTGACGGTCCCGGAGTCGAGGTCGAGGCCGACGGACGCGGCGTCCGTGATGGCCTTCTGCGCCCCCTCGAAGTCCAGCTTCTCGACCAGCTTCGAGGCCAGCTCGATGGAGTGCTCGAACGCCTGCTTGCGGACGTAGAGCCGAAGATGGTCTTGGTAGTGGGGCCAGTCCTCCAGCGGAGCCGAGAAGATGTCGTCGAACACCGAGGTGTAGATCTCCTGATCCTCCTCGGAGTAGGCCGAACTCTGGAAGTGGTCGATGATGACCGACGGGTCCGGGCACTTTCCGTACTTCTTCCAGTAGGCGTCGATGTAGGACGCCACCCGCTTGTAGTAGGCATCCGGGAAAAAGTCCGGACCCACGACAGGCCACCAGCGGGTGAACAGGGTCTCATCCGTGACGAGGGCCGCGAGGATGGTGCGGACCGCGAGGGGGGTGAGCTGAATTTCTTCGGGTGCAACCATTACGCCACCTGCCGTTCTTTCCGCTTCGCATACCGCCTGCGCTCTGCTTCCGCACGACACTTACGACAGTGACGCCCACCGGCCCCGGCCCAGACATACGAATTCGTCGTGTCAAAAACATGCCCCTTGATGCAGGTCTCACGTCTGGGGCCGCGCATTTTCTCCAGCTCCTCCGTGGTGTGTACTCTTCCCCGATTGGCCTCTGCCCTCTTTTTTCGGGTTTCTATGGACTGCTTCTTTCCCACTCGGACCATGGACATTTTGGCAACGGAAACAGGGGTATGCTTGTGCCCCTTGAAACCGGGAGAAGCGGTACCGTTACGTCGGCCTTCTCGAACGTGCTGCCTGTGCAGGTCGGAAAGGGGGATACCCCGAAGAGGGCTGTGGAGACCATGGGTTCCGTCCCCCCCATCAGTGAGGTTTGTCAGCGGTACCCCACTCTGGCGGAAATACTGAATCCAGTGCTTCTCCCTTTCCTGCCACGGACCACCCGCCGAAACAGTCTCCAGAATGGTGAGAGCTGGGGCCACCCCTTCGCGCAGCAAAGATCGAAGCCACGAGTAAACATGGCCCTTCTTTGCGCGGGTCCGAGCCGCACTCAGATGCTGGGTGAGGCGTTTTCTGATAGTCCACGACTTCCCCACGTAACGGACAACCCCCGTTCTGGGATCGGACAAAGCATAGATGTGAACCGGGATGGAATCGGGATCAGGCGTGGGCGGGGACGTGGGTGTCGGCACTCGGGATGTACTCCTGAAGCAGCTTGCGGGCGAAAGAGCCTTCCGGGAAGGCCCCCGACTCTACGACATGCACGAAGGTGGGATGCGTTCTTACGGCTTCAGGAGACATGGTCAAGACGAGGAGCGGGTCGCGGAAGACATCCTCCTCCGACAGAAGATCGGGCCGGTTGCGGAGGAAGGTGGCGACGGTCTCATCCACCTGAGAGGACGCGGACACCACCGTGGCCGACATGAGGGACCGCTGCTTGCCGATCCACTGCTCGTACCGGTCGAGGTTGGCCTGAGTCAGGCCGAGGAAGCGGGGGGTCGGGTAGCCGATGCCTTTCGCCTTGGGGTTCGAGGGCGTGCGCCACATCTCGAACTGGGCGCGGACGAAGTTGAGCGGGGGAATCTTCCGGGGGGCGCACCACTCGGCGATCTCCACCAGCTTCTTCCAGAGCATCCCCCGGGTGATGTTCTCCCCCGGGGTGAAGTGACGGAACTGGAAGGGTGTCGGGTTGAACTTCCGGACCTGAGAGTCGTAATACGTGAGCAGAGAGGCCACGAGCGCATCGTGAGCTGAAGGGGCCATAGAGCCAAACCTCCTACGTGTAGAGAGCTGCTTGGACTGGGATGCCGCCAGAACCGGGGAGAAGTGAAGGGTTGAGATCGGCAAGCTCGGTCTCCCGCTTGTCGAAGATCCCTTCGGATTCGTACACTTTCAACCTTGAGTAGAAGTGTTTGATGAGGTAAGGATTGTTCGAGTCGAGAACGTCGATCACGAGGAGTTTGCCGCCAGCCAGCTTGGGACGCAGCCCGCGCCCGATCCGCTGCATGACTTTCACGAAGCTCTTCGACGGCGAGGCCAAGATGACCACGTCGATGGCGGGGATGTCCGTCCCCTCGTCGAAGAGTACCGTCGAACATAGAAGCCCGATCCTTCCGTCCCGCAGGGCTTTGACAGCCTCTCCTACCCGTTCCCGGCCCGAGGTGCCGGTCACGAAGGCTGCCGAAGGGATAGTGCGGGGGTCGGACCGGGCTTGCTTCTTCCATTCCGCTTCGAGGTTCTTCACGAACCCTACGGAGTTCCCGGCGATCAGGAGGACGGTTTTTCCGGCGGCCACGTGCCCCCGGGCCTTGCGGATGATGAACTCCGTCCGGGCCGCGTGGTCGAAGACCAGCTCGTCCATGGCCTCGCGCCACCCGAGTTCCATCCCCTGCGGCTGGGTTACCTCGTAGACGAGCAGGTCGGCCTGAGCGAGGTGCCCTACATCCTGAAGCCGGGTGGGGGGCAGGTCGTACAGGAGCGTCCCGGTCCGGCTCATCAGGATGAGGTCCGTGTCCTGTGTCTTCTTGAACGGGGTGCCCGACATCCCGAAGCGGACCGTGGCCGGGCACATGTCCAGTGCCCGCTGGAAGGTGGCCTTCCCCCCTCCAACCCGGTGGGCCTCGTCGGCGACCACAACCCGGGCGGACTTCAGGAGGGCGATCATCTGGGGGTCACGCCGGGCCAGCCGGGCTCCGACCGTGTCCACCGAGACGACGGTGAAGAGGGAGGGTGCGAACTCGTTGGCCATGACGCGCCCGACCCGGGCCGGGCCGAGGAACCGACACAGCTCGTCGTACGTCTGGTCCACGAGGTTCTGTCCGTGGACGAAGATCAGGGCCGTCAACCCGAACGCCTCGCAGATCATCGAGGTCATCAGGGTCTTCCCACCCCCGGTCGGGACGCGCAGGACTCCCTTCTGCCCGATGTATGGAGAGCCTTCGAGGGCGGCCTCGACCCCGAGGTACTGGTAGTCCCGGGGGATGATCGTCTTGGCGTGCCCCCCGGGCCGCAGGTCCGGGTACTCCCGCCTCCAGTCCCCGACGATCGGCAGAGGGCGGGCATCCGGGGCGTACCGCAGGCGCACGTTGTAGCCCCCCTGCCGGAGAGCTTCGACAGCCATGGGGACAGCCCCGGTCGGGAGGGAGCGGGAGAGGGGGCTCCAGAGGTGGATCTTCCCGTCCCAAGCCCGGCGACCGTTGGCGAGCTTGCGGCGGAAGGCGTGGGTAAACTGATACCCGGTCTTGTAGCAGGACGTGGCGTCGTCGATCAGGGACACCGGGACGTCGCCAGCAAAGCCGGATCTCAGGTTCCCGACCGTGATGAGGGTGGTTCCCTTTGGTGTCGCCGCCATAGCACCTCAAGGTAGCACGGTCAAGATCGACCTGTCAAGCGAGGAAGTTTCCCACCGCCGCACCTGACCTCTTGACTCCCGCTGTGGGGGGAGAGTAGGGTACCACCCCTACGAGCTGGCGGCTACGACCAACTCCACTTTTTCCGGACCCGCTGTCGCGGGGAATCCGGGAGGGCCGGTCCCTCCAAGTGGAGCTGTACGTCCCGACCTCAACGCATCAAGGACTGCTCTAGTTCTACATCAGGCCCCCTACACCGTCTGGGGGGGCCTAGTCGGGTTTTCATCTCTTGCGACGATAAATTCAAGAGGTACGGTATCCCTGTCGAGGCTCTCTCCCGTAGCGAGGGGGGAGGGCGAGGGAAGACGAAAGGGTGAGTCTGATTCCCGGCAACGGGCTGGTACTCGATCCAGCAAAAGGGGCTACGTCCGGGTCGCAAAACGCGGGAGGTCTTCGGATCTCCATTCCACCTGTCAGTAACTTTTCCCTCGTACTCGTCTGACGGTTTCTCTCGGGGTCTCTGGGCTGGTTCGGAGGGCCGAGCCTGCCCCTTGGCGCGAGAGGGAAGCCCCCGGTGTACCAAGAAAAAACCACCTAACACAACCGAAGCCAGAAAGCAACTGAAAAATGAGTACCAGCTTCCTCCTGAAAAAAGACTAGAAGATCCGAAAATACCCCTTGACTCACCGAGATTGGGATGGCAATCTCTCCCAAGAGCAGAGCCCGTAAGGGAGCTGAACAACCCCCTCGGTCCTACGTCGCCGCCAGCTTCAAGGGATCGAGGGGGGTCTTTTTCTATTCAGGGCTCGTGTGGTCGATCGCCCAGCCAGAAGGGCCGGTCCCCATCAGCTTCCTGAACGCCTCCACCCGGGCGGGGGACGTCACGATGGCCAGCTCCACGATGGAGACCTTGGCCCCCGTCAACACGGGCTTGGGTATCCCCTCACCCACCCACTCCCTCCGGGTGACCGACTGGACGCTCTCCCTGCCCCGTACAGCCCCTGTGGACCCGATGAGGCCCCGAGCCCTGTGCTTGACGAGGAGCCCCTCCAGCGCCTTCCTGAGCCCCTCCTGCACGGCATCCAGCTCGGCCTTGAGCTGGGTGGTCTGGTCCCACCTCATGACGAGGTCGTCCAGCTCCTCCATCTCCCGGGGGTCACCAGAGGGCATGGCGAGATCGCGGACTACCTTAGTCCTAATTGCCTGAAGGACTGCCTCGTCGGACATGGTGGCCTCCCCTCAGAAACGGTTTCGGGCGAATCCGTTTCAGGGTCCAGAAAAGACAGGGGGCCGGGTTGCCCCGGCCCCGGTGAGCCGGGCTGGTCTATAGACCTAGCCCGGACGGAAGGGTGGTTTACTCAGCCGCGACGACCGAGAGCTTGGTGAAGTGGTTGACCGTGCGGGCGGCTTCGAGGATCTCGACCGGGATGAGGGACTCGTCGAGGGACTTGCGGGACGCCGGGGTGAGGGTCACGGTGCCGTTGGGGGTGACGAGGACGGCGGCCCCGTGGGTGACGAGGGCGGCCTCGATGACCTCGCGGGCGAGCTTCTCGGCGGCCTCGGCCTCGGCCATGAGCTTGTGGAAGGCCGCGAAGTCGGAGACGGCCTTCGCGAGGACGGGGTCGTTCACGGCGACGGTCTTGCCGTTGCTGGCGGATTCGAGGAGGGCCGCCTTGTTGTTCGGCTTGTTGGGCTTGGCCATGTCGTTTCTCCTTCTTTCGGGGCTCTCTCGCCCACACCCAGAATCTAGCACGATTGAGCTTGAACTGTCAAGCCCCTATCTTCGCGACGAGCTTCTGGTACTGCCCCGTCTTCCAGATCTCAGGGAGGAGGGTCCAGTAGAGGTGCGGCGGGGGGTCACCCAGATCCCACGGGAAGTCCGTGTCCAGCGTGGACCCGACGTAGGGGGGCTCGACGATCGGAAGCACCCACCAGAGAACGTTCCCGTCATCCTCGTGGTAGTCCTCGTGGGCGTGCAGGACGAGGGTCTTCAGCTCGTCAACCTTGGTCACGGGCATGGGGTCTCCTACATCAGGTCGGCGGGGTCGCCGGGTTCGTTGTCGAGGGACTCGACGACGATGGTATTCGTCAGGACGCCGGAGAAGGGGCGAGCCTTGAACGCTGCCCGGATGGCCGCCTCCAGCTCCGACTGGGACACCTCACGGGTCGCCGTGAAGAGCACGCTGGCCGTATGGTAGAAGGGCTGCTTGTTCATCGGGGATCTCCTCAGTTGTTCGGGATGTAGCGTCCGTCGAGCCACGCGCAGATCTCCAGCCCGGTCTCGACGCTCATGACGGAGATGTACGCTCCGGGGGACGCCTTCGAGAGAGCCTCGGCACGGCGAGTGCCCTCCCCGAAGAGGGTGAAGAATTCGAGGGGCGTGCCCTTGTACTCGATGAAGGTGCAGAACCCGAACTTCTTGGCCACGGACTTGGTGGGCATGGTGCCGAACGTTTCCATCTCGATCTCCTACAGCCCGTAGGCTAACACAGTCAAGATCGAACTGTCAAGTAGGAAACCGCAGCCAAGAGCAAGCTCGTGTCATCACCGAAGAGCCCGATGGCCTTGTTGCACCTGTGGCAAAGTAGGCCACGGAACTTTCCCGTGGCGTGGTCGTGGTCGATGGACAGCCTCGTGAAACGGTTCCCGGGCTCCGCCCGGCCACAGATTTCGCACGTCGGGTGGGTCTCCAGCTTCGCCAGCGCAGCCGAGGTGTCCTCAGCCGACAACCCCAGCACACGACAGGCCCGACGAAGAAGTTGAGCCTTCACCTTCAGAGGGTCTTCACTCTTGCGGTAGATCTTCCTCCGACGCTTCTTCTCTTCCGGGTTCAGCTTAGACATGAACTCCCGTGACTTTTCCGCACCACACTTCCGACACCACGAACGCAGGTCATGATCCCGCTCTCCAGACCGAGGAGAGAACTCCGCGAACGGGAGCCAGTTCTTACACAGGGAGCACTGCTTCAGTTTCCGATCGAGATCCCGGACCTTGGACCCGTGGACTCGCCGGGTGCGTACGCCGCGAAGAACATCTCTTTCAGTCCTTCGAGTGTTGGAGCAGGGACGACAGCGGTAGCGCCGACTGGTTCCGCCTCCTCGAAGGCGGAAGACGGGGAAGTCGTCGAGAGGTTTGGAGAGGCCACACGCGAGGCAGGTTCTTTCTTCCACCCCATGACCTTAGCACACTCGGGTCCAATACCGGCACCCCTGTCGAGGCTCTCGGGGACGGTCAGGAGGCGACCGCAGCGGCAGCAGTGACCCTCGTGGCGGACGACGACCGTCTCGGGGAGGGTCTTGCCCTCGGCGACCCGGGACCAGAGCCACCTGAAGGCGACGTAGGACTTGGCGGCCGGGGCGACCCCCGTGCCGTTGTAGGAGCGGAAGCCCCCGTTCTTGAGCATTCCGAGGCTGGAGTAGTCGGCCTCGTTGTTGGACCCGGTCAGGACGGAGACGAACCACGTCTCGCCGGGGAACTTGGGGTTTGTCTTGGCCTTGCGGACCTTGTAGGTGAAGCGGACGTTGGTCGCCGTGTTCTCGACCGTGAGGACCGCCTTCCCCGCGAGGAGGAAGGTCTTGATCGTCTCGGGAGTCTTCAGCTCGTTGGCCATGGCGTTCTCGCTTTCTTCGGGTCTTGCCCGCAGGAGAAAGATAACATGATCAAGATCGAACTGTCAAGCTGTTTCACGTGGAACCTGCAAGTCTTGACGTGGTAATCTCATAGGGATGAGCAGCACCCTCGCTCTTCCCGGCCAAGTCCCCGAAGATCCCCCTGACCTGTCCGACTGGAAACTGGAATGTCAGGAGGCCATCTACCAGATCCTCGAACTCTGGGTCTCAGAATCGAAAGAAACGCTCTTCCTGATTCAGGAGTTCCGGGACTCCATCTCCGGGGCCACCATCTACGGGTCATACACGGATCAGGCCCGAGCGATGTCGATCCTGATGGACGTCCTGAAGCTGGGTCTGGAATCGGTCATGAGGATCGTCGGGCAGTTCGACTCCCCCTCCCACGTCTCCAGCACGCTGAACGAGGGGTCGCGGCGCGGAGCCCACAAGCCGTACGACAGTGCCCTCGACAAGCTCGACCCGGTTCAGCGTGAGCAGCTCGTGATGGCCCTGCGGGGCATGGTCACCGAGGCCAAGATGCTGATGGAAGCCCGGACGGCACTTCCCCCGGCGACGACGGCAGGTCCGCTCTGACGCATCCTCTCGGCATCCCCCTGTCCGAGCCCGACCTTCATCGGGACTTCGAGGACAAGTCCAAGTCGGCCAAGGCCGGGTTGGAGAACTGGGTGGAGTGGCTCTCGACGCTGGACGAGGACACCCGCCCCCTCGCCTTCCAGCTCATGGCCGAACTGGGGCTTCATCTCCACGGGCTCATGTCCACGGGGGACATGGAGAAGATGCTGCTTCAGTGGCTGACTCCGGTTCACGAGCGGGACTTCGTGGACCAGACCCCACCCGTCGGCCCGGCCCGGTTCTTCTCGGACCCGTACTACTTGGGAGAGTGGTCGTCAACAATTTATCCCGTGTGGAAGGAAGACCTGAACTACGTCCTCGACCCCATGCGCCGGATCGAGGAATGGGCTCTCGTCGGAGCGCAGGGCACCGGGAAGACCACGGCAGCCCTCGCCGCCCAGACGTACAAGCTCTACCGGGTCTCCAAGCTCCAGAAGCCGCAGAAATACTTCGACCTCGATACCGTGTCGCGGATCTACTTCGGGTTCTTCTCGCTGAACGAGGAGAAGGCCAAGGACGTCCTGTACGAGAAGTTCTTGGCCATCTTGAACCAGAGCCCGTACTTCCGGGACAAGTTCCCCCTCCGGACGCGGCGCAACAGTCTCCGGGTTTCCCGGGGCCTGACGAGCGGCCCCGAGGAAGCCGATGCCCTCAGCTCCCTCGAACTCATCTTCCCCGAGAACCTCCGGGTCGTGTCCGGGTCGCTGACGTCTCACGCCGTTTCGATCGACCTGATGTCTGGCATCCTCGACGAGATGAACTGGCGGCGAAAGAAGACCATCCGAGCCTCCGAGGATGCCAACTCCGCCCTCGCCCTGTACGAGCAGGTCCGGAACCGGATCAGGGGCCGGTTCATCACGAAGCACCAGACCAACCCGGGACTTCTCTGCATCATCTCCTCGAAGCGAGCCACGACCGACTTCATGGACGGGCTCGTGGCCCGGATGCGGAAGGAACCCGAGCGGTGCCACGTCTCGGACTACTCCCTCTGGGACGCCAAGCCGGACCGGAAGTTCTGCGGGAAGAAGTTCGCGGTCTTCATCGGAAGCAGCTACGGCCAGTCGCGCATCCTCGAACCCGACGAAGAGGCCGAGTACGATCTGAACCAGCCCCGGGATCTCCCCCCGAACGTCTTGCCTGTCCCCATCGAGTTCCGGCCGGACTTCGAGGCTTCGCTCAACACGGCCCTCCGGGACATTGCGGGCATCTCGACGGTCCCCTACCAGTTGCTGTTCGACTCGGATGCCCCCATCCGGGCGGCCGAAGCCCCGGACCGGCACTCCCCCTTCAAGCTCGACGAGGTGCCCCTCGGCTTGAAGTCCGGGATGACCCTCGATGTCTGGTTCGACCACGAGTACGCCACCCGGTTCGACGGACTCACCCGCAAGCCCCGGGCCTTCCCCACGGCCCCCCGGTACGTCCACGTGGATCTCTCGAAGTCCGGAGGCCACGGGAACGACGCCACGGGCATCTCGATGATCTGCCCCTCCGATGTCCGGAAGATCGTCTCGAAGACCCCGGACGGGAAGGACGCCGTCGTCATCGTGCCCCTCGTTTACGTCGATTTCACCCTCCGACTGGTGGCTCCACAGGGGGACCAGATCGACTACGACAAGATCCGGCAGTTCCTCGTCTACCTTCGGAGACTGGGCTACCGGATCGCGAACGTGTCCTTCGACCAGTACCAGTCCCTCGACTCGATGCAGCTCCTCGCGAAGTCCGGGTTTCGGGTCTCCTCCGTCTCCGTGGACCGGTCCGACCAGCCCTACCTCGCCTTGCGGAAGGCGTACATCCAGCGCAGGATCAACCAGTACCACTACATGCCCCTCCTGACCGAGCTGCGCCAGCTCATCTACGATCAGGAGACCGGGTCCGTGGACCACCCGGACGTGGACTCCGGGGGTGGGCAGGGGTCCAAGGACGTCGCGGACTCCCTGTGCGGAGCCTTCTGGAGCATGGCTGAGGCCATTGCCGCCGTGAAGCCCTCGGTCAAGAGTCCCACGACCCTCGACGTGGCCCGATTCGGGGGAGTCGAGGGTGCCACCGTCGCCGACCCGGAGGTGGGTCGGGCAGCGGCCATCTTCGAGCAGCTCGTGGCCATGGAAAGCCCGGACACCTTGGCTGCGAACGACTTCCTGCGGAAGGAAGAAATCACGTCCTTCAACCTCTCTGGACGCAAGTAGTGACTATCGTAGGAGGAGTGTTCTGACATGGCGAACCGTCGCGACAACCGGGTGAACCTGAACGCCTATCAGCGGGGCCTCCTTCGCCTCTTCCGCCTCGGGCGTTGGGGGTATGGCAGCAAGACCACGGCCAAGCTCCAGAAGCAGTCCGCCGAGTCCGGGGAGTCCATCTTCGGGCTCTCCTCCGTCCTGAACGTCTTCAGCTCGTACACCCAGCTCTCGCACGATCGGCGCATCAAGTACGCCGACTACGATGCCATGGACGACGCCAGCCCCGAGATCGCCGGGGCGCTTTCGTTGATGGCGAGCGAATGCACGGGTGAGGACTACCACACGAAGAAAGTGCTCTGGATCGAGAGCCCGGATTCAGCTCTGGCCAAGACCCTGAACCGCTTCCTCGACCGGCTGTCGATGGAAGACCGGGCGTGGGGCACGGTCCGGAACCTCGCAAAGTACGGGGACTGCTTCCTCCTGAACCTCTTTCAGGAGAACACCGAGGGCAAGGCATTCCTTCAGACCGTGAAGTGGATGCACCCGACGAGGGTGGACAGGATCGAGGATCTCCACCTCCTCGGCTTCAAGTGCCCGGACCTCGAAGGCATCGTCGAGCCCGGGAACGAAGAGGGCGTTTACAGACCGTGGGACTTCGTCCACGGCCGGATCATGAGCTACGACTCCGAGGACATCTACGGCCGGGCTCTGATCGAGGAAGTTCGGAAGATCTGGAAGATGCTCCAGATCCTCGAAACCATGGTGGCAATCGCCCACATCCAGCGTGCGATCGACCGGCACATCTTCTACATCGACACGACTGGCTTGTCCGACGAGGAGGCGATGTCCCTCGTCAAGAAGTTCAAGACGTGGCTGAGGAAGAAGGACTTCTTCGACCCGACGACGAGCCAGTTCAAGAGCGACTTCAACCCGGTGACGATTCAGGAGGATCTCTTCTGGCCCACCCGGGAGAACGACGTCTCGAAGGTGGACACCCTTCAGGGCAAGGACGTCCCCGAGAGCCTCGTGAAGGATCTCGAATACTTCCGGAACAAGGTCTGCGCCGGGCTGGGCATCCCCCGGGACTTCCTCGACGGGACGACCGGTGGCGGGGCCTTCGACAGCAAAGCCGCCCTCGTGCTTCAGGACATCCACTTCGCCCGGAAGATGGTCCGCCTTCAGAAGAGTTTCAAGCGGATGGTCCGGTGGCTCTGCGAGATCCATCTCTTCGCGACGACGGGTGGGCAGGTCAACCGGAACTTCACGGTGAAGATGGGAAGTCTGAGCTTGGTCGCCGACATCATGAACGAGGATCGGTGGCTGAAGCGGGCCGAGGTCATCAACCAGTTGGCTCCTCTCAGTGACGTGATGGGATGGAACAAGCCCGCGTGGTCGAAGTACATCACGACCGAACTCCTGAAGGACATCTCGCAGGATGTCATCCGGGAACTTCTCAAGGGGGACGACGGTCAGGGGGTGGACCCGAACCTCGGGAAGGACGCCGATGGGGATGGTGAGACGGACGAACCGGCAGAGCCTCTCAAGAGGCCCCAGCGTTCCCCCTTCCTCCCGACCCCCAAGCCCGACTCGATCTCGGCGAAGCTCTTCAGCTCCGTGGACGACGACGTCATGGACCAGCTCCGCGAGGTCTTCGACGACGGCAAGTCCAGCTCGAATCTCAAGGACATGACCGAGGACTTCACCCGGATCAAGGCCAGCATCGTCAAGTCCTACCCGGAGCTGGAGAAGCTCTCGAAGCGGGTGGACGAGATGCTCGCGAAAGAGACGACCTCCGAGGGGAACTAGGTGGCCACGAATCCCTCGCCACTCCTGCTCCTGAACAAGCGCATCGTCGAGCGTCTCAACAACACGACGGTCCCCGGGGGCTCCTCGCTAGAGCCCCAGTGGTCTGCTGCTCTGGTCCAGCGGGTTCTCGGGGCAGCGGCCGAGGCCATCATCGAAGCCGTGGCGAACGGGGAAGAGGTCCAGTTCGGAAAGCTGGGCCGCTTCTACCCCAAGGTGCTGGACGAGCGCACCCTCGTCTCGAATCTCAAGCCCGAGGCCGACGTCGTCACGGTCCCGCGCCGGGCCAAGCTCGACTTCGATCCGACGACGTACGCCGACCAGAAAGTTCGCGAGCTGTTTCCGCTCGTGGAGGAGCTGACGGGCAATGGCAGATCCCGATGACCTCGGAGCCCACATCAGCAGTGCCCGAGTCCTGAGCGAGCAGGTCACCTCGTTCCGGGCACTTCTCGCCGCCCTCGACGAGGCCCGGGGGTTCCCGGAAGACCTCGATGAGAGCAAGGCTCTTCATACCCACAGCCACCTCGACTATCACCCCGCCACCCGGGACCGGGTCGCGTCACACGACAAGAAGTTCGATGTCAACCCGGACCGCTGGCGGGACAAGAAACACCACCTTCGGACGACGGCGAATCGCCAGTACGACCGGGTGAAGTCCGAGTTCCGGCTCGCGATGCGGGATGTTGTCTTCGGGTGGCAGAAGGGCAAGTACAGTGAAAAGGAGTTCGAGAAGCTGGGCCGGGCCGCCTTCGACAAAGCGTACGAGGCGGCCTTCCGGCTGGGCCTGAAAGCCTCCGGGGTCGCCCTCCTTGACCACCCCCGGAAGCGGAAGGAAGGCCCCCAGCTCTTCCATCATGACGAGAGGTGGCTGAAGGGCAGCCTGCGGGACGAACGGAAATACTGGAACAAGTTCATGCTCGACGTGACTTCCGGGGCCATTGCCGCGAAGCGGTTCACGGCGGCCGAGCGAATCGACATGTACGCCGACACCCTCGACCACGTCTACGATGCCGCCCGGGTTGTCGGGCACCCCTCCCACTCGATCATCTACTGGGTCATGCACAAGGAGAAGGAGCACTGCCCCCTGTGCCTCTTCCTCCAGCAGAACTCCCCCTACACCCGGGAGACCCTCCCCGGAGTTCCCCGGGACGGGAACACCTGCATGGGTTTGTCCCGGTGTGGATGTGAGCTTCGGATCATCACCCTCGACGACGACACCCTCTGGCAGAAACTTCGGAAGCGGTCCCGGGACCGGCTGACCCGGGAACTCAGCAGGCTCAAGAAGCTGAAGCGGTCCGCCGCCATGGACTCTCTGGCCTTCAAGCGGAAAACGTGACCAGCACTATCTGGCAGAGGCGAGGTGCCGCATGGACGTGAACGACATCACCACTCTCTCCGGGTTCGATCCGGATGACGCGAGTGAGCACCAAGGGGAGATCGAGTGGAAGCCCTTCGAGGCGCAGGAGATCTCGGACCAGTTCAACGAGTACGTGCCGATCTCGACGGATGCGGCTGAGCGTCCGTACTCCACGGTGGACCAGTTCCTCGGGGCCGCGCAGGGGCAGCCCGGGGTGACCTTCGGGTTCCGGGCCGGGGTGGGCCTCCCCAAGGTCTACCTGAAGTTCGAGGATGGACAGTTCTTCCTCGGCACGGCGACGTCCCCGGACGGGTTCGCCGGGGTCGCGGGGAACGATGGGGACAACGACGAGGACGACATGGCCCTTCAGCCCTCGCCGGGGGCCGGTGGCCGGGTCCAGAACCTCGAAGCCCGGGATGAGGTCTCCCAGATCGTCGAGAGCCTCCTGAAGCCCTCCAAGGCCAAATCCAAGCCTTTGTCCGAGGCCGAGATCAACCGGATCGCCCTCGCCCTGTTGGAGAGCTGAGCCGTGGCCCATACGCTCACGCTGAACGGGACCATCGGGCACACCTCGTCGGCCTTCGCCCGGCAGGTGGTGGCCACCCTCGGGACGGCCTCGGCCGAGTGCCAAGGTGACTTCTACCAGAAGTGGGTCATCCGGAAGGACTCGCTGGAGATCCCGAAGCCCCCGGACACCGTCCTTCCGATCGAGATCACCCTCCCCTTCACGACCCTGAAGTTCCTCGCCATCCGAACCGTGAACACCGCGCAGATCTCCCTGCACTACACGGAAGCGGTCGCCGAGCCGGACCCGGACGTGGAGCACGTGATCCCGATCTCGCTGGGCTTCGATGACCATCCCGAGGGGCTCTTCGTGCTCTTCGGCGGCCCCCCGAACCTGACGCTGACGATCGACTCGGTCGGAACGGACAAGACCCAGATCGAGATCTGGTCGGCAGGGGATTGAACGGGGGCGGGTCTCCCCGCCCCCTTCAGCCTACTTCCCCACCATCTTTCTGAGCCGGGTGGAGTGCCGCTTGCGGCGGAGGTTCAGGAGGGTGTAGCCGTGCATGTCCCCGTGGGGGTCTTCCCCGAAGGCCCCGGGGTCCGTGGCCACCCTCATCATCTTGTCGAAAATCCGGATGAAGGTCAGCATGTCGTCGTACGCCTCGACGGGCACCCCCTTCGGCCAGAGGAGGCGGATGAAGCTGCCACCCTTCCCGAAAGCATCCCCGTACGCACGATTTTTCTCAGATACCAGCTTCGCGGTGCTGGTTGCGATGGTCAAGAACTCGTCTGCCGCCATATTTCTTCTCTCACGATTTTCCCGATGAGAACTTGACTGACACAGAATTCAGTCCCCAGTTGTTTCTGTGTCACCCCTCCCCCTGCATACCGTTGACGAATGTCGGCCACCGTTTCTTGGGAGAGCTTGCTTGCCGGGTGGTCCTCTCCCTTGAGTCGCCGCCCTACAACTAGCCGACCCTTTTTCATCATGTCGTCGGTGTTTGATTGCTTGGACCCGGTAAACAAGTGATCGGGCCGAACGCATGGTGGGTTATCACATGTGTGAAGAACGCACGTTTCAGGGGGCAGTGGCCCATTCGTCCATTCCCATACCACCCTATGCGCCCGGAGAAGTCGGTTGTTGATGCGAACCGTACCATGCCCGAAATCAGAACGACTTCCGGTCCAGATCCAGCAAGACGGCCCCTTGACGACCTTCGCCCAGAACTTGCGTTCAGTAAAACCGGGCTTCCGTCTGAAGACCATGGCACCCCTCCCACGAAGGAGTATACTATGTCTGGTTCTTCTTCGCCACGAGCCCCGCGATGTCCCGGGCGATGTCCCAGAAGGACTCGGGGCCGAAGAACTTCTTGAGGGTCTTCGGGGCCTTCTTCCGGGGTGTCAGTGCTTGCTTCGTTCGAGCCATGAGGCGAACTCCTTCTCCCATTCGGGAAGTGGCATCCAGTCGATTTCCCCGTCCTCAACATCCCAGACGGGCCACTCCTGCCCGTACTTGAAGATCATCTTCATGCTGTAAACCAGAGCATGGGGGAGGGGGATGGTGAACACCCCTCGGGTCATGGCGACCCAGAGGTGGTACAGGGCATCCGGACCGGACTGGTGAAGGAGGTCCACCAGACGGTCCTCGACCCCCTCCTGCCCGAGGTAGACCAGCTCGAAATACTCCCGCTTCAGCACCTGCTGAAGTTCTTTCGGGTCTTGATTCTGGATCTCGTACGTCCCCTGCGCGGTCTTGACGACGTACGCTTTGTCGGGCCGGAAGAGGTCTACGACGAAACGAAGCCACGACCCGTACCCCAGAGGGGTACGGGCGAGGTCGAACTTGTCGCGCTTCTGGTGCCACGTCCGGGTCTTACGGGGCCGTCCGTGAGGCATCAGGCACCCGCCGGGAGGGTGGCCGGGCCGAGGGCCGCAGCCGAAGTCGGGAAGTAGAGGGTCACCCCGCAGTCCTTGCCGCAGAAGATCGTGTGCTCCGCGACGACCATTCCCTCGGGGATCGGAGCCGTGACCCCTTCGACCGGGTTCACCCACGGAGCCGGAACCGAAAGGCCCCGCTTGAGACCCTTGGCGAGGTCGAGGCAAACGTATCGGTTGCGCGAACCGCCACCCCAGTTCGTGTCCGAGAAGGTCACGCGCCCGGAGTAGTTTGCCGAGATCTTCCTGCCCTTGTAGGTCGGGAAGGCGGAGAGGGCGAGGGTGCGGAGGGGATTCTTGGCCATGGCGTTTCTCGCTTTCTTCGGGGCTCTCTCGCCCACACCCGTAATCTAGCACGATCAAGCTGAAACTGTCAAGCCTTTCCGATGTTCCCTTCCGTGATGTCCACGGCGATCTCCTGAAGGCACCGGTACTTCCCATACTCCATGGCGCGGTGGATCAGCTCGTCGAGGCTCGTGTCGTTCTTCCTCGGGCGGAACTGGGCCGTCCCGTTCCCCGGGTCGAATCCGAAGTGCTCCTCGCGGGACTCGGCGAGAGCCCAGAGGTGCTCGACGAGGCGGGCCTTGCTGAACCGGGGTTTCGCTTTCGTGGCCATCATTTCCTCCTACGGAAAGGCCCCCTTTCGGGGGCCGGGAAGTTCTCGATTCAGATCACGACCTCGACGTTCGTCACGGCGGTCCAGACCGTCTCGCCGCCGGAGGTGTTGATGCCGACCCGGACCCCGTAGGCCGTGTCGCCGATCCAGAAGACCTTCCCGGTGGTCCCGACGGGAACCTTGCGTCCCCGGACGACCTTGACGTCGGAGCCCTTGCGGACGGTCTTGAGATCCTCGATCTCCGCCTCGATCTCCTTGAGCCGGTGGATCTCGTTCTCGATCTCCTCCAGCGTCACCAGCTCCTCGGGGGTGAAGCGGAGGGGCTCGGTGCCCTCGTAGCGGCCGGTGCCGGGGGCGCACGACCCGGGGCGCTTGCCGACCGTCGAGGCCGTGCAGGAGGGGTTCGGGCAGCGGCCGAACTCGTCGTAGGCCGACCCGTCCATCGTGCTCCACGTGAGGACCGTGCCCCAGCCGTTGCAGCGGGAGCACCCGCCCGCCGTCTCGAACTCGGCGTTCGTGCGGGCCAGAGCGGAGGCCCGGAGATCGCGGAGGAGGCCGTTGAGGGAGTCGAGGGTGGTTGCCATCTTTGTCTCGCTTTCTTCGGGGCTTTCCCGCCCGCAGAAGAAAGATAGCACGATCAATATAGAACTGTCAAGCAGAATCGGAGAAGAAAAAATCGGGGCGGGTGGAGCCCCGATTGACCTGTAGGGCGGACAGGTCCACCCCCTCACAAATTTGCCCGTCCCACCCCCGGGCAGTAGGGCTGGGGTTAGGGAGTCTTCTTCGCCAGAATCCCCGTCAGGAACCCCAACAGCCCCTCCAGCGTGTCCACCGTGACGGTCACCGTCGCTCCGTTGACCGTGATCGTGGCGGACTGACCCGGAGCCCGTGCCGGGGTCGTTCCGGGAGCCGGGTTGGCTCCTCCCGCGAATGCGTTGGAGTAGCCACCCGCAGCGGGGAAGCTCGGCCCGAGCTGGTTCAGGTCCGTCTGCATGGCCTTCAGATCGGCCAGAGACAGCTTCTTGCCCTGCACCGCAAGGATCACCCACGGGACCAGAGCGTCGAGCGCCTTGTTGCCCCCAGCGAACACGGGAGCCAGCGCCGGGAAAGCCAGCGAGAGACCCCACGCGAGAGCATCCGTGACGTTGTCGATGATCTCGGCCGTAGCGTTTACGGGCGGGGCGAGGGGAGCGGAAACAGGGGTCGTCGGTGTGCTGCTCATGCGGACCTCAGAACTTGATCGGCTTGGCCGGGGCCAGCGGAAGGGCATCCGGCACGGTCTCGGATGTGATCGGCACGTAGTGGAACTGGGTGCCAGCAGGTCCGCTGACGGTAACAGCCTTCGTCAGGAAGTCCGGCTTGAACACCCGAACGGTTTCGAGGAGCTGGAACGCTGCCTGCCACGCCTGATTGATGCAGGGCTTGTAGTTCTCGCTCTTGATGACGACTTCCTCACCTTCAGGAGTCGCCTTGGCTGCGTCCTCGTAGATGACGAACGCACAGTTCCAAGCCGTGTCGAACTGTCCTTCGAGCGCATTGATCTTCCGCTGGGTGGTCAGGTCGGTGATGAGACCGCCGATGGCAGGGTCTTTCATGGCCACGGACTCGGCCTTGCGAAAGGCATAGGCAATGGTCAGGGCAGACTCGTACCCGTTGCACGCCTCCAGCACGAACACCAGCACGATGACGACTGGGGTGAATCGCAGGAACTTCCTCAATGTCCACCTCCTTGTGGCAGCATCTTACAGGCTTTGACTTGGGCTAAGAACTCGTCCACCTCGTCGGGGAGGAGGTTCTCCCTCCCGGCCAGCAGGAGCGGGAATCCCCACTTCAGCAGGTCTTTCTCGGTCAGCATGTGCGGACCGCCCGCCGTCAGGAAGGCCCACACGTCGTAGCAGACCTCGTAGGCGAGGAGCATGTCCCGAGAGAGCCGTGCAGCCACTCCGAAACCGTTCGGGAAAGCCCAGTAACGGACCTCCGGCTCGGGTAGCTGGATGCCCTGTCCCCTCGCGTGCAGCAGGGCATTCTGGACTTCCCAGTCCCAGCTTGCGGCGGACAGGGACTCCACTCGGTCGGGGTTCTGAAACAGAGCCAGTGCCATGTCGCTCCTACTCAGACTGGAGTCTTTGCCGTGCCGAAAACGCGGGCTCCCCACAGGACATTCGTAGGACCGCTCACCGTGACCCACGCATAGTCAGAGTCTAGGGTAGGCCCCTCGGTGGTGTAGTACACGTAGACATCGTACCCGCCAGAAGCGTTGTACGTGTGCGTCACCGTGCTGGTAGTCGTATTGTTCCAGTCTAGCTCGGAACTCCCGTCCCCGAAGTCCCAGTCGAAGGCATACCCGGGCACCGGGTTCTCCACCGTGGCCGTGAACGTCACGGTCAGGCCATCTGCCACGTAGGTGAAGGTCAGGCCGACTGGCGGGGTTATGGTGACCGTCTGGCTGACCGTAGCCGAACGCTGTTCCCCACTGACTTCGGTAACCGTGAATGTGACGAGGTAGTCCCCGGGCTCTGCATAGGTGTAGGTCGGCCACTGGTAATCGCTCGTTCCCACCCCGTCGCCAAAGTCCCAGAGGAACGTCACGTCTCCTATCAAGCCAATGTAGCTACCGTCGAAGCCGACGAACTGGCCATCCACGTCAAAATAGAAGCCAACCGCTGGTTCGGGCGGGGCTTCGACCGTCAGGCTGAGAATCTGGGTGAACTCCGGGGACTGGTACAGAGCGGACAGCCCGACTGAAAACCCCAGTGAGTCCGTCATTACGCAGGTCGGTGTGTACGTGCCCGCAGCCGAGTAAACGTACGTCGGGTTCCGCTGTGCACTGGTCCCTACGCCGTCCCCAAAGTCCCACAGGTAAGTGACCGGAGGCATCCCGTACGAATCTTGGTGGTACACCTCAAAGTCCACCGACAAGTACGTGGGGGTCACCCCTCCTATGATGTTCGGGAGCTGAATTTCGTGGTAGAAATTTATGGGCGGAAACGACACCGACCCGGGGTCGTCTGGGACTCCGATCCATGCCTGTGCTCCGTACGCTGAGACGTAGTTGTACCCGGGAACCGTGAACTCAATGTACGGCGTCGTAGTTACTTGCTGGATGTCAGCGGGTGGCTGAATCGAGAAGCTCAAATCCCATTCCCAGTGGTCTGGAGTTGCTCCCGGAGGCCAGATGGCGGTATCCGTGATGCGAACTACAGCCCCAAGCGGAGACGCCGGGACTCTGGACGCAGAGAGCCGCATCCCCGAGTAGCACAGCCACGCATCGGTGAGCGTGTCTGACCCAGTGTCCAACGGGTCTACGTCGTTCGTGACGGCCAAGTCCAGCGAGACGACCTCGCCCGGGAACGCCGTGTAGGGCCACGTCGTGGTACCACTCGGGGCCTGCACCGTGCTCACAAGGGTGACCGCGCTCGCCAGCGAGCCAGCTACGAACGACACCGTCACGGGGCCGATCACCCCCTGATACACGCCGTCACGGGACCACGTCATGTTCCCCGAGTAGCTGGCGTTGTCGGTGCTGTCATCTCGCGTCCCACGGACGCGCACGTTGGTCCTCATGCCCACCGTGTGAGCCTGATAGTCCTCGTAGATCTCCAGCGAGATTAGTGCCATCTCACACCCCGCCGGGGCCAGCGGGAGCCACTGACACGTTCGAGACGGCTCCCGGTCGCCAAGGTCCGTACTGGTCCGGGGCGAACGACAGCGACATGATCCTCACGGGATCTCCGTAGGGTTCTGCGAGGGTCACAATGGTGGTCCCGGTCTCCCACCCTCTGACTGGGTTGTAGGACGGCCAGAGCGGGCCAGAAGAGCTGCAAGTCTCGTTCGTGAAGTACATGGTCAGCCTCAAGTCTGAGGTCCGGGTTCTTCACAGGTCAGGCCAAGGGACGCCGACACCCACGTCTTCGCGGTCATCTCGTCAGCCATCGTTCGCCCCCTCGCAGCGACTGCTCGAATCGCAAGCTGGTGCCGCCGGTAGCACGGGATCTCGTTCTCATCCATTGTCCACGGTGGGATCAGGGCGTTCGGAACGGGCATCAGCCCTTCGCCGCTATCCGTGCTGCCGTAGTCCACCTGCCCGGCCAAGAACATCCCCGGAACCCACTGCTTGTCCGCAGGGGTCACGGTGTAGAACTTCGACGAGACTAGCCCACCCGGCCAGTCATCCCGCTCCGAACCGGGGTCCACGCCGAGGTGGGAAGTCCACTCCTTGACGTTCTCAAACCCCGGGATCTCCAGCGTGCCGGGGTAGTGCGGGGTCAGGTCTCGGTCCCACTCCGTGTCGTCCACGGTGACCCAGACCCGCTCCGGCCACTCCCCGTGGACGTTCAGGTACTGGGCGTTGTTCCGGATGACCTGAGAGGCCCGCGCTCCCCACGTCCCCAGCATGGGGCTGGAATACATGTAGTTCCCCGCCCCGAGGGGCACGGACGGGAGATACGGAATGTCCTGTCGGAACTTCGGGGCCAGCCAGTCACGGAGAATCTGCTGCCCCGGCCACTCGTCACCCGGTTTGACGAGCGCGGCCGAGTTCGTGACGTGAACCCGGACGAGCTTGAGGGGAGGATCTTCGGGGCCACGGGAGCCCCCGTTGGCGAAGATCAGGTAGGCCGAGATGGCTTTCGGCACGGGTCCATATGCCCACGGCCTCTCGGGGATTCCAGCGTTCTGGACGGAGATCAGGACGCGGAAGACGAGGTACGAATCCCAGAAGCGGTTAGGCCGCTGGTCAAGGGGCCACGAGCCACCTTCAAACTTCTGGCTGGCGGCACCCGAGTGCTGCGGGTCTCCGAGGTACAGGTTCGGCTGGTAGCCATCCTGATGCCCGAGGTGCAGCGTGTTCGTCGAACACCCGTCCAGCCATGTCACTTCCTGAAGCCGGAACTGGTCCGTCGGCGAGAAGAACGGGTCGCGGGGGAAGTGGAACCTTCCGATGATCGGCCCTACTGCGTTCAGGTCTGCCGGGTCAAAGTGGATGTTCCAGACGGCGAAGCCCCCTGCATCGTCAGCTCTGCGGACAGACACGAAGCCGAACGGACTCTGTCTGCCATCCGCCATGAGGTTGACGTTGACGTGCCAGAAGGGGATCGAGCATCCCGCCGAGTCGAACCCGAGGGCTCCGTAGTCCGGGCTGAACTCGTTCGTGACGAGCATGGTCCCGACCGAAGAGTTACTGGCCTGATCCCGGAGGTATGCACCATGCTCAGTCACTGCGAGGAGTCTCCCGCCTTGAATCGGGTACAGCCCACGAATGACCGAATCGCCCATGATCCCCACCAACGCAGAAGAATCAGCCGCAGGAGATTCCCCATCGTACCCGAGGTCCAGCAGGTCCGCCGTCGAGTAGAACCCGATGTTGCTGCCAGACGGCGTCAGATCGGGGGGCGGAGGCTCGCCCCCTCCGGCCCAGTTCACGTCGCCGGTCAGGCTTCCCGGAACCCCGGTTCCGCCCTCGACTACGTCAACAGCGAAGCCATAGAAATCAGAATAAATTTCATCAGCTACGAGACGGATCTTGACGGTGTCCCCCGTGATCGTCTTGACTGTGCCTGCGAGGGTCGTCCCAGTGAACGGCGATCCTGCAATCGGAACGTCCGCCCCATCCGTAACGTGAATGAAGTCCCAGCTCGTCTCCGTGTTCGTCAGCGTGTCCCAGACTACGTCGATGGAGGCAGGGCTTCCTGCCAGCGTGTACGTGTAGGTCTGGTTGAAATTGTTCGTATACGGGTGAGGAGATTCAAGGACGATCGGCACGGTCAGTCACCCACGATTTCGGCAGACAGGATCTCCATGACATCCCCGACAGCGTGACGATACCCATCCACGTAGAGGGTCATGGGCGACGACTGGAAGATCTTCGTCCCGGGAGCAGGCTCCTGCTGGCTGTCGCGCACGAGGCCAAGGGCCGCTCTGACTCCAGCGGCCCTTGCCTCGACGGCGATGATCTCGACGGCCCGGATGAACTCGTCGCGGTTGGCGGAGTGGTCCAGCAGCGTGTAGGCACGCTTCCTGACCACATCCCGCAGGGTCTTCACGTCAGTCGGAAGCGTGTTCCCCACTACGACCTCGTCACGATGGCATCGGACTCCCCGTTGTCCTTCAGCATCGGGTGCCCGATCGGCCGGAAGAACTCGATGACATCACTGACCGTGGCTCCGACCTCGTTCTTGGCCTTCGTCGCCACGGCACCTTCGACGCGCACCGCGAGGAGGACTTCCCCCTCGACGACGACGAGGAACGGAGTGACGAGGTAGCGGTAGTTCGGAGCCGACTGGCAGTCCAGCGTGCTGACGACGGGGAAGAGCGGCGTCGGGGGCCTCTGAATGGCCGAGACGGAGTTCGCGAAGTACGACTGCGCGCCGCCACGGAGCCCCGTGCCGTTCCCGCCCCACGTCTGGCTGGAGACCGTCGTCTTCCGATCCCAGAACGATTCGTTCTCGCCGGGGAACTGCCCGTAGAAGCGGGATTCGATGTTCAGGACGGGCAGGAGGTAGTGCGCTCCACTCCCGCTGGCCAGAGCAGCCAGCTTGAAGTCCTGCGGGATGACGTCCTTCTCGTCCGGACAGTTCGGGGGCACCGGGAGCATCCCGATGCAGTTGGCGTACGCCGTGATCCCCGGGTTCTGAAGGTTCTCGACGGAGCCTCGCCCGAGCGTCGTCACAAGGAGCTTCTCAGGAGGCATGAGGACTGCCCGACCAGAGATCGGCGGGTACTGGACGGCCAGCGGAGGAGCCGACGGCACGTAAGTCACGGTCGGCTTGCCCTTGCCGATGACACCCTGATAGGCCGCGTGCTTTGAGTACCCGAACCACTTCGCGGTCTGCTCGGGAGGCACGAGGAACTCCACCCGTCCGATGTGCTGCTGGACGTGTGCGAAGACCCTGTGGCTCCTGAAGACCCGGCTGTTCCGGTAGTCGGCCACGGCGATCCGCTGGTCCAGAGCCGCGATGGCCACGGGTCCGTTGACGTTGGCCTTGTCCGACCCACCGATGCCTGCTGTCCCGCACTCGCCGATGAATCGGTAGTCAGCGAGGTTGATGGCCACGAGCTGGTTGGTCCCGTAGTCCACCCAGTACAGGATGCCGTCCGCGACGGCCACGCCCATGATGTTGTTCCCGACTCCCGTCGGAAGTCCCGAGAGCTGTACAGGCACAAATGTCGTGACGGTGGCCCCGGCCCCGGGCGGTACGTAGACCGGAGCGTCCTGTGCCGTGACATCCAACTCCCACGTTTCGTGAGTCGGGTTATCCCACGTCCGCATCCACAGGGTGTTCCCGTCAGAGCTGTTTCCCACCGGGTACCAGACGTAGGCGTCCGTGTAGGGGTTCGCGTAGGCCGTGCTGTACGCCGCCGGAGACCCCGACGTGTTCCAGCCTGAGTTGGCCTTCAGGATGACCAGCCGCTTGTTGACGATGTCCCCGACGTAGACCCGGGCCGTGCTGTCCGCGAGGCCAGCCCCGAGACACTGGATGCCCGCGAGGGCACAGTTGGACCCCGGCGTTCCGAGTTGCTGGAAGTTCATGTGCGTCGAGTCGTTGCCGGGCACGCCAGCCACGCCGAAGCGCCCGACATACGTGATCCCGGTCCCGCTGACGTTCAGCTTGATGACCGTGTGGTTGTCGGCCGCGAAGAGGGCCGACCCATCCTGAAGCATCGTCAGGCCCATGTCCTGCCCGCCGATGGCTGTCACACGGGTCGAGTCGTGTGAGGAGTTCGCCCACGACTGCCAACGTGGCCCAGTGCCAGTGTAGAGGTACGTGATCGCCCCGAAATGGTCTACGAAGGTCCAGCCCGCAGGGTCGTCCGTCGGAGCCGACCACTTTTCGACTCGGGCATAGGAGTTCGTGAAGCCGCCCGGTTCGTTCTCACTCGCGGAGGAGATGTAGGCATACCGATTGACCGCATCAAGGCACAGAGCACCCGGCTGCCACGTAGGCCACGGGAGCTGACTGGGCTTACTCGGCCAAGGATTCACGAGGAACCGCATCCCCACGGTCGGCCCGTACGGAAGCAGTGCGCCGGAGTCCTTGGCCCCGTAGTGCGGCCCATACTTCAGAGTCAGGTCCGCCATGTTCAGGACGATGGCGCGGCTCTGAGAGTACGTCGGTTGCGAGCCGTCGGGCAGGACACCCGTGCCGTTGGCGTTGAACTCGATCATGACGATCGAGCCGTTTGCCTCATCCAGCTCGAACCCATGCACTTCAGCGAGCCCGTCTGCCGTTCCCGCGTTGATGCCGCCCTGAAGCTGCCCGTTGTAGTCGTAACGGGCACCATAGCGCGCGACGAAGTTCCAGCTCGAATCGTACTTCGTCACGCAGGTGCCACCGCACCCCGGAGGGGCTCCGATGCCCGACACGTCGAACCACCCGAGGACGTAGCGGTTCCCGCTGGCGTCGGCCCGGATGGCCTTGAGCTTGATGGGGCTGATCCCGTAGACCGAGCTGGCCTTCGTCGTCGGGGCTCCCGTACCCGGTTCGATGAACCCGGAGACCGTCATGTCAGTGGACAGGATCAGGACTCGCGTCCCATCGGCCACATAGACCTTTCCGTCCGTGCCGAAGCAGACACCCTTGGGGCTGATGCAGTGGGTTTCGTCCGAGACCGAAACCCCGGTCACGCCAAACTGGGCCGCGTACGACAGGTCCGAAGCCAGTTTGACGACACGGTAGTTCAGATTGTCGCTGACGTAGACGTTCCCTGCACCGTCCACCGCCACGCCACGGGGCTGCGAGAGGCTGGTGTTCGCGGTGCCAGCCACGCCGGTCACGCCGAACTGCCCGACGTACGCCAGCGAGGAGTTCAGCTTGACGAGCCGATGATTCTTCGTGTCGGCGACGAAGACGTTCCCGGACCCGTCCACCGTGAGCTGGGTCGGCTCGTTGAGGTGCGTGTTGTCGGCCCCAGAGACCCCGTAGACGCCGAAAGACGCCTCGACCGCGAAGGTCGTCGAGTTGAGCTTCCAGACCTTGTGGGCGAGGAGGTCGGAGATGTAGACCGACCCGGCCGTCATAAAGACGCCCGAAGGGGCGAGGAGCCGGTCCGCGCCGACGAGCCCGAGCCCGACGAAGGGGGTTTCCGCGAGCAGCGGGTCCACGTAGGTCTGCCCCACGGTCGTCAGGTTGGGCTTCTTGTAGCCACCGTACGTCCCGCCGAAAATGACCTTGACGAACCCGATGATCGTCCCCGTCGCGCTGTAGTACGTGTCGGAGGTATTCAGGGCCGCTGAGATCGTCCCCGACCCGAGGCCGGACCACGTGCCTCCCGTCAGGGCGACAGGCTGATTCGTGCCCGCCCACCACAGGACGGGAGCCTCCGAGATGATGGAGTTCAGGTCGCCCACAGTCTGGCCGACCGACTTCAGGGTGATCGTCCCCGCCCCGAAGGAGACGAGGTTCGCGGGTGTGTAGGCTCCCAACTGGAGGTTCAGCGAGAACCCGACAGGCTCCACCTCAGACTGGGCTCCGAAGATTCGGCGGAAGTCGTCCGGCGTGGACTTCTGGCTCCCGTTCTCGTCGAAGAACTGGTCGCTCTTGGCCACGGCGGTAGCCGAGATCGTGTTCAGGGCTCCGACCACGGGACCAGCCACAGGCTCGGCAGCAGAATCGTAGTTCGTCTCGACGTACTGGTCGGCGTAGCGCAGGTAGCCTTGACGAGTGCGGAGCTGGCCACGGAGGAGTCGGTCGAACGACTCGTCCATGATTCGCTTCAGATCGTGCTTCCCCGTCACACAGGACGGGGCGATGAGGAGTACGTCGTCCTTCTCGATCTTGTCATGGTGGTAGCCGTCGGGGCGAGCCGAGTCACCAGTAGCCCACGTCCCCGCGCCCGTCGAAGTCTTCGTGCCGTTCTGGTTCGCGTGAGTCCACTGCGCCGTGTTCCGCCTGAACACAAGGGCCACCGGGATGGCGTAGACGTACCCGTCGATGCTGCTGAGGGCCGACTTGGAGGGCGCATCCCCCGCGCCAGCAACCCAGATCCCCGGGTCGCGGAGGGCCGCGAAGGAACCCTTCGTGCCGTTCGTGAAGGTGTACCCGGCCTGAGCCGTGCCAGCACCGCCACGGGCCAGCACGAGCGGGTCCGACATGCCGAACTGGTGCAGCTCGGGGTTGACGCCGTTCGTGACGCGGAGTCGGTGCTGAAGCTGGAAGTAGTCGCCGCCCGATCCACCATGGAACCCGACGGTCCCGACGAGTGCGGGGTTCTCCGCCGAGTTGATCGTCGCCGCCAGAGACCCGACAGCGCCGTAGGGGTAGAACACCGGGGTAGCGCGGGGCACGTTCTGGAACCAGACCTCCAGCCAGACGAGGTCCACGCGGAGGCCCGAAGCCGGAGCCGCCGACAGGTTCCACGTCACGTCGTTCGCCGGACCCGTCGTTGCCGCACCGCCAGCCTCGTTGAAGAGCTGGACGCGCATCCCGCCGAGGAACAGCGGGACAGGGGCGTTCCGGGCGAAGGAGTACACACCCGTACCCGAGTTGAGGTTCAGTCCGAAGCCCGTCCCGAGGGCCAGCCGATTCGCCTGAGCCGAGCTGTCGTCCCGAAGGAAAAGGTTCCCGAAGGACGCACCGCCAGCGTCGGGGAAAGACGACCCAGACGCTCCGAAGGTCCAGTCCCCGGTCAGGTCGGACAGCCGGTAGACCTCGGTCAGCGGAGACACGAAGCCCGACGCATGACGTGCAGCCAGCTCTGCCGCCCGTGCCTGAAACTCGCTGAATCCCACCTGCTTGATCGGGAGGCCAGACCCGATTTCGAGATCATCGAGGCGAGCGTCCAGCGTCGGGTACGTCTGGTAGATACCTGTCCGCGATGCCACTACCTCGTCCCGGACGCCCTCAAGCTCGTTGTTCAGGGCGATGTCGTTGGCGATCAGGTTCCGCAGAGGCCGGTTGTCTACGTCGTAGCGGTACAGGTCGGAGGTCGTGAAGAGCTGGACTTCGGCGTCGGTGGTCTTGATGGTAGCCATGTTCTCTTCTTACTCCAGCTTCCTCAGTAGAATCCGGCATCCGTGCCGATTTGGAACTTCCGAGTCAAAAACACGGTCGCGCCTCCGTACAGATAGCTCATGAGCGCCCTCACGCCAGCCTCAGAAGAAACTTGAATCCTGTAGTGGTCTACGGTCAGTGGAAACCCAGTCTTCCTGCGAGATTCAGGGCTAGTGACACCTAGTGAGGTTGCCATACCAGCGCTCTCCAGCGCTCCCCTGACTTGAAAGATGAAGTCCTTGGCGCTCCCGCTCAGAGTCGCCCGGTACATCTTCTGGGCCGGGTAGTTGTAGACGCCGAACGACCCGTCGCCGTCAAACACACCCCTGAGGAAGTGCCTGTCCCGCACGAGGGCGTCGTCCTCGATCCTGAATCCCCAGCTCTTCCGAGAGTGGAACCCAAGCTCCTGAAGACGCTGAGAGAGTCTCCGCGATACTACACGAAGCCGATGCTGTCCGGTCGTTACGACCCGCACGGGAGCGTCAGTTTGCAAGAAGGTGCGGAACCGCTCGACCATGTAGCCGTCCTTCGCGGACAGGCCGAGGGACAGCGTGCTCCGGTCCGTGTCCAGCGACCCGTCTGTGGCCAAGAGGCCGAGGAAGTACGCAGACTCCTCACCGTAGGGCGCGTCGAACACGTGCTCATTCAACGCCAGTCTCTTGGGAGCGTGGGGCACCCCATCGGTAGTCACGCCTAGCCTGCCGAACCAGTTCAAGATGGTGCCGTGGCTGACGCCGAACTTCGCCGCGAGCTTGGGTGTAGACCAGCGCTCGTCGCGGTACAGCCGGTATGCCTCCTCCGCGCTCGCGCGCTTCCGCGCGTTGAACGCCGCATCGTACCGAGGGCGGACGGCGGCAGCCGAGTTTGACTCGGACAGGCCACGGACCACCACACCCACGCCAGACAGGGCGCGCAGGACCGTGGCACGCGTGGTGTGGAAGTGCGCCGCACATGCCTCCTGCGAGGCACCACCACGATACATGTCGATGAGTTCGGTCAAACGATCAGGCTCCTGAAAAACTCCGCGCATGTACCCAGCATAAGACTTTTTGCGAGAATTGTCAAGAGAATTGTGTATATGTAGGTCCACGTGGCCGTGAGCACGACGGTGTTGTCCTTCGTGATATCTCCACTGACCTTGTGGCTGAAGATGTCACCGTTGCCCTTGACGAGGCAGGCTTCACGGTAGACCTGAGTACCACCGCCGTTCCCCTCGTTGGCCCCGATGGTCGCCGTGAAGGAGACCTTCATGTCATCCCCACCGGAGTCAGGGAAGCTCACGGTCACGGGCACATTGTTGTTCCCGTTGATCGTGATGATCGACCCGAAGAGTCCGGTGTCCCCGACCCCCGGCGTGCCGGTAGCATCCCCGAACATCATGGCCACGATCTTGTGCTGGTCCACGCTGTCCCCGGCAGACAGGTGAGCAAGGGCAGACCGCCCGAGCTTGACGACGATGTTCTCGCCGTGCTCGATCTGGAGAATCTCCCCCGTTTTCTCGCGAGTCGCCACGATGGTCAGGAAACCCTTTCCGGTAGGGGCCTTCTCGCCCTCAGCAGAAAGTCGTTCCTTGAATCGTGCCTGCGAAACAGCCTCTGCCTTCTTGATGGCAGCCAGAACGGCGGGGCTAGGTGACTTTTTCTGGTCCACGTTGTCTCCTCAGCTCAAAGGATAGTGCGGCTAACCGGGGCCGACTGGAGGGCCGCCGCCAACGGGAGGCGCGTACAGCCCAGTATAAGTCTCCAGCCTCATCCGAAGCCGGGAGGTGTAGCGGTACTTCCCGCTCCGATCAGGCGGCGTCCCGATCGGATCACGAGACGGCCAGTCGTTCCGATCCACGTCACCGATAGGTTCTTCCAGCGGATACATGCCATGGCCCATTCCATCTCGCCGAAGGTAGAACCAGTATTCTTCGTCCTCCGTGGGGAACAAGCCGAAGTCGAGTTCCTCTCCGGGATGACAGTACCCGCGCTCCGGCCACCGCTTCATGTTGATGGACGGCCGTGACGGCGGGTAGACACCGTTCGGGTCTCGGGTAACTCCGAGGGTGACAGTACCCTTACCGTCAGGCCGCGTAGACCTGATCCCATCCCGGTAGTAAATCGGGTCATCCGGGTCGCAGTAGGGCAGATGCCAGCCCGGCTCGGTGGGCTGCCAGAGAACGTCCCACCGAGTCTTCTCCCACGGGATCGGGCCGCACTCCTGAAGAGGCAGATGAAAGGCCACGTAGTCCAGCACCGTGTGAGCGGGTCGGAAGTAGTCGATTCGTTCGAGCAGGTACCTCAGGTCATCAAGAGACAAGCTGACTGAGGCACCGCCTGTTTCCAGAGGACATGCCTGTGCATCGGTCTGATACGGGTACGTCGGGGTGCTCACGTACGTCGTGAGTGGGCTGATCTCAATCCCGAAATACGGGGTCTTGTACCACGTGCCACCATTTTCCAGCAGCTCGGGGGCGTTGTTCGGCGGCCCCAAAGGGTACTGAACTTTCGGGTATCCGACAGCGTCCACTGGGTGCATCGTCGCGTAATCCTGCGTCCACAGCTCGACCATCTCGATGTTGTAGTCGAGCAGGTAAAACAGAATCTTGAAAACGTCCACCGTCCCTTTCTTTCGCCAGAACTGGACTGCGTTTCGTATCTGAAGACGCTGACTCTCGATCGAGTCGAGGCGGTTGAGGGGGTACCCGAGAAGTGCCGCGATGGCCCCGAAGTATTTCGAGTCGCACCGGTCAATGTCGAAGATCGCTGGGAAGGTGTCGATGTAGCTCTTCACGTCGTCCAGCGTCAGGGCCAGAATCTTCGTGAAGTTCTTCAGGTCGTCATTCCCAAGGGACGCATCGTCCTGTCGCCAGTTGGCCGGGTAGTAGCTGAAGAGTCGCTCCTCGAAGTACCGGGACAGCACCGTGGTCGGAAAAGACTCCGCCGACGGGAAGAGCACCTGCACCGGGACTGCCCCCGGCAGGGGCTCCTGATGCCGCGTTGCCTTGACCGTCAGCATCTGCCCCTTCTGGAGGGGAAGAAGCGGGTGACTCAGATGCTGGGACAGATCGAATGCCCAGTGCCCGTTGCGGTCGCTCTGCACCTGAGCCAGAAACGTGCTCTCGATGTAGATCGAAACCGCCACCCCCTCCTCGACCCGATCCGAAACATTCGAGAAGAAAGGTACCTCCATGGGCGGGGTGACCGAGTAGTCCAAGAGCAGGGGTACATCCCCCTGAAGAAGCGTATCCCGCTCGTAGATGGCTCTGGGCGTACCGGCCACTTCGTCCAAGACGTACGGAGCCGAGGGCTGATCCAGTCCGAGGATCGTGTAGACGGGTGTGGGGTCGGAAACTTCCTTGCCGACCGCTCTGGCCTGCACGTAGAGCCGGTTCCCGGGTTGCAGCTTGGCCGGGCCACCCCCGAACGACAGCCGCCCGATGGGCAGCCGCCAGCTCTTCTGCGCGTCGTTCTGGACCACCGTCGTTCCAGCCCGGCGCATGTTGAGGTAGACATAGATGATCGTCCCCGCCACCCCGTCGGGAAGTGTCCCGAAGATTTCCGTCGTGGCAGGACTGGCGATCGAAGCTCGGTTGACGACCGGAGTTACGGTTTTCACCGAATGATCCCCACGCACGGGTCCGTCATGACGTCCGGGGTCGGAGCGTCCACGTTCGTCGTGGTCGTGATGAGAATGTGCTCTCGGGGCAGGTTCGTCATCGGGTCCATTCCGAGCACAGACACGTTGTTGTCATCGAAGTCCGCGATCCGGATGATCTGCTGCTTGGCGACAGGGATGTCCACGAAGTCGGGTGTCTGGATGTTCCAGCCGGGCAGCGGGCTCCCGTACGTCATCCTCCCGAGCTTCACCTGCGCCCACGAGACCCCGTTCACCCCCAAGATGATGCGGCTGATCTGGGAAAGCCGGGCATCCTGCCCGAAAGTAACGGAATCGTAGGCAAGGAAGTTCTGGATGGCCAGCCGGACTTCCGACCCCACGAGAGCCGGGTCGAAGAGGGTTCGGTTCACCGCCACGGTCACGTTCACGAGGACGTCCACCCACTCGGGGTTCTGGAAGACAAGCCGGGTCGTGACGGGTTTCTTCTCTTCGAGAAGGTTGAAGATCGTCGTCTGGATCTCGCGCACGTCTGCTGTGTACGTGGGGCTCGCCGGGTCGTAGAGCCGTCCCGAGGACTTCTTCGCAAGGAAGCTGACCGTCACCCGGTTGATGAGCTTGATGTTCGGGTGCAGCTCTTCCTGCTCCCCCCAAGCGTTGGCCTTGTCCACCCCCGGGACGGACTCCGTCAAGGCGATGTAGTCCGCCTTGCTCATGGCCCGGTAGAGCCCAGAATAGAGGGCCGGGCCACGCCGCTTACCTTCCTCGATCGTCTCCGGGTCCGCGCCCCCGGTCATGGCTGCCGGGTTGTTCACGGTCAGGCTAACCGGGTTCCCGTTGGCATCAGTGATGTCCGAGATCATCCGTGTCACGGTGTTGGCCGCGAGGTTCCCCGCTTCACCCTTGACGATGACCCCGTACACGTAGATGTTCTGGCCGAGAGGGGGCACCATCCCGAACTTGTTGTCCCCGAACTGCACGAAGGCCCGCCCCTGAGCGTCGATGAAGGGGACGAACACCCTATCACTCTCACGTGAGGAAATCAGGGTCTCTACGGGGGTCCACGTGATGGCCGAGGCTTCCGTGGTCCCCACCTTCACGGTCAGGAGATCCTTGGCGAGGTTCGCCGTGCGAAGGACGTACCGCTGGTTCTCAGTCCCATCCGAGGAGAAGGTCTCCGGCGTGGACAGAGAGGAGCCCTGAATGACGGGAACCGTGGCCGCGCCCGCCGCCCCCGGTACGGGGGAGGAGATGATGGCGTCAGTCAGGGTGTAGAAGAGGATGCTCTCGTCGGATTCGGAAGTGCCCCCAACGATGGTTCCCTTGGGCAGCGAGATGGGAAAGGCAGGGGAAGTGGTTGTGGGGGCGAGAGCGATGACCACGGTTCCCGAAGAGGACGTATATCCCCGCAGCTCGTACCCGATGAGCGTCAGGGCGTTGATGACGTTGCGCCGCTGAGTGGCGTTGACGAAGGTGACCTCGTTGGCCTGCTTGTCGAGGTAGTACAGCATGGTGTCCACCATGCCGATCAGGATCTCCCCGATGGCCACCCCGGCATCTGACTCGTTGAGGTCCGTCCACCGCCGGTTCGTGAGCTGAGGAGCCCTCGCGAACATTTCCTCCCGGAACGTCCTCCAGTCCTTCGTGACCGGAGAAAGGGAGACGCGAGGGGTCGAGGGGGAGTTACTGCTCATCTGTTGACTCCGGGGGAGGAGGCAGAGCCACCCGTCGGGGGAAGAACCTGCCCTTGCGTGAAGATCCGTTCCGTCTCAGTCCCGGTCACCGTCCGCTCCATCGGAGCACCCTTCTTCTCGAAGGGAAAGACATACGAACCCTCTTCATGGGTGGACAGAACGGTGAAGTTGATGACGATCCCGATGTAGTTCGGGTTGCTGAGGTCCGTCGAGAAGCTCACCCCGGTCACCCGGATTCTCCTCTCCCATCGACGCAGAGCTTCGGCGGTATACATGTAGAGGAGCTGATTGGTCAGGGTGTCATTCTGCTCGAAGATGAGATCGAACAGTCTCGACCCGTACTCCGGCTGCATGAGACGCTCCCCGGGCCGGGTCATGAGGATGTCCCGAATGGAGGCTTGGATCTTGTCCAGACCATTCGACGTCGAGACCGAACGAACTCCGCGCCCCACGGAGAACTGGAACGGGGTCTTGATCCCGACTCCGATGACGTCTCGGGCCGCTGGAGTGGTATCGAATGTCGCCAACGCAGGGCCTCCTATCAGATAGTGCGGTTCCCCCGCGTCAGCTACTCACGCGAAGTCTTGGCGTCCCCTCGACCACAACGTCCCCGGGAAGGGTCTCCGACCCGACCTTGACCACCCACTTCCCGCTGATCCGCAGCTTCGTGGAGAGCTTGAGGAGAATCGGGTCTTCCGAAGTGAGGACCGGATCGCCCTCCACGGCCACCTGCAACCCCTCCACATTCATCTTCGGCGGGGGATTCGGTGTCACGACCTGCTCCTGAGCCGTCAGGTGCCCCAACAGGGCCACAGGAACGCCCGGCCCCCCGGGGCCTACCCCCGTCGCTCGACCGGGGGCAGGAGAGCCCAGAGGGGCTGAGCCGGGGGAAACCGAACCTGCCATGGATCACCTCTTGGTCAGGAAGCGGTTCCGAATGGCCTTGTAGACCTCGTCGGGGGGCAGGAACACGTCGGGGTCGAAGGTCTCCTGCTCCCACCAGAGGAACTGATTCTTCCGCAGGCAGGCCCGAGACTTCAACAGGTTCAGGTTCTCTGGGTAGCCGAAGATCTCGGGGTCGGATTTCCCCCAGATGACGGCCCCTGTCTTCCCCACGTGCTTCGCAAGGTGTGGCAGGAATGAATCCACCGAGAGGAAGAAGTCCACAGAAGCCGTCAGGTCCAGCAAGTTCCGGTGGCTGAGACCCTTCCGGAAGTCTGGCACGAGCTGAGCCTCGCCCTCGACCCCGATCTGGATGACCTCGTGGTCCCCGAACTTCGACAGCAGCTCTGGAAACCACGGGTAATTCTTCGGGTTCTGGCCACCGTTCCGAAGCTGACGGGAGTACGGTGCGAGGAGGATCTTCACAGCCCCAGCATCTCCCTATAGGCGTCGAGGATGGGGCGCTTCCATGCCCGCCGGTCCATCCACTCGTAGATGTTCGACCCGTCGTACTGCTGAGCTACACCCACGGGGATGACGGTGACATTCGGGATACCCTCGAAGACCTGCGGGTAACAGCACCCCAGCACGAGCTTCGGATACTTCGCCTGAAGCTCCGGCAGCAGGTGCAGAAAGACGAGGTGGTCACCGTACCCCGTGTCGAGGTTGATGAGCTTGATCCCGAGGCTCTCCATCTTGGCCTGAAAGATCCGGTTGTCGGCCTCGAAGAAAAACTCGCTGGCTCCCTCGCGGATGCCACCCGTCTCGCTCCTGTAGTGGTGCGTGACGACAGATCGGTCTACGAGGAGCTTGTACCCGCGCTCCTTCAGGGCCATCGAGAACAGGGTCTCCTCCCGGTGCGCCACCGGAGACAGCCGGAGGTCGTAGCCCACGATCCCGGCCCGGTAGACGAACGAGCTGTAGAGGTGATCGACCTCCAACACCTCTCCCTTGGGAGCCCACTGGACGTTAGCCATGTAGTAGATGTCTTCCAGCTTCCCCGACGCCGGGCGGGGCTCTTCACCGGGGATATAGACCGCTCCTCCTACCGCCCCTACCTGTGGGTCACCGAAGTAGGAGAGCAGCTTCTCCAGCACGTCAGGAGCAGCCACCTCGTCGTCGTCCAGTCGCCAGACAAGGTCAGCCCCGGAGGTGTTTGCGAGCTGGTGGCCATAGTGCTGGCCCTTACGGACCCCGAATACCACGGACCACTCGATCCCAGCCTCTTCAAAAGCCTTGAACAAGTGCCGATAGATCGGAATCTCTCGCAGGTCTTTGTGATCGCCATCGTCGTAGATGAGCACCCGATCCGGCTTGCGGGTCTGGCTGGCGATGGACTGGAGCGTCAGCGGGAGCTGCTCGTACCGGTTCTTCGTCGGTACGAAGGCGAGAACCACCGGCTTCTGCGGGTATATCTTTCCGCTCTCCCACTTCATCAGCATGAGGTTTCTGCCGTCGAACTTGTCGGGCTTGTCGAGGAACCTGCCGTCTTCGCTGAGGAAGGTATGCGCGAACCCCGGGAAGTCCTTCTCGGACAGCCGGTGCAGCTTGTGGTGTGCGCCCCAGAGGCCGGGATGCTCACGGTACGGCGTCGAGATCAGGAGCGTGTCGCAGTGAGCCTTCAGCTTCTGGGCTAGCTCCTTACCGTCGTCGAGATGTTCGATGACCTCGAAGGCAATGATCGTGTCATACCGTTCGAGGAACTCAAACTCGTGGATGTCGGCATGAACGAAAGTCCGGTTAGGCCCACCGAAGTGCTTCTGGGCGAAATCCACTATGGCCGCGTCGTAGTCCACCCCCGTGTACTCGATGTCTGGAGGCAGGAACCGCAGCCCGTAACCGGAGGAGCACCCGATCTCCAGAACCTTCTTGCCGGTTAGGTTCTTGGCCGCGAACTCGTAGCGCATGACCTCGCGCGGGAAATCCGTCAGGTCTTCCGTGGGGTCGATGACTGCCCGTTCGTAGCTGTTACTGAGCTTCCATTTCCACCAGCCCCACCAGTTCGGGTTGTACTTCCGGGCGAGCGTAGCGGAGTTCTCGTCGAAAATCTTCTGCCAGTTCGGGTTGTCGTTTACTGTCCCCTCACCCTTGTGGTAGACCGGGAAGTCCCCGCCGACCATGATCTTCCGCTCGTGATCCGGCCGTGGCTTTTCGATCGAGCAGTCAGCGACCTTGTACCCGAGCTTCTCGGCCTCGATGCAGTATTCGGTGTCTTCTCCCCCGCCGACTCCGTAGTCCTCCGACAGCTTGAGCTTGTCAACCAGCTCCCGAGAAATCATCACGCAGAAGAAGATCAGGAAATCGTGCCCCGCAGGGTCGGAGTGCCCCATGAGAGGGCCGCTGACTCCAACCTTCGGGTCTTCCTTGAAAGGCCGCTCCAGCTTGTCCAGCCACTCGTTCTGCGGCTGCCCCTGAAGCACCGTGTCGTTGTTCAGGAGGACGATGTACTGGCCCTTGGCCTCAGCGATGCCGAGGTTGTTCGCCTTCGCGTACCCGAGCGGCTCAGGGTACGTGAGCAGCCTGAACGGCTCGCCCAGAGACCTGACGTAGTCATCCGTCCCGTCCGTGCAACCGTTAGAGACGACGATGACCTCGCAGGTGCTGAGGTCCGTGTACTGTCGAATCGACTCCAGACAGGGCTTCAACAGGTCGTCAAGGTGGTTCAAAGTACCGATGATGATCGAATACTTAGGCGTCATGCTTGACATTCTACCGCAGGGTCAGCAGGGGAGACTGAATGAGATCCTGCGGTGTCACCCGGTACAGATCCTTCCGGACGACGGAAGTTCCTCCATAGTCCAGAGCAGCGGCAACTAGCTCGCTACAGAACCATTTCTCGTTGCTGCGCCAGCGTGCCCGAAAGAACCACGCCAGCAGCGCCCCCCAGTCATAGGACTTGCCGATCTGGTCTAGGGCGAACTTCTGTGCTCTTACTGGGTCCGCTTTGACAACCGCAAATACGTGCTTAGTGGACTTGTCCAGAAGCTCCTTACGGCTCTCGAAATGAACCCCGTTCCGGGCGGACGCTCCGAGCGTATACCTGTCGAAGCAGAGCGACACGTGGCTGTACTCTGAGAACGTCAGCAGCCGGATAGCTCGGCCCAGTAGGGTGTCGTTCGTCGTGAACAGAAGGAGCACCTCATCGTCTGACATCGTACTTCTCAATCTCCTGTACTGGGGCAGTGAGAATCTCGTTAGCTCTGCCGGGGGCAAGGAGACCCGCGCTTTCAAGCTGCTGCACGCCAATACTTGTGTCAGGACGGGAGAGGTCGATGAACGTCGCCGCGTTTACGTCATCGAGGTATACACGGATCGGGATGTCTGTTTCAGCAGCGGTATACAGGGCTACTTTTTCTGCCTGAGTGAACCTGTTCCGGAAGGCGAGCTTCGTGATGATCGTAGTCGGAGGAGGCTCAACAGGCGGAACTTCCTCCTGCACGGGAGGAACCAGTTCGGTCCCTGTCCACGTCCAGCCTATTCCAGCAGTATCTGACGCCAGAAGCAGGGACTCAGGAAACAGCGACTGCATCTCCTGAAGGTCTCCGAGAAGCGTGTTGACTACAAGATTCGTCGTCGTGTCTATCTGCGCTAGTCTCATATTATTCGTTCCATTCGATCAGCATGTAGCCCTGATTTCCAGCAGTTGCATTTTGACCACCTGTACCGCTTCCCCAAAATGCGCCTCGACCACCAGTCCCATATCCCGGCGGATAGCTTATTCCACCATAAGCAGCATCAGGACCATCATCAAAATTCAACCCGTGATATCCGCCTGTTTGTCCACGAGTCCCTCCGGGGCCACCGGGGTTACCACCTCCACCTCCAGCTTCACTTTGTGTAAAATAAGCCCCTGCGCCTCCTGTAAGAGAAAGGAGTGCTCCAAATGATGTAGTGCCTCCTGTACCTCCGGCAGTTAGCAAGTATTCATACCCCGGATATGCGCTAACCCCAGCCGCTCCCCCAGCGCCTATAGTTATTGTGTAGCCCGTAGAAGGAGTAACTTCTAGTCTCTTACGGTAGACAGAGTCTCCTCCCCCGCCACCACCAGCGGACCCCGGAATTGGAGAATTCGTCAGTTTAGTTCCTCCTCCACCTCCGCCTCCAGCACAAGCAGTAACCCAGCATTCACCATTCTTCAATCCGGCTGGGGCAGTCCAAGTACCAGAGGCAAGGAATTCCTGCTTTCGCATCTATTCGTTCCATTCGATCAGCATATAACCCTGATTTCCGTCATCAGCGCTACGGTCTTCCCAATTTGAGCCCATTCCACCAGAACCGTAGCCTCCGGGGAAACTAGTACCCCCATATCCAATACGAGGATAGGGATCATACGGGCTAATGTAGTAGCCACCGGTTATTCCTACCGTTCCACCGGGGCCTCCGGGCGAACCTCCAGATCCCGGCGATGCACTCGTCGTTCTGATTCCTCCGTTACCTCCCGTCAAGGAAAGGAGTGCTCCAAATGACGTAGTGCCTCCTGCTCCTCCACTAGTTACAGAAGTAAGAGTACTGTGATTGATTCCCTTAGTTCCCCCAGCGCCTATAGTTATTGTGTAGCCCGTAGAAGGAGTAACTTCTAGTCTCTTACGGTAGACAGAGTCTCCTCCCCCGCCACCACCAGCGCAACCACATGTCACACTTGTACGATACCCTCCTCCACCTCCGCCTCCAGCACAAGCAGTAACCCAAACTTCGGTTACGCCGGCCGGTGATGTCCACGTACCAGATACGAGGAACTCTTGCGCTCGGAAAGACCCACCTACGGGGCCAGTGACCCCCGAATAGCCGGACATTCCAGAGTATCCAGAGAAGCCTGAAGCACCAGTTCCTCCCGTTCCTCCCGTGAGACCCGAATAGCCAGACCTACCAGAGTAACCCGAGAAGCCGGAAGTACCAGTTCCTCCCGTTCCTCCCGTAGCTCCCGTGAGACCTGAATAACCCGATCTACCAGAGTAACCCGAGAAGCCGGAAGTCCCTGTAGCGCCGGTCAGCCCTGAATAACCCGAGATGCCCTGAATTCCCTGACCACCAGTGAAGCCAGAGAAGCCGGAGACTCCAG
>Ga0209202_1000256_pt1 | contig 49941 bp, 59 predicted proteins | sample AD_UKC032_MetaG_FD_184416 | JGI IMG/M metagenome (GOLD analysis project Ga0209202, IMG submission 184416) | Active sludge microbial communities of municipal wastewater-treating anaerobic digesters from USA - AD_UKC032_MetaG (SPAdes) (version 2) | ecosystem: Engineered > Bioreactor > Anaerobic >... | reverse complement strand
GGGCAACAAGGAAGGCAACGGCTGGACCACGCTCACCAACATGGAGACGCCCGAGACTGTGCCGGTGGTATTCAATAGTGACGAAGCCACCATCGAATCACTCAAGGTCCACGATGGCTTTTGCTTCCTCGAAGACATCACCCCGCCGCCAGTGGAGGAAATCATAAATGGCTAAAGACACCAAACTCGACAAGGCCGAGGTCAAGAAGATCAAAGACTTTCTCAAGCAGAAGTCCAAAATCAGCTCTGCCAAGATGGATTCTATCTCCGACTCCGAAACCGACCGGCGCAAGGTCGCCAGGGCTGTGCTGCGTGAGCACGGCATGAGCGAGGAGCATATTAGTAAATTATCTATATGAAAAAGTTTTTTCTTTTTCTATTTCCATTATCCCTCCTGGGAGCAACAAATGACATAGGTCCACTTATGACCTATAATTCTGTTTCAAATTATCTGCGAACAAATACACTTAGTGCGACTTCAATAGACACTAATCTGCTAAGTTTTTCTGGAGGTATTCTTAGTGTAAATACTAACTGGATGCTTACAAATGTAAATGTGGAATTTTTCGGAGGATATAGAGAAACAAACTATGTGGATTTTCTTGACCTTTCCTCGCAGCTTTCCAGCTTTGCAGATAAATCTTTTGTAACAAACTATACTGGACTTACACTTTCGAATTATATTGCCCGAGGGTCTGTTGATACTAATGATTTTGCCTATGATGGAGTTTCCCTTGTTCTGCAAACAAATTGGGATGATGTTACAATAAGTGCTTCTAGTGTTCCATCTGGTCCCTCCGAGCCAGCTTTTCAGTATCTTACAGGCTCTACTAACCTCCAAGTAAGAATATTCCAAGGAGGAGGATCAACAGAAGACAGAGCGACTTTTACTTTCCAATTTCCTCATTCTTATGTTGAGGGTTCAAATATCAAACCTCATATCCATTGTATAACCACTAACCAACTCACAGCATCTTCAAACGTAGTATTTAGTTTAGAATATAGATGGATTGGAATAGGACAATCTGTGACTAATGATAGTATAATTATAGTTACTAATGCTGTTCCAACAAACTCCTGCACACATTTTTTAATAGACTTGGGGACAATTACAAACTCAGGACAAGGAATTTCTTCGCAGTTTATAGGAGAACTAAAAAGACGCAATTCAAATGCTTCAGACAATCTTGACTATGGACTTGGTTTTCTGGACTTTGATGTTCATGTGTTAGTAAACTCACTAGGATCTGTGAATGAAACTTCCAAGTAATCTTATGCCAGAAGAAATGATAACGCCATCCGCGTTTAAAGCACTTATAGATCGAATGGAGGCTATGGAGTTGCAATTAAAGCAACAAACAGATTCTTTAAAACAACTCACTGAAGTGTTAGTGGGGAAACTTGATGGGACAACAGGAGCATTGCCAAGGTTAAATACCTTGTGTGCTGCTTTCGAGTTGTGTAAAAGGGATTGTGAGAAAGAACAGAAAGTGCTTTCTGATAGGATTTCGAGCCTTGAAAGGTTGTCGTGGTATGGGAAGGGAGCAATGGCCTTGGGTGGTGGGATACTTGCACTAGTGGGGCAAAAACTTCTGGAACTTTTAGGCAAGTGAAAGTTGTTTTGTATAAAAGTCCTGGATTTATTAGCCAGCTTATTAGGTGGCAAACTAGGTCTGTTTATTCTCACGCTTCTTTGTGGTTTGTTTCAAGAAACCTACTATGTGAGTCTCAATATGGAAAAGGAATTATATTCGTTGATAATCCTACTTTCACTTGTGAAGTGGATGTGTTTAGGATTAGTGGTGATTTTGACTATGCAAAAATTCTGGAGTTTATTGAAGCCCAAAAAGGAAAAAAATATGACTACTCCTCAGTTTGCAGATTTATTTCACGAAGACAAGAAAGTAGGAAGTCTAAAGGAAAGTGGTTCTGTTCGGAGCTTGTTTTTGCAGCATTGCAAAAAGGAGGTTTAAAGTTACTTGAGAGATGTGAACCTTGGGAGGTTTCCCCTGGTTTACTAAGTATGTCACCATTTTTAGTTTATGAAAAAACACTTAACAGTAATAATGGCAGTTAGTATTCTAACTGGGTGTTCAACTATTAACTATGAGGATGCTGAGACTAAATTCTCTCGAACTTCATTTGGAAACAAGCTTTCTATCGGCAAACTTGAGGTAGAATCTAAAGATGGACTAAAAGTTGTCAAGATGGAAGGTTATTCCAATGACCAAGTTGAAGCTATAAAAATCGCTGTGGAAGCTGCTGTTGCTGCTGCTGTTAAAGCTGCTGTTCCTGTGGCTCCATAATGAGGGTTAGGTTTTAAGTGCTTTTTCCTAACCCTCTTTATTTATGATTGGACAACCTTTTGCAAGAACCTCCGCAACATTGGTAGATATCCAAACTACTAGATTGCTTGCACCTAATTGCAAGAAGTTAAAAACTTTTCTTGTAATTCCAGCAATCTCTCTATCTAGGCCAGATTGGATAGGAGCTTCAGTTATTTGTTATCAAATAAACTACATGCTTCCCTGGAGTTTTAGATTTATTGGCTGGAAACAATTAAAAAGACTTGCAACAGCGTTAAATTTTAGTCTTTGTATTAGATGGAGAGTAGGGCATACAGTTTATAGATATAAACTTTTCAGTGCTGTAGGAGAAACTTCATTGTTTGTTCCAGACTATGCAGGGGAAATTATTGGCCCTCATTGCTGCTTGGAACTTTGGAGCAGTTTTTTATACACATCTTTCACAAGTGTAGTTCCAATTCTTCTACAGCTTAATAAGTTACTTTATCCTTCTAGTTGTCATGATTTTACAGATTTTGCTGTGTCAAATGTTACTGTTTGTGAAGATTCTCTTTATATAAATGGAGTAACTTCTATTACTGCTGACAACTTATTTATTACTGCTGATAGTGTTGACATAACTGCCGATGCTGATGGGACATTTTCTGATCCTCTTTTTGGCTTGCCTAACACTTTTTCTCTCTGTTCTGCTTGGTATTCGAATGGTTCAGGAATTACTGCGGACTCAACATCAATAACTGCGGATTCAACAACGATTTTAGCATCTGATGAAGGATAATAATATGAGAAACAAAATTATTGCAACACTTGGTGTGTTTGTTGTTTGTGGGTTAAGTTACGCGACGCAGCAAGTAATTAACAACTCCCCCGCCGGAGGAGGAACTGGAGATACTTTATATACAGCATTTGGAAAAGTTAACGATAACTTTGATGAGTTGTATGCTAACATGACAAATTATGTTAGTTTTACAAATACCATCACAGGTTTTACAAATACGATAACTTCCTTTAGTGCCTCGCAGCTTACTAATGCTAACGCCTATGGTTGGAGAGATGGATTAGAGCTATGGGAACAAGTAACCAACACGACAGCATTAGGTTGGAGATCTGCACTTGCTCTTGGCGAGCAAACGACGAATACAACTGCCGCAGCATGGCGTTCGGCTTTAGCATTGAGTGAAAACACAACGAATGCCAATGTTGCAATAGCTGCTGGAACTTCTGGTTATCTGCCAATTTATATTTCAACAAATTCAATAGGAGATTCAACAATCCTAAAGAGTGGAGCTAATTATGGTGTTGATGGCGGGTGGCATATTGGAACTGCAATTGGTGCTGCTGGAGACAACAATCTATTGGTTGATGGTAATGTTGGTATTGGCATTACTCCGCTAAATCGCATTTCATTATACTTAGGAAAGTCATTCATAAATCCAACGTCTGATTCCTATGGATTGTATAATTCCTCCATCTTTGGAGTTACAACAAATTCATCCTTAAATTGGTATGGATCATTTACAATTTTGAATAGCTCCTATGTTGGAACTGGAGCGACAAATAGCGGCAGGATATTTGGTTCATATGTCAATGCTGCAATCGACAATGCCAACCATTTAGGGGTAGCTGAGTATTTGTATGGAAAATACATAAAGCATGGTCTTGATGCCACCAGTCCTGGGACTGTGAATAATTCTTACGGATTAATGATTGAGGGATCTAGGGCTGGTGGAACAGTTGGAACGTTGTGGGGTGTTTACGAAAGCGGCAATGATAAGAACTACTTCGGAGCCACCGCAACAGGATTCGGCACCACAAGCCCAGCCGCGAAAGTGGCAATCAATGGTGGGCTGCACGTTGGAGGTGATAGTGATCCAGGTGACAATAATGTATTAGTGGATGGTTACATTCTGAGAGAGTGTTCTCCGACATATCCATATTATCTTGATCTTCAAAGCACCGGCACGATGGGAGCTAGACTCAAGACAACAGCCGCAGGAGGCGCATATTATTATTCTGATTGCTTCGATGGAACTGCGGCAGGACTTGTTATGGCTTCCAATGGCACAAACAAGTGGGTATTTGGTTCTTTCGGGGCAGATGTAGCCACCTATTTGACTTGGTATAGCGTTGCAGACTCAAAAAATGGGATGTATTTATTCTCTGGATCAGCTCCATATCTTTCAATTCCGAATGGAGGCTTGCATGTGGGTGGAACAAGCAACCCAGGTGATAACAACATTGTCGTTGATGGCAATAGCTATGTTGCCGGAACAAATTACGCAACTGTTGTTCGTGGAACTAACTACCTATCAAACGATGGGTCATTGGGGGGAACAATGACGTTTACAAATTATACAAGAACTTCTGACGACTCAGGCATGATTACTAACGTATGGTCTTTTAAAAACGGATTATTTATCACGAACACAATCACTCAATAACATGAAAAAACTGTTCATCATAATCTTGGTTTTAGTATCAATAGGTGTTCTAGCGCAAAACACATTTGTGCGCGAAGCGCTATTTAAGGTTAAACCGAATGCTAACCTTAATGGTTCGACGTTGCGTGTAACATCGGGAGAGCTTGCACTAAACCGGACTGCGCAATTCAACGTCGAAATATACAACGTCTCTGGGAAAATCGTAGACCGAACATTAGTAATACTTAGCAGGCAAGAGCTTAGGCAGTGGTTTTCTTCAACTAATCCTACAGTGTTTCTCAAAGGTTTGATTTTATCAAATCTTTCTACCACTATTGAAGGCGATACTGGCGACAGTGATATTGAATAATTACTATGACTATCTCAGCACAAGACTTAAGAAAAGGTGTTGATTTTACTGGAAGGCAACGATTTAATGCTTCTGAGTTAAATCAACTTGTTGATGCAGCTACTCCCGGGGCTTCCCGAGGAATCATTGTAGTCTCTACTGATACTTGGAGCGGCACAGCTAGTGTTCCTGACATCCCTACAGGGGCGAAATACTATAATTATATTTGGAAACGCATTAAAGTTGATGGAGCCTCTCAACCTACAGAAGTTCTAACTTATGTTTGGGATGAGTCAACTGCTTCTGATGATATACAGCTTAGTGGAACTCATTGGAGGATTACGAATGCTTCAGAAATTGAAAGGCTTGTAAATTTATACTTGCAAGAAAACTTCACAGTAACAATAGATCAAACAAGATTCACAGAAGATACAAACCTAGATACTGAAGCTGCAAGACTTAGATCCCAAGGGGTGTTGCCTGTTCAGTCCCTCGCGACTGCGGATCAAGTTATCGACGTTAGGCTTTATGGATATATTGGAGATGGAAATGAACACCCTCTTAGCGAGAGGTTTGCAAGTCTTACTGAGATTCAAGCAGCATATCCTTTAACCCACAGTTATTATACTACTTCCGCTCTTGGAGCTATTGCAATTACAGATCAAATTGATTGGATTGCAATCCAAGAAGCTTGTCTAACAGCTTATGGAAGAACTAATAGGTCTTCTATTATTTTTGTTCCTGCTTCTCATGGAATTTTAAATCGTTCTGTGTTTGTTTTGTCTGGAGCGCATCTGCAAGGAAATCAATTTCAAGCCCCTTGCGCTGGTAAAACAGATAGTCCAACAAATTACACAGAACTTGTAAAAGGAACTGTGCTTGATTGGATTTTAGACAATTCTTGTGCTCAGAATTGTTATCTAGGCCAAGCAGGAGGTTCTGGACTTATTGATGACGATGAACATGATCCCTCCGCGGATTATGAACATACATTATTTACAGCTAGGATAAGTTCAAATCTTGATGGAACTACTAACAAGTCTTATGTAAGACGCAGTTGTATTGTTCTTGCTGGACCTGGATGTAGTGCAGGGAATCTTTCCGTGTTTTATCGTGATCAGTATGACACTTCCAGAAGCAAAACAATTTTGTATGTTTGTGCTCCAGCAATCTTATTAGGATTTGCAACTTCTTTATTTAATGTTGCATTGTATAATTGCTATGTAGGTATCCGAGGAACTTCTAATGGTATTGGACTTAATTATGTTTCCAATATTCATATTATGTCTATTCACAGAAGCATTGTTTTAATATTTTCAGGACTTGAAAGCTTCTGGCATAATATTTCAATGTATTTTGACACTGGGATAATGGCATATAAATATCCCTATCCTGATTTCACAACAGCAAAGACCTTTAATTATCTCTACGACTCTCCTATTGAGCATAGAATAAGGGAGGGTTGTAGTTTGTTGCTTGGAAATGTTGATGGTTTTGTAGCTTCAAACCTAGTTACCTGGGGAGTTTACGAGGGATTGTGGAGTGTTTCTACTTGGATGGATTTAACTAATATTATTATTGACTCTGCATGTCAACCTATTCACATCTCTGCAAACAAGTTTTGTAACCTCGCAAACATCTCAATAAATACTCATGTTAATTGGGGATGGGGAACATTTGCAGACATCCCATACAGAACACTTACCTCTCTCCCTATGTGGCAGAGGAGAACTTTTGGATGGCACCCAGGAAATCATCCACAACTTTGGTTAAACCCAGGAACAAATGGAATATCTATCACTGGTCTTACTATTGTTGGACCTGCAACTACTGCAATTCTTATTCACGCCGGGTTTCCACAAACAAAAGTTGTTATTGATGGGTTAAATCTACGAGACAATAATCGTTATGGATCTACTGCTGAACCTGGAGTGCAGGGTTCACATATTTGGGTTAGTCATGAGTTTCTCGGGAAACTTGTAATCAATGGAACTCTCGACTGGCGAGCTGTTGTTTGTGGGAAGGAAACTGTTACAGAGTATGATACTGTGACTATTAATGGGAAAGAGTTTCCGCGCACAGGTTATGAGATATTTAGTGGAAAGTATGGATACGCAATCCCGCTTTTTGGGCAACCCTATTATGCTTATTATGCTAGTTATGTTCCAAATTCTTATAACGCACTAAATTCGCAAGTTATAGCTTCCTCCGGGAGGGTGTTTCAAGTTTATCAACATCTTAATCCTGATGGGCTTTGCGGAAGTTCTGAGCCAGCTGCTTTTGCCTCTGCTGCACTTGGTGATATTATTACTGATAATCATATCGAGTGGATTTGTATTCGTCTCACAAATGTAGCAACTGGGATGAATGACATAAACAACTGGTCAGTTCTTAGCAATGCAGTAGGAAGATATACTCAGATTGAAAATGGGATAAGGTTTATCTTTACTGGAAGTGGCGAGGTTGCTAGGTATCATAAAATAACCTACCCAATTCATCCTTCTGTAAGTGGAACAAATCATAAGATTATGGTTTGTTTTGAAGTCCAGGCAATTGTTGACGACTTGCGAATTCAAGGACAAGTAGATAGATTGTGGAGGTCCACAAAACAGCTTGTGTTTGGAATTATGAATCGGTGGAATCAGATTATTTGGATGAAGGATCTGCACTGTCCCCCGTTGCAAGGTGCTACTGCTGCTCCTTATGGTGGAATGCGTGTTGCTATTCCTATGGCATTTTCCCTCGGAGAGGGAGATAGGTTTTTCTTTGCTTGGAATAACTACACAGATAATACTAATATGTATCCAATAGGAACTCCTCCAGTCTGGACTTCACTAACTCCTGATATTGAAGCAGGTTATGGATTTGCAGATTATGAAACTTACATAGAAGTTAAGAATTTTAAAGTCTATTGGGCAGAAAGCAATGAGAGTGACAATGAGTCTTTCTACCTTTATGGTGGTAGAGTTCGTCCTAATTCTTTTGAGCTTGCCTCAAGAAACAAAAGCCTTGCAATTCTCTATCCTAGGGATTTCGGAGGTTTAGATTATCCAGTAGTATTATCTCCAGACAGTCCTTATGTGCCTTTTAAGAGGCTTAGAAATTTAGTTCTTTCTCAACACGTGATGTTTCAGGATGCAAAACAAGTTGCAGGATGGGGGTGGGCTTCTGGTTATATGAGAATTGCTAGGAGAGATGGGTTTGATAGACAGAATTTTATCGCAGCAACTTCTTGGCATTTGAGAATGTTGCCTGCGGCAGTTCAACGTCCCTCTGGTTCTACTGACAGTAGTTGGACATTTACAGATCTTGCAAAGCTAATAAGTGATGGGTTTATAGAAACTGACTTGTCTGTAACTTGGCCACAAGAAGGAACAGTAAGAATTGCTCTACATTCTGATGCTGAACGCGGAGGACATTATTGTGCAGGAATTACCTGGAGCAACGCACTTACTGTTTATCCTAGAACATTTCTACGCTATACTTATGGAGGTATCACTAGGATCTATTACACTTCCTCCGGAGGAGTCACAGCGGGAACAGTTCCTCCGTTACTAGGAACTGCTGAACTACTTACACATCCTGTTGGGGATAACACCGTTGCTTGGACACTTGTCTCTATTGACCCTGTTTGGGAAACTGGAAACAAGATTGCTCCTTTCGACAGAGTAAATTCAGTTTATTATCCTGTTGGTTCAAGAGCACTATCTGCCTGCGAGACAAGAGTTTTAAAATGCACAACTGCTGGAGTTTCTAATTCTAGCGAGCCTGCTGCGATTGCAACTGCTGCACAGGGAACTTCTGAGACTGATGGAACTGTTACTTGGTTGATTGAGAGGGTTCTTCCTGCAATTCGCAACGACTCTACTGGTTATCTTCTTGCTGATGGAGCAGTAAGTTCAGACAGAACGAAGTTGTTAGTTTGCACAACTGCTGGAACAACAGCAAGTTCAGAACCTGCAAGTATTGCAAACGCTGTTATTGGGGAAACAGTAACAGACGGGACTGCTTCTTGGATTGTTGCTGAGGTTGGAGCAGGTTATTGGACAAAAAACACAGATTATACTTACGGAGATTATATACAATCTGCTAGAAGTCGCTATGTATTTCGTTGTTTACGAACAGGTATTTCTGGATCTGGAGTAGAGCCTGCGGCTTTTGCTGCGGCAGCACTAGGTGAGCAGATTGACGAGGGGGGAGTTGGTCCTTTATGGATGAGAGTTGCAGAGAAAAGTGAAACATTACTTTCTCCTATTTTGGTTGAAGCCGAGTTTGTAACCGAACCTCAAAATCTTTTGTGATATGGCACTTAAAACAATTGTAGATAAGTTTTGCAGAAAAGCAGGAATTGCTTCCTCTGATGTAGCACAAAGACAAGTTGCTGTAGAATTTATAAACGAGGCTTGTTCTGAGCTTTGGACATCAACAGACCTTGCGGGATGTTTAAGAGAGTGCATTGTGCAAGTGAACGGAAATTATGAGATTGCACTTCCTGCTTTTGTAGGAAAAGTCCGAGCAATTAGAGAGTTTGATTCTAAATATCCTTGGACAATTCAAGACCTACGCCCAAGATACCACATGTATTCTTGGGTCCATGAGTGGACAGGATGGAGGGATAAAGGCAAGAGAGCTTTGTGTAAGGATATTACAGAAATAACTCCTTTACATCTTGCAGTAAACTCAGTAGAATCTCCTGCACTTACTATTTATGCTGTTGGAAAAACTGCTGATGCTGCTTCTGTTGCAGAGGAGATAGAACTTACATCGATAACTACCAGTTCTGTGAATCAGTTTGAAGATATAGAATCAATTACAAAACTAGAGAAAAACACCCAAGACGTAACTATCACAGATGACTCTGGCAATGTTCTTGCTATACTGTATAACAACATGCTAACTACAGCATATACAGTTTTGGATATTGCAGATTTTCCCTTTACAATTCCTCCTCAAACCGCAGAGAGTTTGTGTATGGAGGTTTTGTTCAAACCTGTGCTACCTAGGCTGTTTTATGATTCTGATACTTTCCCGGTTGAGGGATATGATGATGTAATTGTTGGAAAAGCCATGCAGCTTTATTATGAAGAAATGCCCGGGGCAGAAGAACGAGCACAGATTTGGGGACAAAAAGCAGAAAGTATAGCTTCTAGAATTCACAAAGATACTATTGGTGGAAAGACTATGAGGTTTGAATTCCAACGACATCCTCATGATAATTTGTTTTTCAACAATCTAAGCAGACCTACACACAAAGCAGTATGATTGCTGTTCAGAAATCTTTCCTCGGAGGGATGAACCTCCTAGTTGATGATGCTAACTTAATGGATGATGAGTATGGGTTAGCTTATAATGTAAGCTCCAGACTAGGAACACTTAAGCCTCTTAAAAAATGCGAACTGCTTAATAATTGGAGAGATTTTACAGACAACAATAGAGCATATATCCCAAGAGGAATAGCATTTTTAGGTGATTATCTAATTGTGATTGCTTCTGGGCAAGCTTGGTATTATAAACTCAATCTTGCTAATCCTAGAGAGGAGATATTATTTAAAAGAGTAAAAGGTTTTCAGTTTTCTAATTTCTACGCAGATTGCTATTTCCAACTTGTCCCGGCTTCTACTTCAAACTTACTCCGTAAATTGTCTAATGGATCTGATGCAACTTCAGATGTTCTCATTTCTCCCTCAACAACAATAAACGGAACCCCCCAAGCACTTGTGGTGCAGAACGGAGTAGAGCAACCTTGGATTATCTACGAATCAACATCAGGTTTAGCTGCCAGAAGGACACAAACTTATGATGACTGGACACCCACTTCAAGAGAGTATGTTCCTGTTGGAAAGCAAATGGCTTACGCAAATGGGATTTTATTCATTGCTTCTCCTGATGGCAAGTTACTTTATCATAGTGTTAGTGGTAGACCTTTGGATTTTGTTGTCGCGATTGATAACAATGGTAATAAAGTTTCTGATGCAACAACAGTTGCTTGGGCAGTTGGGTTCGACAAAATTACCTGTCTCAAAACATTAAACTCTGGAGAAGTTCTTGTTGCAACTGCTGATGATTGTTTCACAGTTACTCCTAACTATGAGATTACTATTTTTGGAGAACCAACGTTTGTTCAAAAATCCCTCTTTAGCACAGGAGTTATTAACGAAAGGTCTATTGTAGATTTGCTTGGAGATATTGCATTTTTAAACTCTGATGGAATCCGCAGTTTTAATGCGGTTTTACAGAACACTACAGAAGGTAAGAATAGTATATTTTCTTTACAAGTTGAGAAGCTTTTTTCTGGTGATCCTCAGATTTCTGATGAGTGTTGCGTTGGGTATTTTGACGACTACGCATTGTTTGCGTTTAGATTCTACTACGGAGGCCCGGGGATTTTAGTCTATGACATGCTCTCAGGACAGTATAGTAGTGTTTATAGAAGCACAGTAGTTAATGGCTATATTAGACAATTTGCTACACATAAAGATGCTGGAAGGATGTTTGCAATAACAAGCTCTCAAGTTTATGAGATGTTTTCCTCGGAAGATATAGAAATTCCTAGAGTATCTACGAGGACTTTTACAAATGAGCTAAACATTATTGAACAACGCCCAACAAGAGTTCAATTAACTTTCTCATCTTCAGTAAACGAGGGAGCACTTACAGTAAGTGTTGTGTCAGACGGAAAAAGAACAGACCCAATAAGTAAAAATCTTACAGCAAAAAGTTTGTCTATTGAGTATCCTGTTTATTATCCAGCTTCCTATCTTGCAGCTCCTACAATAGACAACATGGTTTTCCAGCTTTTGCATGGTCTAACTGGATGGAAGCTGGGTTATTACATAACCTGGACTTCTGATGCAGAGCTTACGAGGCTGGTCCACGTAAGTAGTGATATTGGTCTTGAACAATCATTAAAACAACAATCTTATGTCAGTTAATGTTTCTAGCAACGAATTTACAGATCCAAATGTTTTGTTTGCAGACATGGCGGCTGCGAATAATTGGAGAGAAAGTCTAACTGTTCCAGATGCGACATCTACTACCCCAGGGGTAGTTTACAAAGGAGCAATTGCAGTAGCAAGTTTTCCCCCAGAAACAGCAGCTCCTTGTTATAATATTACTACCACTGATGGGGATAGCGTGTTTGTTGCATCAAAAGCAATGACAGACAATTTTAGAACTCAGATAGACTATCTAAATGCCAGACTTGAGATTTTAATAGCCGTGCTTAAAAACTCAGGAGTTTTGTCATGACAATAGGTGACGTTGTGGATTTTGTAGAAAGTGTCCCGCGAGGGAAAGCTTTTCCAGGCTGTAGCAGAGCTGATATTTTGGGTTTGATAAAGGAAGGACTAGAAGATTGTGGGTTGGTTGTTTTTACTAATGGCAACAAACCAGTTGGGATAATGTTGCTAAAAGCTTATGAGTGTCAAAAAGCTGTTTGGGTCAAGAACATCCTTTGTCATCCTGCTTGCTGCGCAGAGTGCATGAAAAAAGCTTTTGAGATTTACAAGCAACGATTTACTGGATGGAAACTTTTAGTGCAAAGACATGATAAATTTCGGACTATAACTCCTAGTGAGCGACTTATTAACTTCTTCATAGGAGAATAAAAATTATGGGTAGTGGTGGAAAAGATAGTGGAGGTTGCCCGGGGCTTTCAGCCTCAGAGCAAGTAAGCATGATTAAAACTCTGCTTCCAGAGTATGTAAAAGCAGAGCTTGATCTTGCTGGAAAAATGGAAGACTTACGTTATGGTAAGTCCGCTGAATTTTCTCCCAAATATGCAGCTTTAATGGAGGAGCTTTACAGTGCTTATGCTCCAAAGTTAAATGCTATTGGGAGGGATATAATTAGTGATAACAGACTTGCAGATAGCCTTACTGACTTAGAGGTTTTGCAAGGTCCAGGTAAAGACCTTATCGCTACTGCGCTAGAAACATCCAAAACTCTTGATCCAGAATTTTTCCAAACCCGCGCGACAGTTAATGAGGGCTTGCAAAAACTAATTGGCTCTATTGATCTTAGTGGCCAACTAAGTGCTGGAGAACAATCTCAAATAGAGCGAGCAACAAACCAACAGATGGAAAGACTTGGAGTAGGAACATCTCCTGCTCCTATTAATGTTGTTGGAAGTGCGATGACTTATGGAAATGCACAAAGACAACGAGAACTTGAAAACCAACAAGCTTTTGGACAAGCCCTCGGATTAGCTACTCAATCAATGCCCTCGATGAGATATGGACTTGATCCTGTTCAAACTGCACTTGGAAGACCTAGCATTAACCCCGGCGAGGGTAAGTTTACAGGTATTTCACAGCCTGATTTTTCTGATGCTACCCAGCTTACAGGCAACTTTATGAACTACATGTCTAACTTAAACCAAAGTCAGACACAAGCGGATATTGCTAAGATGAATCAAGGTAATTGGTGGCAGAATTTTATCCCTGGGATGGGTGATATATCTTATTCTAGGGCCGGAGGAGCTGGGCTTGGATGTTGTTTTATTTTCCTAGAATCTTACAATGGAAAACTTCCTTGGTTTGTTAGATATTGTAGAGATAAGTTTTACACTATGCAAAAACGCAATGGGTATGTTATTACTTCTAACTATCTAGTGCCACTTATGAGAAAGTATAAACTTGCTAGGTGGTTAGTAAATAGTTTTATGGTTAAGCCTCTTTCTACTTATGGTGGATATTATTGTGGAATTCCGGGATTCAAACATGGTTGGGTTTATAAACCTGTTAAGGAGTTCTGGTTTGCTTTGTGGAATATTATTGGTAAATTTGGTGGGGTAAAATTTTTCAAAGGATAACATATGCCTGTTCAATTTGTTGCTGGTGATATATCTGATCCAAACTACATGCCTTATAAAAGGTCTGGAAGTAAGTTTTGGGATGAAGTCCTCGGAGGAGGTCAGAATAAGTTTACTGCTGACAGGTTAAATCAACAGTATAAACTAAACCAACTCCAAGAGCAACTTAGGAATAAGTATAATATTGATCTTGAAGCAACTAGGTCTAACAATGCTTTGGTTGAAAAATATGTTGGAAAGCTTTTAACTGATGATACTGCTATGAAGTCTTTCATAGCAACAAACTACAATCTGGCTCCTACAGATGAGAATGTTGCTATGTATAGGCAAGAGCTTAAAAACTTAGCAGGGCATTTACAAAAAGTAACTCCAAACTTAATAACCAGTAGTGTTCAGTCTAAGCTTTCTGGAGCAAAACAAAACATTGCTGAGTCTGATCTTGCTGCGGATACTGCTGGGATGAAACTTGGATGGCAACAAAATCCCGCGCATAGAGCAGAGTTAGAAAATCAATATCGTGCTGCTTATGAAGCTCAAACACAAGGAGATATTGCCAAGAGAGAAAAAGCATTAAATGACCAAGCTTTAGCTCCTCTGGAAGCTTCTAGGAGAACTCAAGAACTTGAAAGTCAGATGAGAGTTAGTCCTTTTGAAGAACGTGCTAGTATTGCTAAGGCAAACTCTGCGGAGGAGGCTGCAAAAATTGCACAGGAATTTGAAAGACCTAGGGCAATTTGGGAAAATGCCTCAAGAGCTGGAAATGCTGCACTTGCTGGAACATTTCCTACTTCTTATTATGGGGGTATGTCTCAGATTAAAGCCCCGGGAGAACCAGTAAATGTGATAAAGGCTCCTCAGAAACCTCCAATAACCCTAAATCAACTTATTGGATCTGGAGATGAAAGCGGAGGATTTAATACTGGAACTAAACCTGTTGATCTTAGATCAAAATATGGAGGCAGGGAAGTTGATAGTCTTTCTTTACAAGAAGTTCAGGAAATCTTAGCCCATCCAGATACAGTAAAAATACTAGACCCTAGGTATATTTCTGAGTTACTTAGGAGATATGAAGCTTTTATTACTGGAGGAATAAAATGAGTAAGTTGATGTTTAAGGAGCTAGATAAACCAGAAGATCCTTCTTTGTCTCCTCCTAAAATAAAAGGAGTAGATGACAATAAAAGTCCTACCGTTACTGAGAATCCTATTGTTACTGGGGTTAGGGAGACGGCATTATCTATTCCTGCATCTGTTGGAGCTTTAGGAACTGGGGCTGCGTTAGTTTCTGCTGGAACTCCCGTAGGCTGGGCAGTATTAGCAAGTATGGGTTTAGGTTTTGGCTATGATTATTTGTTTAGAAAGTCACTCCCAGAAAGTATTCAAAAAGCTTCTGAGCAAGGCAGGGCACAAAATCCAAAAGCGGCTTTAGCTGGAAGTATTGCAGGAAACTTACCTACATTAAAAATGTCTGGCCCTACTACAATGAGGGCTTTAGAAGCAAGTAAGAAACTTTTGTTTTCTGGTGCTCCAAAAGCACTAAGACCAGCTTTAACTACCGCAGAAAAGTCTGCATTAAAAGCAGTTGCTACTGGGTCTGCTGTTAGTGCTGGAGTTGAAACAGGAGCAGAGGTTGCTTCTGAGGGAAAAGTTGATCCCTCCAGAGTTGGCATTGCAGCATTAGGAGGAATTCCTTTTAATGACCCTCGCGGATGGACTAAACGAGTTCCATTTATAAGTAAGGGTATAAATAAAATGTTCCAACCCACAGAGCAGAAAATTACTGCTCCGGAGGTAGTAGAAAAACCTAGTCCTAAAGAGGTTGTTAAAACTTACGAGAAGGCTGCTAGTGGAAAACTAGAATTTAAACCTACTGAAGGAAAACGAGGAGAGATTATACCAGATTATAAGAAACTTCGAGAACTTGAATTAACTCCTCCTAGCAAGAAAGAAGCAAGTGTTAGGAAAAAAGCTATGGCTCCAATTAGTGCAGAGGAAGCTATAAAGCAAAAAGCTTCTGAGCCAGAATTTGAAGGCCATATGGAAGCAGAATTCCAGAGGCTTAAAAGACTTTACGGTTATGAGGAGCCTATTGGGGTTCCTAAGCCTCCAGAAGAAGCTAAAGCTAATATTGAAACTGGCGAGGGAGCAAAGCCTGTATTTTTGCCAGATAAAAGTCCTCCTGCTGATCCTAGTTTTAAACCTGATATTGAGAAACTTCCAGAAGTTTACCAAGACAAACCTAGCACAGAGCTTAAAAGTTCTGCCGAACTTGCTCAGGAGGGGAAGACACTTTACAGTAGAATCTCTGCTAAACAAAAAGAAGCCGAAGAACAATTTGCTTATGATGCTGCAAAAGATTGGTTAGAACATGCAGAAAAAGTCTATGGAAGAAACGAAGGTTATACACCTGGGAGACTCTCGCAACAAAATGATTTGTATTTCCTGAGCTACCTTGAGAAATTTTCTAGTGTTTATCCAGAGGTAAAAACGATAAGAGCAGATAAAGTTAGGCAAGGTGCTGTAAACTATGCTCTACACCTTTTGAGAACTTATCCAGATCGTTATCCTAATATAATAAAAGCTTCCCAAAAAAGACAACCAATTGATGTGGTTGGAGATGTTTCACCAACTCCAGTAGAACGTCCTCTTACAACCCAAGAGCTTGGCCTTGCAGGTCAGCATGGAGTAAAGAAGGTCAACATTACTCCAGGGGAGGACTTCAGAGGCAGGGTTCAAACTGCTACAGAGGAGATAGATTACAATCCCCAGGCTGCCACAAGTGACACGCTTCCACATGAAGTAGGACACTTAGTAACTGAGCGCATGAGGGCTAAAGATCCTGACTTTGTTGCTAAGATGGAAGCTTCCCTGGGAGGAGACGATGCTAATGAGAAACTTATCCAACTTGTTGGAGAGAGAGTAGCAAAGATCCTAGAGCTGCGTTCAAAAGTAGGTTCGTGGTTTCCTCGCACAAAGGCTTTCGCGGAGGATATTTATGCAGGACTAAAAGCCAGATTTGGTGATGCTTCAGTTAATGACTACAAGAAAGCATTATCTAGGAAAGTTCTTGATGAGGTTGTTGAGAATGTTGATGAGATAGATAGCAAACTTAATGTAATTGCAAAGCAGCCAAAAGCCTTAGATGAGATTGAAGCTCCTGCTCTTGGAGATAAGCCTAGAGCAAGAGCACTTCCTGGGTTTACTGTTTCTACAGAAGCTTTAAAAAAACCTGAGCATGGCAGAGAGGGTCAGTATATTGCTCCTAGGATTACAAAGCTTATAGAGAAAACTGAGCTTGACGGAGAGGGGATAGCAAACAGACTTAAAGATACTATCCACAAAGCAGGGAGTTTTTCTGACATGATGAAACTCCACAGGCATTTTCAAAATGAAAGGCTAAAACAAGCATATTTGCCTAAGACAGATTTCACTCCAAAAATGCTTAAAGCATATAATGAGATTAGGACTATTTTAAGAAAACTTCAAGAAGACCGCATAGCCGCAAAGCAACCTGTGATAGATAATGGAGTTGCTAGAGAGGCTGGGATAGATCCATTTTATTATCCTTTGCCTATGGAGGCAAGTGTGGCTAAGACCCTCCGAGATTATCCATCTAGTCCAGAGGCAGAACAGATTTTAAATAAACTTGTAGAGTTTACAAAACAAAACCATCCAGATGTTGATGAGAATGTTGTAAGAAAAGCTATTGTTGAAAAATACTCTGCTGCTGGAAATCTAGGTAAGACTGTTCAAAACCTCCGGTATGGTCCTACAAGAAAACCCGAGGGGGATGGAATTCCTATTGAATTTGCAGAGCCTAATTTTGACCGGGCTTTTGAGAGATTTTCTAGGAGATGGGCTGCGGATAGAAATTTCTTTGACTTAGTTGAAAGTGATCCTAAGGCAAGAAATATTGTAGGACTGCTTAAAGATCCCTGGAATCCAAAACAAGATGTTAGGACTACCTGGGAGAATGGAGAACTTGTAAAAGACTTGTCAAATACCTCAGACTTAAAACCAATTCTTGAATATATTGCGAATGTTAATTTTCAAGACGATTGGCTAGACCGAGGGGCTAGGGGAATAGCTAAGTCAATAATGCTGCAAATTGGAACAGGAGCAGGGAATCTTGTTACTGGTCCATTTTTATTCTACAAACGAGCACCATTGAGTTTTGTTGGAAGTCATCTTAAAGATGTTATTGACAGCGCTTTAACTGGCAGAGTGTTTGAGGATTTTAGAGAGGCTGCAAAAGCTGGATTTATTAAGAAAAGTCCAATCCTCCGAAGTGCAAAAGTAATGCTTAAAGATGCTGGGATTAAAAATCTAAAAGACTTATCAATAGCATCTGTTGATGTAAATGAACTTATTTACAATACAACAAAGATGATTGGTAAATTGTCTTTTTCTGAGTTTATGGAATATGCAGGTAGAACATATAATTATTCTGCTGCAAAACTTCTATATGCTTCACAAAAAGCAAAAGCCCTCGCAGGAGATAGCTGGTCACAAAAGTTTATGAAAGAACTTGGAGTTAATAATGTAGAAAAGTTAACTCCAGAAGAAGACAAGCTTGCACTTTATAGATTGTTTAAGTCTGTTCAAGGAGATTATGGCCCAACAGGACAACCTAAGTGGATGTTAAAACACGGAGGACTTAGAGCAAATTTTCTCGTGCTTGCTAAATGGGCAATAGCTCAAACTCAAGACACATTAGATGTTATTAAGTCTAGGGGAGTTTCAGAAGTTCCAAAGATTTTAGCTCTTGGAATTCTAGGAGGAGGAGCTGCTGCTACTGTTAGAAGTTTAATGTTTAGAAAAAACTTTACTGGACTTCCTACAATTACTAGTATTTTCCAAAGCTCAGAGGGAGACACATTAGAGGAAAAGGTAAATAACACACTTAATGATCCTACTAAAGTTGCTGCCTTGTCAAAAACCCTCCTAGCTTATTTTGCTGTGGGAGGAATTGGAGGCATCGCAGGAGATGCCACAAAAGCTATTATAGACGTAGCTACAAAGCAGAGATTGCAAGGGATAAATATTCCTCATGTTCAAATCTATGGTAATATTGCTGGAGATAGTGTTAGGGCTATGCAGGATCTTTTTGAGGGAGTTCCTCCTCTGGAGGTTGCAAAAGAATATCTTGGAAATGTTGGCCCTCAGAATATGCAAACACTTAATTATCTTCGGAGGCAATGGGCACCTAGTTTTCCAGAATTTTTAAATGAAGAAAGAATTAGGCGAGAGCAACTAGACCAGGCAATTAGAGATTTTAACCTAACTACTGGAGAAAAAATTACTCGCTCCCCAATGGTTCCAGGTAGTATATTTCCAAAACGTGTAAGGGAAGCTTTGGAGAGAGGGGATTTAAAAACTGCTGGAGAACTTCTTGATGCGATGATTGAGAAAGTTGAGAGAGAGTCTAAAGATATACAGCAAAAAGCAAAAGGTTATGAAAACCTAATGAAGATGGAAAATGTCCCAGGCCCAGCAAGAGATACGCTTGAGTATAGGAGACTTACAAACTATCTAGGAAAAACTAATCCAGAAATGCTAGACAGGCTAAATAAAGCTTATAGCAATGCTATTGAATCTAAGAAGTTCCGGACTCGTTATGTTGCTCCCCGAGCAGTAGAATCTTTGACTCGATAATTTTTATCTGCCCGGTTTGTTTTAAGAATTCCAAACACTTATCTTGCTGTTCAACATCCGCTTGGTCAAACATGGCTAGGCGGATTCTTTTTATAGACATTTCTCGGCCATTTTTTGCTAGGCATTCTAGGATTTTTTCTGAGATTGTTGCGAGGACATTTTTAGAAGTTGCACATAATGCTTTGTGCATTTCGATTTCTGCACTACAGAGAAGTTTTAGAGCTTTTTCTACGGAGGATTTTTGAACCTCAAACTCAAAATTATCTAAGAAATGTAAGATCATTGCAAGTTTTCTAACATGGAGTTTTTTCCTCCCATAGTAGGCTTCAAGTTTTTTATTTGAATTTACTACTGTTCTATCGAAGTCTTTTTCATACCAATAAACAAAGAATTCTTCTGCCTCAGAAGAAAACTTAACTTCTCCACAAAGTTCTGTAAGTTTTTGTAAATGTGCTTTAACTGCCTCGTAGTCTTGCTCTTGTTCTTTATCTATTTCTATCTTGGCTTTTCGAAATCTTTTATCTTCTCCCCATAGAAATATAACTCTCGAACCAAAGCCTTGTCCAATTATTAAAGAGGCGTCTTGGGAGGAGATAAATTCTGGCTGTGTGCAACCGTAAAAGGAAATGCAAATATTTGTAATTAGATCCTTTCCTTGGTTTTTGGTTTCCCTTCTATAGTTACGAGCATCATATCCTTGAACAAAAAATCTCACAAGATCCTCAGTGTTTTTACGAAACAAAACTGCTAGATCCTCGGAGGCAATAGAGATAGAACTATGTGGGATTCTTTTGATTGTGCCATCTGGATTTTTTAAAATCTTACTATCTCCACAAGAAGCAAGAATTTGTGTAAGCCTCTCAAGAGTAACACTGTCAGGTGCAATGGTTAAAGCACTTTGCAATGTTCCTCCTTTTACTGCTTGGAGTTTTTCCAACATACTTACTGCTCTTGACATTGGGAGGGACTTTCCTACTGATGGTCCTCCTACAACAATAACATAAATGTTTGGAAATATCTCAAAACCTTTTGAAGATCCAAACCAAACACGTCTTTCAAGAGATGCTGCAACTGCAAAGTATAAAGGCCAATCAATAAGAGGAAGTGGGGATTCCAAGTCCCGGAGGTAGTTTCTCCAGTGTTCAAGGTTGGTCATAGTATAATTTCTTTTAGTCCTTCTGGGTTTTTCTCACTAGCGGGTTTCCAATTATATCCAACAGCAACTTCACTAGACATAGAAAATGGTTCCCCGCGAGGAGACAGAAGTTTTCTGTTTAGATGTTTAGCTACCTCAACAGCCATGTCTTTTTCATCCCCAATATAACATTGCCACAAAATACTATCATGACCATTTTGTAGCAAGTCAAGTCCAGGGAGTTCTCCATTATCTATTCGTTCTTGCAATTCTACTATTGCAATATTTGTAATCATTCCAATAGTGGATTGTGGAATAAATGCGAGGGCTTTTTTAAGCAAGTCAGGACGGAAAAGTCCAGTAAACTTACGAGGGTGTCCAAACAAATTTTTCAACAACATTGTTGTTCGGACTTGGTTCTCAATTGCTCTATGCCATTCAAGAATTTCAGGGAATAACTTATAGTAAAAGTCTAAAAACTCTTGTGCTGTTTCTGGTTTTAAAACAATTGCTCCCTCGGATTTCTTTAATGTGTTTGAGACAAATTCATTTTTGCCTATTTTGTAATTTGTCTCATGACATACTTGCTTTGCCATGTAGTAATAACGCTTACTAGGAGGCCAGTTGTCAGACTCTTTAATTAGTTTCTCCAGAGGTTTGAATTCTGGATCTTGTTTTAAGTCTTGGATTTTTAAACAGCAAAGCCTAGAAACTCCCTCGCAATAAGATTTCCACTTCTCTTGAAACAACTGCATTGCAACATAAACATGAGGTTTTATGTTGTTATCAAACAATGCTCTGAAGTTTCCTTTCCGACACAGATATGCTACAATCTTAGCTTCTGCTCCAGACTGATCAGATTGGCCTAGGATCTTTCCCTCGGAGGGAATAACTAGAGACCTAACATCCTTATCCCAATTTTGCATGTTTGTTCCTGAACCATCTGGACACTTCCTAGAAGCTAGTCTAAATGTATCAGGACCAGCGATTGAGTAGGTGGTGGTGGTTTTCATCTCTTAGCTAATAATTTTACTCCATATTAATACCACAAGCTTTCTCCAAGTTTTTTAATATCTTCTTTTAATCTCTCCAAAGCTTGCTCTTTAGTCCTCCCTATTCCAGAGCATTCACCGTGGACCTTAGAACCAAACAATGTTCCGATGTCCTGCTTGGCGCACCAGTATTTTGAGCCATCAATATTGGTTTTTTCTTCAAGCCGGATGTTCTCATCCATCGTCACGCCAATGTTGGAGCATTGAAAGCATCTTATATTTTCATCTTTATTAGATTCCATAATAGTTTTACTCCATATTTAAATTTTGTCCACGTGTTGATTTTTGGCCATAGTTCTTTTATAAAACTTGAGCTAAAAACTCTCCTTGCTACTTGTTTATAAAATGTTTTCTCAGCCTCTTTATGCAAAGCAATTAGCTCTTGTTGGGATAAATGCTCCGAGGGACAGAGAGGATAATCCATACTATTTGACCCATGCAAGTCATCTTTAATAACTCCGCTTCTTATTAGGTTGTTATATATCTCACTCCCTTTATGTAGTTGTAACATAAAAAAGTTTACAAAATCAAATCCCAGCGAGGAAGCATAGGTTATCATTTCCTTTATGTCCTCTTTTGTTTCCTGAGGGAATCCCATCACAAATGTTCCCCAAGTCCACATACCAAGAGTGTTTGCTTTCTTTACAAGTCCTCGGACTTTTTCAAGCTTCACAGGTTTCTTTACTAGTTTTGCAACTTTCACAGTCCCTACGTCAACACTAAAGCACAAGCGATAAAATCCTGCGAGGGACATAAGTTCAAGAAGTTCCTCAGACATCAACATAGGAGAAGTTCCCGGGGTAGAGTATGTCATGTCAGAAAAATACTCAATAGACTTGAGGCAAAATTCTTCAATTCTAAGTTTATCTCTGAGAAGTTGATCATCATAGAAATAAACTTCTCTAACTCTTAAGCTGTGTAAGTAACTTACTTCTTTTAACATCCTCTCTACACTCATCCCTCGCCAATTATTCCCCCAAACAGCTTGAGTAGAACAGAAGGTGCATCTAAAAGGACAACCTCTACTAGAAGATATTGTTGCAGTTGGACGTTGCTTTGGGCACATTGGATATTTTGAATATTTAGAATACAAATCAAAAGGGATTTCATCTCTACGTGGGATTGGAAGTTTACTTAGATCAACTAAACATGTTCTAGGAGGATTTATTTTGTTTTTTGTAGTAAGCCCAAGAATATCTTCAACTCCTCCATCAATAAAACCTTTTACAAACTCAACAAACAAATCTTCTCCCTCGCCTCTAGCAACATAATCAAACCAGGGAAGTTTTATAAGCCTCTCATGGTCCATTGTGGCATTAGCTCCTCCGAGGATAACAACAGGATTACCAAAATGTTTTACAAGTTTTGCAATTTCAACTGCATCTTTTACACCAAATGTGTAGTTGTTGGTAATTCCAACAATGTCTGGTTTATAGCTATCTAGGAAATCTAAAATCTCCCCATCAATCATTCCATTTCTATATCCACTAGGTGTCCTTTTTATTTCTTCTCCACCTTCTGTCTGAGCATCGAGGATTTTGACAGTTACTTTAGATCCATAAATAGCTCTTATAGATTCTCGGAGATATAATAAGCCAAGAGGCTCAGGAGGATACCATCTAGTAGAACAGTTAGAAGTATAGAATGGATTGATGAGGAGGATTTTCATTGTGCTTTTATGTTCTTTACTCGCCCTGGGGCAATGTGTCTATATACTTCCTCGGAGGGATCACTTTCTGCAAAGTTATTTACAGCAGTTACAATGAAGAAATTCCTACCTCCTTTTAAAATAACTGTTGCGTTTGTAGTTGTTACATTTGTAACTGTTAGGTAAGGTCCACCAGATGTTGAAGACCACTTTACAGAATAGTAAAGAATGTTCTCCTCTGGAGGGTTTGCATCCCAAATAAGTTTAACTACTCTTACCACTGAAGTTTGTGCTGTTAGAGTTAGAGTTAGCAGTATTATTGGAAGGATCTTTACTAAGGTTTTCATAATGATTATTAATTGCAAATAAGTAATTTCCTAAGTGTTGTGACAAACAACTAGCTACTTTATGAGGACCAAGGTCTTTTGTAGCTTTTTCCATAAGCGTTGTTATTTCTTTATTAAACTCCTCGGAGGTCATTTCTTTCCTTTCTTCTTTTCTATCTTTGCAAGTGTTCCATAAACATAAGCATCCCTTTGTGCTCCTTTAAGTCCTGCTTTTGCGGCGGACCTAACCAGTTCTTTATGTAGTTTCTTTGGCATACAAACTTTCTATCATACTAAGTTTCTTTGCGATCCCTCGGCGTTTTAAACACAAACCTAAGACATGGTTTTCTGGATGTTTAATACGTAATCTTAATAGAGTTTCTATCCCTGTCGAGGCTTCTTTAGTTTTTTCCGAAAACTTAAACGCTTTATACCCAAGTCCATCAAACAAATACTCTCTCATTTGTTTAGGAGAATTAGGATTTAATTCGCTTCCAGCAAGCAATTTAATTAGCCTCAAAGTTTGCACATCCTCTTTTTGCAAACTTGCTATCTCACTTTCTAGTTTGTTCTCAGCAAGTTCTATACCAGTGAGCGTCATAGTAAGATAAGGTCTGATCATTCTATTAGCAATTTCAATAGACCTCTCAGCACCAAGTATCTTAGCGCGTTTTAGGATTTCTGGTTTTAAAATCATTAATGATTCAATGTCTTTTGCATTATACTCCCATAGTTGCCTTTCTTGTGCGGGGGTTTTTGGATTAAACACACCCTCGTTTTTATGATATGGCTGGTCAGTATATAATGACAAGCAATGCCCGAGGGATTTTCTAACACCTGGATAACACCTATGATGTGCTATCATTGTGTCAAAGTTATTCTTACCTCCTGGGATTTTATAATATTTTGCAAGCACCCAAAGATCAAACATTGCATTGTGAACTACTACTAAATTTCTGACCATTGCAACGGCAAGTGCTCGGAGGAAGTTTGCAGTATCTTGGAGGTTGCTTGTAAGAGTAATTTCAAGTGGGCTATATCTGGAGATTGGGATTGTGTAGATAACATTGTCGAAACCAAGTCCAATACAAGTGAGTCTGAAGTCGTCCGCAGTTTCGATATCAAGAAACAACTCAGATCCTTGTAGTCCCAGCAAAGCTCGTGTAATGTCTGTAATTGGAGGGTTGATAACTTTTTTGAACTCAATAATTTTTGGATCCTCTCGCAAGTATCGCAAAGCTTTCTTGCAGTCTCGCTCAAACCAAAAAGCATATTCACTTCTTGGGGTTGCTCCTTTTGTGGATTTTTCATCACTGTCTTTTGTGCAGTCTTCTTCGATTTCATTTTCATAATAGCTATCTTCGTAGTTTTTTATATCAATACAATCTTGAGGAGGGAAAGATGCCAGGAAAGTTTTTGAACCTATCTTAAAAGGTGAGCCTCTTTGTTGTTGTAAAGTTACTCCTTGTTTAAACAACGCGAGGGAGTCTTTTCCTAGCAACATTACAACTTTAGTTTCTGGATAGAACTCTCGAAAAGTATCAAGAGTTTGAATATCAATAGACCTCCGGTCTAAGGGAGAGATAAATCTTTCAAAGATTTTTCCTGCATAGGCAGAAATTAGATATTGCCTATCAAACCGCGAGGGTCTATCTAGGAGGATAGTAAGTCCTGAGTAGGAGGTTGTGGGTTTATTTCGCACAAGAGAGGAAGTTTGTAAGTGTTACTCTAAAATCATTAAGATCAGGTTTAATTCTCCTAACTACCTCTACTCCATGATCTGAATGTCTGGATTCTAACTTGTCACATCTCTCACAAATCCACTCATGACGCTTGCGCAAAGATGTTGAATTACCACAAGCACAGAGGCCAAATTTTGCAGAAGTTTTTCCCATAAGTTTTAAAAAAGTTTCTCCCTCCTAAGAGTATTGAAGACTGTCCACATGTATCATTCAACAAGATGAGTAATCTTAGGAAGGTCGTTAGGAGGGAGAAAAATTGTTAATTGTTTTTAGCTATTAAGGCATTTAAAACATTTTCAAAAACTGTCTTTGCATCCTCCTCAGAATCAAGAGAAATAGAAATCTCCTCTCCTCCTAGCATAACAAATTCAATTCTTTCATCTTCAAGATAGAAGGATAGAATTTTGTCTGGATTAATAACTGTGTCTAGGATTCTTATCAGGTCCATAAGCTAGAAATTAGGTGAAATTCTTAGCATGTTATTATACCAATTCCCAGTAACCACAACTCCCTTGTGGGGTTTTGCCTCATGGTTATGTGCTATAATTGCCCAGTTTTCTTTTCCTTTCACCGGAGGATTTACAGTATTAATAAAGTTACCTTGCACAAAACAATTTTCAAAAGGCTCAATAATAGCTGAACCTTGTTTGTGAGGTCGCATGTTAGTAAGAACAATCCCACTATTCGGCCAGTCTTCATCTGCAACTTTTGAGTTTTTTAGGAGGATCATATTATTTTGAATCATAATATTTCTCCACGTAGTATAACCTTTAACATAGTTATACAAACTCTCACTATCATTTAGGAAAGTAATTCCTGACTGGCAATTTCTAAAAACATTCCCTCGCACAACTAGTCCATTTGTAGGCCAAGTGTCTTGATAGACTCCAATAAGAAATCCATCAAGAAAATTATCCTCAATAACACAATCTTCTCCTCCTGAGATTGTGAAAGCATTTCCATAGCTTGGTCTAGATCCAATAGTTAAACTCCCAACAACAACTCTATTATTCTTAATTTTACAACGCTTGGCTTTTGCAAATTGCCCAGCAATGGACATTATTGTGAATTGTTTTCCATCACTATCCAGGTTCCCTTCAAAAACACAATCTTCAATCTTGCAATTATCACAAGGATAATCTGGCAAGTCTGAAATAGAGATTGGAAAACATTCTTGGTCATTAGAAAAATTACTTTGACTACAAACTCTTACACGTTCAATTTCGCAATTAGGACCACACAAGTTGACTGATGAAATTACTAAGTTTGGCATACTTGGTAATGATAAAACTACTAGATCTTTTACAGAAGAATTCCCACCATAAAGATCCTTTCTATGAACTGGACTTCCTAATGCTCTCAAAAAACCAGTTGTTGCATAGCTAGGAGGACATAATTGGACGAAAGTCCCAGGCTCTCCTTGTAAGGCAGTTCTTGGAGGAATGTAAGATCCTTTTTCTGGTTCATTGCTAGAATAACCAGTAGTAATATATGTTCCTGCTTGCATAAAAATAAGTCCTCCTGGCCATTCTCGGAGGAACTTATCAAAGTCTTCAACATTACTAAACATATCAGGACTAATAACCTTCTCTGTTGGTCCTACCTCAACACCAGAAGTTAGTTTAGACTTTACATCATTAACAATATTATTAACAATATCTTGCTTCTCAATTGCAAGTTCAATTACTTGCTTTGGGACTGTTATGTTCATAATTTTGTTGCTTTGATTTCTGAGGTTATTACTGATCTGCTATTTTCCATTTTCTACGTTTGCCATAAACTCATCCAGTTTACTTTTCTTTATTCTCTTAGATCCTCCACAATACTTACAATCTTCTGTTGTGCATAATGGACAATCAACAAGTTCAGTAGCACCTAGTCCATTACAATCAACACATTTTGCTGTCTCAATTCCTCCCTGCTCATTAGCAAACGTCACATAACCATAACCTTCACATCTAATGCATTGTTTTATATAAGTTGTCATAGATATATTATTAACCTTTATTTAAACATGAATGAAGCTTTCCGTGGCAGTCAAATAATCTCCAGGTATTTTTAAATTCCTCCCAATGTAATTGTGATTTTCCACAATATTTACAAGTTCTTGTTGCTAAGGATTTTTTGCTTGTATAACTACCAATATCTGGTTCATTATAATCAATATTATTAAGGTCATCTAAATATGACATTAATTCATTCTCAATCTGCATATCCGCATAATCTCCCATAAATATTTTCTACCCTTTCTGCATAGTCTTTAGTTTGTTTACTAACACTTTTACACCACGGTCCTGCGTTCCAGTAGATCGCAAGAGTTCTAACATCCGTTGTTTTCTTTTTGCAGATGATATAATCAAGATAACATCTTGCAACTCGGAGGCTTTCATTTCTGCTGTGGTTTAATGGTAACTTTGAAAACTGTTTCCACGTCGAAGGACGTATTTGCCAAGCTGATTTCTCCCCCAGCTTTCCCACTAACTTGTTGTTGTTCCCGGTTTCCACCAGTGCTATTGCAACTAGAAATAAATTCTTCTGCTGAGAGTTGTTCAATCTTCTCAAGTTGTTCTTTGACTCCTGCGAGGACACTTCTAATGAACTCAAGTGAAGAAGGAATATGACAATTAGGATTTTCATTCCTAATATCATCACAAGATTTTATTGCAGCTGTTAAATTTCTTATCATCAAATCTTTTATTTTCATAAATTACTTTACTTTCATGAATTGTTATAAACTCTCCACTAAATACTTCTGTTGCAAAAATAAAATGATTATGTTTAAGTGCTGGTCTTATGGGAACTTTAACTCCAAGAGGGTCAACATAATAAGCTTTTGTTTGTGGGACATTCATCTCTTAAGCTCCTCGTAAAATGCTCTTAGTATAAAAGCTAATATTAAAAATAAAAAAAGCTTCCCAATAAAAATTATTCCAAGATAATTTATAGTAGTCCCAACTACTAAGGTTATGTAAACTATCCAGAATATAATTACTGGGAAGCTCATACGATATAAGTCCTTACCAAGCGATTAAAATAAGAACATTATAAAGTTTCCTCCTAGAGTTTGATTGTTATGTTAGCCTGCCATGACCGTTAACAACAATCCTTTTCTACTCTAGGAGGAAATTACTTTTAGGCTTTTCGGAGGATTTGATCCACAGAATGACGAAAACGAACAACAGGATTTCCATCATTGTCAAGTTCTGCAACTCGTTCTCCATCTGGATTCTCAATATACGAGGGAGTTGTGTCAGTCTTAATCTTAACTACAAACTCAAGTCCAACATATTGTTCTTGCTGTTCGACATTGCCGAAGATCGTCCTCTCTGTTCCTGTAAGCTTTTCAAAAGCTTTGAGTTGTGGCAAGTTGACTTTGGGTTCATCCAACACAAAGTGTTTTTGCAAGTTATTATAACCTGCAATAACAACCTCAACTCCATCAACTGTGATCTTCTCAGGGGAAACAATCTCGAATCCAAACACCCTCATCGGGCGCATCTTCTTCGAGGGTTTGTCCTCAACTTTTGTGATCCTAACAACTGGTGTTACAAACGGAGGGAACACAAAGTTTAGTTGCTGATCGCACACCGCGGAGGTATCAACTTCCTGCTCAATGGGTTTGCCATCCGCAGTAAAATACTGATTACCTTCGAACTCTTGTTTATCACTCATAGTTTTTAGTTTTTTAGTTTTTGGTTTTGTTTTCCCTAGTCTTGTAAAGACTAGAAAATTTTAAAGCAACTTATCTATAATAGGTTTAAGATCATTCGGCATTGTTGCTGGGAGGTCTAACCAGCGAGGGGCTTTCGCAGTAGAAACAGTAGAAAACGTCCTAAATAAATATGAGGGAGTTCCAGTCTTACTATCAACCACAACTTCTGTGCAGAGAACAATAAGAAATTCCTTCTCAAGTTTTCCCTCAAGTTCTTTACCTTGAACCGCAGCCCGGAGGCGAGAAACTATCCCTCCATCTGGTTGTTCGATTTTTACTATCTCATCAATAGAAATTACAATTACTGGTTTCTTGTCATTGCGAATTTTATTTAGAAAGTTTCTAATCCTAATTGCATATTGGGACCAAATGTCATAACCTTTAAAAGATGCTCGACATTCCGCGAGGACATACTCAGTAAACTTTGTAAGACTATCAATAACAACAAGTTTTACATTGTCATCTTTAAGTGCTTTTTCTACTGCACTTGTAACTTCCTCCGCTTTGCGACATTCAATAACAGAGTAGAATGATGGATCTTTAAAAGGAAATCCTTTAAGTTCCAAGTCAATAACTGCTGTAGTCTCACGAGGAAGATGTTCGTAAGATGTTGACTTTCCCGACCCCGAGGGGCCGAGGACCATGATCATAGGTTTAGATGGCACAGATTTTAGAGGTTTTCAATTTTAGTTTTTAGTTCTTTTACAGAGGCTTTTATCTCATGGGGAAAATACTCCACAGAATCTTCAAATCCTCTTACTTGATTCTCAAGCTCCCCAACAACAAACATAAGATGTTCTTTCTTTTCTTTCAAAGTTCCTAGATAGAACATCAAGTCCATTACCTCTTTTCTTGCTTCTTGAATTGTTTCCCGGTCAAATATAGACCCACCATGTTCAAAAGCACCAACTTGGAATTTCCCTTTAGCTTCTGTTATGAAGCTGTCTAGTGTTCGGTGCATAAATATGATATCAGACTGTGATTTGATTCTTTCTTGGTTACTCATAATTTTAGTCTTTCTGGAATTGCAATGGATTATAGATTCTTTTCGTATAAGATATGTCTATTACATTTTGCTGATACTCAGGTTCAACACAACAGATAGGTTGAAATCTGCAAGGACCATATTCTTCTTTGCAAACTGTAAAACAACCTACTGGCCAGTAGTTAGCTGCATAACAACAGGCAATCTTCTTACAAAGCTCACGGAGTTCTTCCTCATAGGTATCTCGGAGGTCTTTAGTAAAGCTAATAATCTCACTTCTTTCAAACTGTGCTCCCGCTTTCCAAAAGAAGATTGCATTTATCATACAAGAAACTTCATCCCCTAGTTTTAGGATCTTCCTAACTACAAAGTCATAAGTTAGAAGCTGAGGAGAAAGTCTAAATCCTGCGAGGAAAGAATTCTTATATGTTGAAGATGTTGTTTTGTGATCAACAATAAGAAGTTGTCCTCCGAGTTCTCCAATAAAATCTATTGTTCCCACGAGGACAATCTCTATGTTGTCATCACTATACAATGGAAACTTAAAAGTCTTCTCAAGTAACAACTCTCCATCTAGTTGTAAAGGTTTGAGTATGTCGTTTTGATACTTCTTTATATAAGCCAGCAACGCTAATGATAAATAAGTAGAAGTTATATGTGTGTTATCTGGACATAGAAACTTGTCAAGGTAATCTTCTGCTTCTTGTTGACAAACTTGTAGGTCTTTTTTAGAATAGAAAGCTTTAAGTCCTTTGTGAAAAGCTGTTCCAGCTTCCATACTCCAAGAAATTCTATCTGGAACAAGTCCATCAAGAACTGTAAACTTCCACTTCCTCATGCAACTTGATGTTGCTATGCTAGAAGCATCTAGGAGGATTAGTTTTTTATTCATTATCAAGTATTGCTTTAAGTGCTAGTAGTTGATCTCGGAGGGTTTCTTTTGACTGTTTGGTTTCATGATGTTTGACTTCTTTTGGCATTGTAAACTTTAAACATGGTTCAAATACTTTAAGTATTTCCTCATCTGTTAACTTTGCAAGTTCTTCGGAGGGAAGTCCTAGAAGTTGTTCTATTGTCATAGAATTACTTTAAAAGAAAAAGGTCCAAACTCTACTTCTCCCTGGATTCCATTTACAACTCCTGTAACAAACTTCTTATCTCCATCATTTAAAACCCCAGTAAATTCCCTAATCTCTCCTTGCTTCCCATCTTCTACAAACTTAGTAAAGTCTTCTCTCCAAGAATAGTCAGGTTCTTTAGGAGTTGGACTAAGTTCTGTGTCCATTAAGATAGGACGTTTAAATATTACAAATACTCCATCCTCCGCAGGTCTAAATTCTACAAGCTTTCTAAATAGTTGCCACTTTTGACTTTGTTCCTCGGAGGAAAATGTGGACAAATCTTTAAGTGCTGCATTTAGATATACATGCAATGACCTTGGTTTGTAACCTGCAATCTTAGAAGAAATAAAACAATCAACTCCATCTGCGAGGATCTTCTCAAGCAATGGTTTAAACTGTCTTATTCTATTTAAGCTATAGAGGTCTTTCTCTAAAGCTTGTTTATCCACAGGTCTGACTGCATCAAGAAGTCCCATAGAGAAGTTTTTGTTAGGAGGATAAATAAAAATACTAGAAGAAAAAAACTAGGAGTAGGGAAATCACAAAACCCTACTCCTAGAACCCACAATGACCAACTACTACTCAAGTCCCATTTTCTCAGAAGCCTTCATAAAGAGTTCTTGAGCCCTGTTCTTAAGATCAAGATATATCTCTTTGTTGCCAGCCTTCTTAGCTTCATCTGCTTCCTTCATAGTATTTTTCATCAACTTGAGGATAGCTGCAACAGACATTTCACGTTCGCCTGGTTTCCAAGAGAAAGCATCTTCAATACTGTAAAGTAAGTTGTCTTTGGCAGGAAGATTATCTTTGGATTCCACTAACTTGCTCTTAACTTTGGCCCTGATCGCAGTAGATGCGTTGGCATTAAAGCTATTAAGAACTGCTTCCTCGCCATAAGCAGCAACAGCCGCGGCGAGGGTCATGACAACAGGAAGTGCAAACTTGTAGCCAGCATATTCTCCCTTTGCAAATTCAATCTCTTGAACTTGGATTCCGTCTTTTTCACTCAAAACTTTAATATCATTACTCATAAGTGCTTTTTGTTTAATTGTTGTTGGTTGTCCCCGAGGGGATTTTGTCTAACGACTAAGACTACTAAGCATTTTCCATGCCAGGGACTTTTGCTATAGGTCACAACCTAATAGTAACTTGCTAATAATCCTAACCGCTTCTTCCTCATAGTCTTCTGAACAATCACTTGCTCGTGATCTAATATGAATATATTCGTGAACTAAAACTTTTACTAACAACTCAAGATTACCAACAATACTATTGCGGATGACTATTTGATTTGATTTTAAATCTGCAAGTCCAGACCAGTTTTCATTCTCATTAAGTTTCTTAGCTACTAAAACCTTACAATCTGTTGGACGGATTTTTGACGTTATTCTTAAAGCTTTTGCAAACACATGTTTTTGTTCTTTACTAAGTTCTACTTCTTCCCAAGATTTTGATAAATCTAAAGAGGCAATAGTAAATTTATTATATAGATTAAATCTTTCTAACATATTAACAAAAGAACTATTTGCAATTGTAGGCTTTTTTCCTTTTGCTTTTATGTCATGTAATAAAGTTTCTGAAACTTGATTAACATAAACACAATTTTCATCTAATAAAGATGCTAAGTTTTCTTGAAATGTGGAATGATATTGCACTTGATCTATGGCAGCTTTAAGATCATCAGAATATTCATTAGAAGAATTAGCTAATAATATCTCTGCTAGTTCTTTGGAGTTTCCAAACTTGTAGAAAGACAAATTATATAATCCAGTCTTCAGGACTCTATCTTCAGAAAGATAATCTCTATTTATATCCATCACCCACTGGATAGAAAATCCCTCCTTTTCTGTTACTCTAAAACCTTTATAGAAAATTCCAGGAGGACCATCTTTGTAAACTCCAACAAGTTTTGTAGTAAACCAGTTATCTATTTCCTCGTAGGCTTTCTCAAGTTCAGAGGTTAGTGGTATTTGAACTATTGTTCTTTCCTCTCCTTCATAGAAGTTATCGGAAATAAAATACTTTCCTCCTTCATCTAGTGCGTTTTGGATAAGTTCCCTGAGAATAAACCAAGGCTTATTCCAAGTATCTTCTCCAAGATGTGTGGTTATATTTAATGGAGTTTCTACTCCTTTTGAGGATATTAAGTATAAGAAACTATGTATTTGTCCTTTAATTGTTTCTTCTTTACTAAAAGAAGTATAACTTTCATCAAGTAAGTTATCCCTAGTATGCAAACAACTTCCTAGCCTATGTAAATAAGCTAGTGTGAACTTAAAACCTGTTCCTTTGTGTCCAATCTTATCTGTATCTTTCTTGGTTGTTAGTCCTAGGGTTATGATTTCTTTTAAGTGCAACTCTACATTTGTTGTGATTACGAAGTATTTCATAGTTTTCTTTCTTTCACTAATGTTACACTTGAGCAACAATAAGTCCCTTTCGGGGCTTCATCTATATCATAATCTGGCAGTGTAAAATCCCAAAAACTTTTTACACAATTATCACTTACAACATACGATATCTCAGTTTGTTTCTTTGCTTCCGTTGCTAGGCAAGAAAATAGTTTAAAGCTTTTATTAAGATTCCAGAAACTTTTACTAAACCTAATTGCATCTGCTTTCTTCTTAAACACAAAAAGTTTTCCAATCTTTGGATATACTGGCTCACCAACTTTATATTCTACACAACACTTTAGGTCAGTAAAACCTAAACAACTTTTATATGTTCCATCAGAATCAACTTTTACAATCTTATAAGCTTTCATAGTTTCTAAGGTATATTTATTTTATAAGTGTAATTTAATTACTAATCTTCCTTTTCCATATCTAACATTGTCATATCATCAAGTTGACCATAATTTAAATACATCAAACAGTCTAAACAAATATTAAAATGAATAATCTTATTATTTTTATTTATACCATGAGCATAATACCTATCTCCTCCAAGTCTTGTGTTACAAATATTACAACAATACCAAGAGAAACTTGGTTCATTAGCAATATCTATTTCTTCATCAGTAGCATTTTTATCTAAGTTGCATTCATTACATCCGGGACAAGCTCCAGTTGAAACAATTAGACCTTTAGTTTCTTTTTCTACTTTATCACAATAAATTTTATACTGTTTTTTATTCATAACTCTCCAAATGTTTTCCAATTTAATAACTTGTTCTGTAATTCACGGACGTTTCCGGGCCAATTATAATTTTTTAATTTGTCAATAAGTTCCTCTGGGAGTTCTTCTTCTAAGAAACTTTCTGCTATTTCTTTTATATCTTCTAGCCTTTCTCTTAGCGGAGGAATATGTATTCTAAATGTTCCTAGTCTTTCTATTAAGTCTAGTCTTAATCCTTTCAATGTTGTGTTGTTTGTTGCGGAGATTATTCTACATTCTAACTTCTCTAATATTGTTGAACCTACTGGGTAGTATTCCCTTTCTTGTAATACTCGAAGTAATTTTACTTGCAGTCCCACCTCTATCTCTGCAAGTTCATCAAGAAACAATGTTCCTTTTCCTGCTTGCTGGAACATACCAATTTTGTTCTCATTACTTCCTGTAAATGATCCCTTTACTGAACCAAATAACAAACTCTCAGCTAGGGTTTCTGGTAAAGCTGAAAGATTAACACCTACAAAAGGACCAAAACTATCTTCGTGCAAAGCACGTGCAATAAGTTCTTTGCCTGTTCCACTTTCTCCGAGGATTAAGATACTTTCTTTTCTTCCTCTCAGTTTCTCTACACGTTCTTTAAGCCTAGCTACTGCTGGAGAAGATCCAATAAAGGAGTCTAACTTAGACTCTTGTAGGAACTTTCTTGCTATTCCAAGAGCACCTTCGTCCCGTAAGCGTCTTGCTAGTTTTGGGTTCATAATTTGATTGCTTCTCCGAGGGTTTTAATAACTCTTGCTACTAATGTTCCTGTTGGAGCATGCATAACATACATATTATTATTACTAATTATAAGATCAGTATTTACCTCTTTCATTTGTCTCCAAAAAAGGTCTGGAGAATACTCTTTATAAGTAAGTTTATAAGTAATGAGAACATAATCACAAATGCTTAATGGTTTTCTCACACCTAGTGCGTGAACTTTATAATAGTATAAATTCGTCCTTTTACAATAATAATTTGCATAATCATCTAAATGTTCTTTAGAATCAAATATAAATATTGGTCCGCTTTCTGGTGCTTTTATAATACTATTAGGAGGATATGAAATAGAATATGGTTGCATGTAAACACTACAACTTCTATATTCATACAGATATTTATAAACAAGTTTATAATAAGTTTTCATAGTCTTTAATTATTAATATTTGTTGTTTCTTTTAAGTTTAACATGTCAGAAGTTATTTTATCATAAGACTTCTTTAGCAGAAAGAAAATCTCATAAACATCATTTATACTACAGCCTTCATTTATTAGAAGGTTTATAATTTTATATGTAATTACCATATTTTTAGGTTTCATAATTTTTAATCTTCTCCCAATATCATCTCTACTTCTTCTTCATTTATTTCTTTGATGTTTCCATCTTCATCAGTTTCTTCTGCATCTGTAACAAGTCTTTCACTTATCTCAGTCTCATCAACTTCGTTTGAGCTTTCATAAGCTTTGCTCCATGTTTCTTTTTTGCCAACATAACCTTTAATTGCACTCATCTTTGTTGCTACTTTCGAGGAAACATGTTCTTCAATTGTTCCTGCGAACCAACAAATATATTGTATGGTATCTGTAAGGGAGTCTATACGAACAGCACGGCCAAGGAATTGTACCATTTCTATTGCACTCCAGGTTGGCGGCACAAGAACAATTCGAGGGCGTGATGTATCACGGTCGTGGTGTAGGCTTAGAGCCACACCGCCGGCGCGCAAAGCTACACAAGCGCATTCAGCTTTGCCTTCCTGGAATCTATCCACATTTGATTGTCTCTTTTCTGCACTTTGACCACCAACAATAAGTGAAACTTTGTAGCCTGCGGCTTCTACTAGAGAGGAAACAATTTCAACAGTTTTAATAAAGTTAGATCCAACAATTACTTGTTTGCCTTCCTTGATATGTTGGATTGCCTGTTCTGCAAGATATGGGGCTTTAATTTCCTCTGCACGCATCCTAAACTTTAGCATTGCAACAAGTTTTGCTGCAAACCAGCCGGGGGAAGCTTTGTTTATTTTTGCTAATTCCCTAAGATAATCCTCATAGGCTTGTTGATAAAACTTTGCTTCCTCCTGAGTTTTGAATTGCATTAGCACGTGTTTAATGAATCCCCTATGAGGAAATCTCACACCTTTTACTACACGAATTAATCCCGGATTGTATTCATTTAATGTGTCTATTGCACGTTTTAATGCCGCAGCATTGTAATCTTCTGGATTGCGACATATGGACTTTGCGAATCTATTCCAAGTATTTTCTGTAATCCTAGACTTGATTTTCTTTCCATACCAATATGGATCAGGATATTCAATGTAAGGTCTAAGCGCAATTACACTTAGCTTCATTTCACTTACTCTTGTCCAAGGTGTGGCACTGGTAAATACTGGAATAAACTTTTCCTCAGGATTAGCAGAAGCAAGGTTAATATAGCCTAGTAAGACATCTTCTCGCAAGGTTCCATTATTCTTGAGTGCTTGATTTTCATCAAATAAACAAACCCGAGGAGCAAAATTCTTGTCCCAAACAGTATAAAAACTAGGCTGGCCATTTTTTATTTCCGTATGCCAGCTAAGAAATACTTCTCCAATAGTTGATCTAAGGGCATCATAGCCCATGACATAACCTGAAGTTTTAAGACAGGCTTTTTTAATTACTCTTTGAGTTTGTTTTACTGCGGTTTTAAAAGTTACTACCATCCACCCGGTCTTAGTTCCATCAAAGAAGCCTAGCAATTCTAGTGCTTTAAATGCTAAAGCATAGATATAAGTTTTTCCTGTTCCTGTTCCTGCAACAAGCTGTTCACCATTATGATTAGCAATAGAATTAACTAATGCAATACATTCCTCTTTTTGGAAAGGCTGGAGAAACTTAAGCTGCGAGCTTGTTTCGGCTTTTTCGCAAGCTTCGATTATCTTTTCTAGAGAGTAAGTATCTTGTGCAAGAATTACATCATTTACTTGTTTTACTTCCGGTAAACTATCTACAACTACAATGTCACTAGATTGCTGGCAGGTGCTTTCGGGCACTAATGCCAGTGCATCTTGCAAAGCGGGGGGTATAGACACAAGGGGAGCATCATTTGAATCGCTTGGCGGGGTGTTTTGTAACGTTAAAGTTTTTTCCCTTTGACCATTTGACATTCCAGCCTCGCTGACGCTCGTAGGGGACAAGCTTGCAAGTATCTCTTGTTGCTTCGCGGAGGGAATGAAATCCCAGACTTGTTTCCAATATTTCGGCAAGCACTTTCGCAAAGCTACTTGTTGTTTACCCGAGGGAGAAAAATCTCCTTTGGCTTGGATGTATTCTGCTACGGATGAGCAAAAATCACTATCAGCATAATCAAATCCCCTGCCGTTAAGATGTTTTGTTGTTTGTTGGCTTTGTTCATCGGCTTCTTGACACTCATACAATCGCACCAAAGCGCGCTTAAGCCATTTATCGTCGGTTCGTAATTTATCCACAATATAATTGTGGATTTTTATTTCTTCTATTGTCATATGGTTTTTCCTTGGAAAACAAAAACACCCCAAGATTTTAACCTTGGGGTGTTTTGTGGTAATTTAATTGACGCTACTTATAGGTTGTCAATCATCCTTTTAAGTCTCATAAACTTTTCAACTTGATTCTTGTCAAGTTTTCCTCCTATCTTGCTAAGGATTTCCTCCTCCTCTGCAAGTGCTTTACTTCGTTGTTCATTGGCCGCTTTGATTGCGGCTTGTTCGCGTTGATATGCTTTCTCCCAACGTTCTGCGGTAGAGACGTAGCATACTTTGACTAGATTGCCACCTTCAACTGGGATAAAGCTCCAATCTTCTGGATGGAGTTTTTTAAGCTCAGAGGCTACTTCAGAAGCCACTATCCTTTGCGGGTGGAATCGAAGCCAGCTTTCAATTAAGCTAGATACTTCTGAGATTAATAAATCTTGAAGATTCATAATTTTGCCCATTTAGCTACTTCTTCACGAACTGCATAATTATAGCCTGAGATGCTATTAAGATCTCGCAATTCCTTATCACATAGGAATTGTTCATGTTTCAACTTAATTGCCTCCATCACTAAAATATCTTTGGCAATTTCTTTAAGTTGCGATAAATCCTCTTGTGAATGTGCTTTCACAAGCAATAAGGCTAAGTATTTTTTCATAGCTAGAATTTGACTTTCAAGGTTTGAATTATTGATTTAATACAAACTTTTGCATTTCATCCATTAATTCTTGTGCTACATCTTTTTTACCTTCCCGGAGCGCGGCCATGATCTTTTTGTTGAACTCGTCAATTGTACTCTTGAGTTCATCTTTGCGATTTTTCCTCCAGCCATTCTCTGCGAACTTGATGAACTCTTCGTCACCAGGACTGAGCTTATACTCATTTTGCGCTTTCTGCAGGCGCAAGTTAAGAGTTTGTTGGAGCCAATCTTTGACAATTGTTTCGTTGCCAATGACTTGCTTCAAGTCATCAAAGCTAATTGCTTTGAGCGTTTCATCACTAATACCATAGTAAGTCTCAGTGTCTCCTTTTTTTGTTAGGAGACTGAGTGTAATCTCTACGGTGTTAACCTTGGTTGTGATTTTGTCTTTCATAGGTTTTTATTTTGTGGATTGTGTTAGATCCATCAAGTTTTTTGGTGGATCTATGCAATCCACAAAGGGATTGCACGAATTTAGTCCTTGTCAATAATAGTCAACGCTCGGTGAAGTGTTGACCAATCTTCGAGAAAATTAATATCTTGCATCCAGGATTTTTTCTGCCATGGAAACAAGTGTTTAAGGGTGTTAATCGCTACCTTTACCCTTAGACTTTGGGATGGAGCACCATTGTGTGGAGTATCTGGGTATTCGGTGTAAAATCGAGTTAGGATTCTCTCCACTTGATCCCTTCGGCTGTTTACTTCGTTTTCAAGATTTCTCATAGGTTTTTATAGGTTATTTGTGAACAAAAAAATCCGGTGGATTAAAATCCTCCGGATTAGAATCTAAATATGTCCCCTTCGATGCAGGGTAGCTCAATTGTCGATACTATTTTTTTCATGGTTTTTTCCTTTTATTTTAACCCCATTTCCGCTCTTGTCAAGCCCCTAACAGTGAAATATTCTAAACTTTATTTTACTTTTTGCCTCTCTCTTGGCATACTTTATGCTTCGCACCCTAAATTTTTTACAATCCCTTAAGCTATAGCTCCACCAAACTCTACTTCCCCATCATCTCCACGAGGGGGATGCTTGCTTTGCAGCTTGCTTTCTAGGTTTTCTAAAGTTTTTCCTTGCTTTTTCTTTACTTCCCCACAATCCTTACGAGGGGGGGATCTGAAGTTTTCTCTTGCTTTTTCTTTATTTACTTTTTTGCTTTAGGCTCCAAAAAAACATATGACATTATCTTATACAAATAAAAACAAAAAAATAAACAAAACAAAAAAATCTCTAAAAAAAATTTTTTTTTGATTTTACTCACACGCCTAGGGCTCAAGTCACTTTTTTACCCCTAAAACAAAACTCTAACTAAAGCTTTAATGTTAAAGAAAAGCTCTAGGATCAATTATAGGAGCTTGGAAGCCTGTATTTATTTAAGAATTTTTTTTGCCGTTGTTCCTGATAGTTAGTAGTTTACAAAAAGCGGAAGTAATTTCTAATATGGTTATAGCAAGAAGGCTACACGGCTTCTTATAATCAATCCTAGAGAGTTTAAACGCTAGGAAGAAATTGCCGATCACACCTATTGAATCATTATATCCTTACTAATATTAGTATCTTACTTAAGATTAAACTACTCTCAATCCCCAGAGAGCAAAATCCCAGATCTTCCAGGAAGCCTAATCCATGAAGTTTTGAAGTTCAGACTTCCTGCTAGTTGCTTTCCCAGACTTGCAACAACTAGATATGAGCTAGATCCTAGACCACGAAGTGTAGATAGCAATTATCCTGGGAGCTGAACTTGCTGGTGGGGAGAGGGCCGCGATCGCATACGCGAATAACACATGACTCTCTCTCATAAAATTCAAATTTTAAAAACTAGATATTTTATGTAGTTTAAAGTAAAATTAGAAAGCTTAGTAGGAAGTAAGGAGAAACTCGATGGCATGGAAAATGCTTAAGTAGAAGTAAGATATGAGATTTTACTTTACCCCAGAGGTAATACCTAGTGAGCAGGTTAGAGAACTAAAAGCAGACCTCGTGGAAAATGAGTTCGTTTGAGAAACAACTAGAGAGCTTTGTGAGAAGCGGGATGACAGATCAAGAGATTGCAGAGGCTCTTGAGCTGGATATCACGAATGTTTGTGTGGTGACAGAGAAGTTTCGCAGAAAACTCTCCCTCGCAAATGTGGCTAAGAAGTTTTCCTCCGAAGAAAGCTCTAAAACCCACGAGGAAGCTGCACTTGGGGTTATTACGGAGATTATGCACAATGCCCAAAATGATGGAGTAAGACTTAAAGCTGCACAATTTGTAATTGAGGAGGCTTCTGGTAGAAATAATGCGAGGGTCAAAAACCATGCAGCAAAAGAAGCACTTGGGTTGTTGAGGAATTTTGCATTAGAGATAATGCAGACAAAGAAACTTGCAGAAAACCAATTAGCTAAAGCCTCCGAGGGACATGGTCCTTCTATAGTAGAGGCTGAGATTATAGGATAAGATATGATTATTGAAATTAAAACTTCAGATGGAACTGTTGTAAAAGTTGAGGGAGATGTGACAGTGAGTTTTGGAGGACTTAATAAACCTAATCCTCCAACCCTCCCAGGAACTCAACCTCAGCCTACAATACTTCCCTCGTTGCCTGGAACACAACCTAGTGCACAGCCAGAACTTCCAGTAGGAAGTATAATGCTTCCCGGAGGAGGAATAGTAAAGGATTTTAATCTTTCTACTGCTAGTGGATGTGCAGATTGGTATATTTCAAAATATGCTTTAAAAGGAGAAGATGCACAAAATGTAAAAGTTGCGTGTTTTATGTTGTTTAATACGCTTTCTAAGGATTTTTGGAATGGACTAACACAAGAAGCGAGGATGAACACTATTGATGGTTTTGTTAAACAATTCACTAAGAAAGCTTAACTTATGGCAAAGAAACCATTTAGACCCTCCGAGCCGAAGGCTCCAGGAGAGAAACTAGAAAGTAGTAAAGTCTTAGACTTAGTTATGTGGTGCAAAGAGTGCTGTGCCTCCTGCGCGGCAACCCGGAGGCAGTTTAAAAGTATTACACTTAAACCTATTGTTGCTCAGTATAATGTTGTTGAGAAGGATGTGAATAAGGAGGATGGGTGGAAAGAATTATATAAAGCTGGGAAACTTCCATATCTAGGAATCTACAAAGAAGGTAAGTTACTAGGCAAGAAACAAGGTTTTAATCAAGTTTATTTCCTCCGAGCATTTTTAAAACGTTTTGTCTAATATTATGACTGCTACTGAATATCAAATACCGATGGATGTGTATGAAAGAATCATAAATGATTTTACTTACCATCCTCCTAATAACTCACAAATAGAAAGATATGCAGTTTTAAGAGAGTCTGCAAAACAACTGGCTCTTTTGATTGCTAAATGTTCTAAACAGAGCCGAGAACAATCTTTAGCCCTTACAAAACTTGAAGAAGCTATTATGTGGGCAAATGCTGCAATCGCTAGAAACGAATAAATGGACAAAGAACTCTCCAAAGAGGAAGTCCTAGAAGCTTTGAAAAAAGCTTTCCCTACTCCTGTAGAGTTCTTGTCTATGTTTGATGATGACATAAAGAGCGGGAGGACTACTCTTTATGGTTGGCAAGTAAGAGCGTTAGTAAAATTAGCTAAAAACTATACTATCTTAGACCCATGCTTGTTTTCCCTCCGAGCGGTAAATGGTAGTGGGAAAGACAAGTTTATAATTGCTGGCTTTGCTTGTTGGAAACTTTTACTTTCTCCTAATGTAACAATTCCAATAACCTCCTCCTCTGGATTTCAGCTCAAACATCAAACAGAAAAATACATAAGTAATCTTTGTAAAAATTTCAACGCCTATTTTGGCTCAGAGTTATTTGACATAAAACAACGAGAGATTAAAAATCTTGTTTTTGGTGGTGAGTGTCTTATGTTTGCCACCGACGAGGGAGGAAAAGCAGAAGGATTTCACCCTCGGGATGGAAACTCAGAACTAATATTGATTGTAAATGAAGCCAAAAGTGTAGATCCTGTTATCTTCTCTGCTCTTGAGCGATGCACAGGATTTACAATGAAAATCTATGTTTCCTCTCCAGGTGAGGCTACTGGAGATTTTTATGAATCCCAAGTATCTCCTCACTGGACAAAGCTTGTAGTTAAGAGTAAGGATTGTGAGCATTTTAGCAAGAAACACCATGAGATTTTAATTACAAAATACGGTGCTGATCACCCGCTAGTAAAGTCTATGCTAGATGCGGAGTTTGCCTCCGAGGACATGGTTAGCATAATTACTGCGGATATTCTAAACAACTGCTTTGCTTGTCAGCCTCCGCCACTTATTGAAAAGTTTAATAGATTTGGATTAGATTTAGCTGCCGGAGGAAATAAGAATGTTCTAACTGTTGTAAATGGAAACCAACTTATAAAGCAGCATAAGTTCTCAATGCAAAATACAGCTTTAGCTGCGAAGATTTTAGATAGTTGGTTTAAAGAATATGGTGCCCGAGGACAAGATATTTTTGCTGATGCCTCTGGGTTGGGGATTGGAATTCTTGATAACTTAGTTTACAACTACAAATGGGTTGGAATCCACTATGTATTTAACCAATCCAAAACATCTGACCCTCGCACATATAAGAATCTTGGAATAGAAAACTGGTATCATTTCAGGAAACTTCTTGAAGATTGTAATATTGTATTTTGTGAAAACAAAGCAGCAAACAAAGACCTTATAGACCAGCTACTAAATAGAAGATCCTTTATTAAAAGTGGTATTTTGCATCTTGAGCCTAAACATGAAGCAATCGCTAAAGGTAGGCTTTCTCCAGATGAAGCTGACAGTGCAATACTTGCATTTTGTAGTTACGAGGGAACAGGTTCGATAGTAAAACGCTACAAGAAAATAGATAAAGAAGATCCTAGACTTAAGGATTTTTCTCTTACTAAATGGAGCAAGATAGAAAAAGACAAGAAAGAAACCAAACCTTCTAGTGTGTTTTTAAAAAAGCTAAGTCAGTTAAACAACCTAATAGGAAAGGAAAACTAATGCCTAAGTTCGTCCCGCCAAATAAAGTTGGAATGAAGCGTCCTGGACCTCCTCCGCCACCTATGGAAGATGACGAGGAGTCTATGATGGAAGAAGCCCCTATGGAAGCTGATGAAACTCCTGAGTTTGATCCAGTTTCTTTCTGCGAGGGACTTACTCCAGAACAGAAAACACAACTTAAAGATTATCTACTTAGTGAAGAAGTTTCTGAGAAAGAAACTATGGAGGGCTAGTTATGGATTTTATAAACTACAAAGAAGCGAGGGAGAAGATTAGTAAACTTCTCGGTCAGTGGTCAGAGGAAGATACTAGGACAAAAGAAAATAGGAAATTCCGTTATGTAGAACTTGATGAGGAGGAGGAAAGAACTAAAGGAAACTTACAGCCTGATGAGAAATATATCCCTCTGAAACTTGCTGACACCAACATTAGGAGAGAGCAAGCTTCTTATGTAGCTTATCTAACCCAAGCTAGGAGGCAGGCAATTTTTAGTTGTGTTGAAATTCCAGACTTGCCTACAGAAGAACTAGAAAAAGACTTCACTACAAAATGTCGTTATGATGGTTGGCAGATTCCATTTTTTAAATCTGTCGATTGCACACCTATGCACGGGTGGAGTTGTTTTGAGGTTATTTATGATCAAACGAAACCTGGGAGGTTTGCAGTGGAGTATATCCAACATGAGGATCTTGTATTTCCACTTGATTGTGAAGACTTGCAAGGGCAGGAATTCATAATTCGGAGATATACCCTCACAGCTTTGCAACTCAGAGAGTTCAAAACTAGTGGGAGATTCTCCTCCTCCCAGGTTTCAAAAATCCTTAAAGATTTTGAAAAAGAAGACAGTAGTAAAAATAACTATTGTATTGAGAAAGTATTTTTCAAGCGAGATGGAGTTGTTTTTGTAGCCTGGAGTGCTTCTAAGGAAGATTGCACAGATTGGTTAGCTGCTCCGAGGCAGCTAAACTTAGGTATTTACAAAAATATAAATATTGATCCAAATACTGGAGAACAATCTGTAGTTGATGAGCCTATTACAGAATATCCAATTTTTAAGTTTGACTATCTTATTTCTGAAAATGATGAGATTTTTAAGTCTAAAGGCCGTATAGATTTAGATAGATCTTTGCAAGAAGCTTCGTCTTCTTTGATGTCCTCTTTCGTAACAGCCCATAGGCGAGCTGCTAATGTTTATGCAAACATGGATAATCCCATGGGAGGAGTAGGACGTGATCCTCTGCAAACAGACATAAAACTAAGTCCCGGAGTTGTAATGGATAGTGCGATTAAGTTCTGGCAACTTACTCCTCCTACTCCAGCAATGCTGCAAGCAATCCAAGCATTAGCGATTCAAAATCAGAGTGAAACCTCGCAGCCTAATTTTGCTGTTCAAAATCGCAAAGATAGCGAGAAAACTGCAACAGAGATAAAAGCAGCAACAATGACCAGCACAATGCTTACTGCTGTTCAGGTAGCATTGTTATCTGCGGTTATGAAGGGGATTTATACTCTTTGCTGGAAAATCTACCGTTCCCAAGTCCTCGCAGGGATTGTGAAAACTCCCACAAAAATGGAATATTTCAAATACACATATATTCTAAAACCTGCTGGGGATCAAGATGTAATTGAAAGACAGGAGAAGTTGCAGAAGTTTATGCAATTCTGGCCAGTCTTTGCTCAAACACCTTTTGCTCAAGGAAAAGTAGGAGAGTTATTTTTTAGAAAGTTTATCTCCCTCGCTTTTCCTGATGAGGCTGAGGATATTTTCCAAGCTATGGATGAGCAGGATATGACTAAGAAACTTCTTGCTTCTATGCAGCAAGTAATTCAACTTATGATTCCTTTTGTAATAAAAGATCCCGAGGGCCAGCAAATGATAGCTCCATATATGGGACAACTTCAACAAATGAATCAAGTAGTAACTCAGTTACTTTATGGACAACAAGGAACACCCGGCGGAAGTCCTCCTCCGCGAGGCATGGCTTCGCCACCCAACAACAATCAAGCTAGTGGAGCGCCTCCAGAAACAGCGCAATCAATACTTGGTTGACCTAGAAAATAAATTTCTCTTACTTTCAAACGATGAAGTAAGAGCAATTATAGCAGAAACAAAAGCATTAAGAAAGGTAACAGATGAACTTAATAGACCCTAGTGTTATGGGATTGGATATTGATAAGCCAATTCCTAGTGTGAAGGAATCAAGTGGTAAGTCCTCCGAGCCTAGTATTGTTGAGCAGAAGATTAAAAAAGGTCCGCCTCCTCCAGAAGCTTTAGATAATGTTACTATTGAAGATGACAAAAATCCAAATATTGAGAATTCTGAAGAAGATAGTGATTTCTCTGAGGATATTACTCCTCCAGGCCAAGCACCAGAAGCTCCTTCTGATCCAGATGAGCCTATCGTAACAGGTGCTACGGAAGAAAAGCCACAAAGTGATGCGAGGGACTATTCTATATTTGATCCCGCTGATGCTCCTTTTTTGAAAAAAGTTCCTAATGGGGTTTTTAATCATCTTAAAAATCGCCTCCCGGAACTTTATGCTGCTGCAAAGCGAGTGCAGGAACTTGAAAATTCTCAAAAAGAAGCCTCGCAATTTTTTGGCCATCCTAATGGATATTTACTACATCCAGATTTTGAAAAACAACAAGTAGAATTTACTAAAGCAAATTTTGAAACTCAATTCTGGCATGAACAGCTAAAAGCTATTAAAGCAGGACAAGCATATTGGAAACTTGATGGATATGATGAAAAAGGGGAGCCAAAATTTTCTGGACCTTTTAATGCTGATGGTGCTGATGATATTAATATGCTTGGATTATATAACCAAGCTGTGCAGAAGAAAGCCTCCGCAGAAGTAGCATTAAAAAATATCCAAGAAGGACACAAGAAATTCTATGATGACCAGCTTGGAGTAGTTAATAGGGAAGCAGAAAAGTATTTTGCTTGGAGGAAGAACGAGAAAATTCTTGATGATTCAAAGATTTTCGGAGGGACTACAACACCAAAAGCATTACGCAAGCAATTTCTCGACACACTCCCTCCAGCCTTTAAATCTTTTATTCCATCTGATCTTGGTGCTGACCTGTTTCTTACTGCTAACCTCATGGCAAAGAGGATCAAGGAACTTGAGGCACAAGTGCAGAGCAAGAAAATTGAAAATCAAACGCTACAAAAAGTCCAGCCATCAGTAAGTTCAGCTAGAACATCAAAAGCTAGTAAGAATTCAACTCTTATTAATCTCGAAGAAATCGACAAAGATTTATAGTCTTCTTCTATGAACCATGCTAAGTATAGAACATATCCTTGGCATGGTTCTTGCTTCTATCAATTATCCTTCCAGGACTTCCTTCATCGAGTCCTTTCAATGCTTCTAAATGTCTGTGGGCAAGACAAGCTGCTAGAGCTAATTTCTAGTTTTAAAAGTTGAACGAAAGGTATCTATGCCTAGTTGGTATGAACAACCTGCAACTTTCGCTCTTGCCGAGACAGAAGATAAAGACAAGTTTGCAAAGTTGCCTTTTTACCTTGTTAAAAATGAGGTAAAAGTTGCTCCCAGGTGGAATATTTGGGATCAGCTTTTCGGGACTATCCCCTGGAAAGCAAACATGGGTAATATTATGAAAAGTGCGCGACCGGAGCCATCTCCGATTGCTAACACTTTTGTATATCCCAACAATGTTGATGTTGAGCCTACGAAGAACGTCTATGAAGTTGATGAAGCTTTGCAGACTGCTAGGATCAAAGCTCAAGATTTTGAAACCCGTCTTATCACTTTTGTTCCCTCGTTCCAAGATTTTTGGCAGGGTCAAGTTAAGTATAAGAGTTCTGATATTACTCGACAGATTCAAATCTTCAACAATCAGTTTATCCGCACAGTAGCTTATCAACGTTCTCCTCTGGTGCAAATTGCTGGAGTTGCGGACTTGACTAATGCTCCATATTCTGATGAGGGTCAAACTGATGTTAAGAATGCTGCTTGGAGGGCTAATATTGCTGCACAGGTTAAGACAAACTTGACTTTGAATGTTATTAATCGTGCGCAGATTGCTCTTGAGGAAGACCTTGATGCTCCTCCTTTCGAGGGTGTTAATAACATGCCCTCTGATAACGAGGGACTTAAAGGCAAATTTGTGTTGCTGTGCGATAGCGAAGCTTATAGCATGTTCCGCTATGACCAAACAGCACATGATCTGAAGTCTGTAAATCTCGATCTGTTGTTTAATGGTTTCCGAGGTAGTTTGTGGTCCAAGATTACTTGCAAACTTGAAAAAGGTGCAATTCGTTTTGGAGCAGATGGGACAATCTACAATCCTCAGATTGTTCTTGATGAAACTGCTGAGGGACGTGGACGACAGGTGATTGTTAATCCTGACTACGCATCTCTTACTAAAGCTCCATTTGGTGTTGCTTGGCTTATGGGAGCAGATGCTTACAAGTCTATTGCTGTTGGTGCTCCTCCGAAGGAGTTTAGCTCTAAAGCAATTGATCAAAAGAAGTTCTATTCTATGAATTGGAACGGTGAGGTTTATATTACTGACCAAGTTCTTAGGGTTACAACTTCTGGTGGGAATGTTACTCATGTGGATACTAACAAGTATGGACGTTTGCTTCAACTTATTGCAAGCGTTACTTGTGGGTGTCTTCCTGGGCAACCTCGGAATTGCATTCCTATCTTCTATCGTCGGGCACGTCCTGAGATTTAATCTTTAAGAAAGGAAACTAAGAATATGAAAAAGATTTTTCTGGGACTTTTCCTCACAGCTAGTTTTGCTGCTCAGGGTGCAACAGTTTCTACTGTCTTCACTAACAGTAATACAAACGCTGTAATTACTGGCTACTTGTCTATTTCTTCTATTACGCTGGCAAATAATACTACAACTGATGCTGCAAACATCACATTGTATGATGCGCCAACTAATAGCTTGACTTATACACTCAGTGCTTACACTAATAACACAACTTCTAGTGTTATTACAAACAAAGTTAGGTGGACAAACTATTTTGGAGCTTATCAAACAAATAGCTTCTTGATGGTTACTAACACTACTGCAACTGTTGCAGCTTCCACAAACCTTTATCCAACATTGTTGACAACCACTGTTCCTGCTGGAACAACTCAGACTTACACATACACTGATGGACTGGAGGCTTTGAGAGGAGTATTAGCAACTGCTAATACTAACGCAACTATTACAATTAACTATCGACGGCGGTAGGTTCTTCCCCTGGGAGGGAGTGGGCTAAAAACCTGCTCCCTCTTTTTTATTTATGAAAAAGTTATTTCTTCTTCTTCTTTTTCCTCTTTTTGTTTATTCCCAACCACTATATCCAACAACGCCTAATTATAAAGATGGAAGACTTCTTGTGGATGTTGGGACTAATGTGACTTTTACTGGAACAGTTACAAATACGATTTTTACAGATGTAAATGTTACTAATACCATAAATGCTGCGGTTAATACTCAGACAAATGTTGGTGGGTTCACTCAGATTGGCGAGCAGATTGTTTATGTTGACACTACTGCGACTGGAGTTGCGGCAAATGATGTTTTAGCTACGGCAATCTCTATTTCTAATGCTTCCAGAACTACTGGAGGAAGTGCAATTTTACAAACACTCACTTGGACTCATGGTGGAACTCTTGCTGATCCAAGTGTGAAGCCAGATATAAATCTACTTGTCTGTGTAGATACAATAACTTGGCCAACTACAAATGCTGCTGCAAATTTAGTTCAATCTGACTTGACAAAAATCGCCGGTGTTGTTCAATTCACAACTGGAGATTTTGTTCAAATAGGAACTAATTGGATTGCCACAAAAACCGGACTTGGTATTGGTTTTACTCCACTTGCTACAACTTTGTATATTTATCCAGTAAGTAAAACAGCAATTACAAACAGCAATCCTTCAAGAATTTCTTGGACAATTCTCCAAGATTAACATGAACCGCCGATTTTTTCTCAAGTGCGCTGCAACAGGATTACTTGTTCCTAGCGCATTTGCTGTGCCTCCTGTGCGCTACCGCGTGCTGAGTGGTTCTGCTGTTAATCCTTTCCGCACTTGGAACTTTGCTGATGGACTCCCAAGCATCTTCAAGCACAACGGCACATGGCGCGTGTCGGGTGGCGTGCTGGTGAATGAGCCGACGCTTGGGCCAGAGTTGATAACGAATGGTGGATTTGATTCGGATACGGGATGGACGAAGGGAACTGGGTGGACAATAGAATCAGGAGTTGGCAAAGCCAGTTCGGCGTCATCGTTCTTGTCCCAGACAATAGATGGCACCAAGGATATGTGGCTATTCAATTCATTTACTGTCGTTTCCATAACTGCAGGAAATGCTAG
>Ga0209202_1000254_pt1 | contig 49988 bp, 42 predicted proteins | sample AD_UKC032_MetaG_FD_184416 | JGI IMG/M metagenome (GOLD analysis project Ga0209202, IMG submission 184416) | Active sludge microbial communities of municipal wastewater-treating anaerobic digesters from USA - AD_UKC032_MetaG (SPAdes) (version 2) | ecosystem: Engineered > Bioreactor > Anaerobic >... | reverse complement strand
AGAACGGTCCAGGTGCCACCGCCGACGGTGCCGATGCCGATAAGGCCAACATTAATGGGTTTCATGATCTGACTTTACTTGGGTTGGTTAACTTGAGTGGAATGACGCTTGCGGTAATTTTCGAGGAAACGGGCAATGCGGCCAATGGCTTCCTTGAGGTCGTCTTCATGAGGCAGGAAAACCAGCCGGAAGTGATCCGGATGCGGCCAGTTGAAGCCGGTGCCCTGAACCAACAGCACCTTCTCTTCCTGCAACAGTTCGGTAATGAAGGTCTGGTCGTTCTTGATCGGGTAAATCTTCGGATCAAGGCGCGGGAACATGTAGAGCGTCGCCTTGGGCTTGACGCAGGTAACGCCGGGAATTGCCGTGATCAGATCAAAGGCAACATCGCGCTGACGCCGCATGCGCCCGCCATCGTTTACGAGGTCGTCGATGCTCTGATAGCCGCCCAGCGCGGTCTGAATACCATGTTGCCCAGGTGCATTGGCACACAGCCGCATCGAGGCCAGCATCTCGAGGCCTTCGATGTAATCCCTGGCATGGCGCTTGTCGCCTGAAACCACCAGCCAGCCGGCACGATAGCCGCACGAGCGGTAATTTTTTGAAAGCCCGTTGAAGGTGATGGTCAGTACATCTTCCGAGAGCGAGGCGATTGCCGTGTGCTTCGCACCGTCGTAGAGCACCTTGTCGTAAACCTCGTCCGAATAGATGATGAGGTGATGCTGACGGGCGATCTCGATGATTTCCTTCAGCAACTCGTCCGGGTAAAGGGCCCCGGTCGGGTTGTTGGGGTTGATGATGACGATGGCCCGGGTCCTGGGCGTTATCTTGCTGCGGATGTCGTCGAGATCCGGATACCAGCCGTTGTTCTCATCGCACAGGTAATGCCTGGGCGTTCCGCCAGACAGGCTGATTGCCGCCGTCCACAATGGGTAATCCGGCGCCGGCACCAGCACTTCGTCACCGGCATCGAGCAAGGCATTCATCGCCATGACGATGAGTTCGGAAACACCGTTGCCGACGTAGATGTCCTCCAGCGTCACACCCTTGATGTGCTTCTGCTGGCAGTAATGCATGATCGCCTTGCGCGCCGCGAAGATGCCCTTGGAGTCGGTGTAGCCCGCCGCGTTGGGCAGGTTGCGGATAATGTCCTGCTGGATCTCTTCCGGCGAATCGAAGCCGAAGGCGGCCAGATTGCCGATGTTCAGCTTGATAATCTTGTGGCCCTCTTCCTCCATCTGCTTGGCCTTCTGCAGCACTGGGCCGCGGATGTCGTAGCAGACATTGGCGAGCTTGGCAGATTTCTTGATAGGTTTCATTTACAGCAATCCATCCTTCCGGAACATGTCCTTGATGCCGCGAATCGCCTGGCGCGTCCGCTCTTCATTCTCGATCAGCGCGAAGCGCACGTGGTCGTCGCCGTACTCGCCAAAGCCGACGCCCGGCGACACGGCCACTCGGGTCGTCGCCGTACTCGCCAAAGCCGACGCCCGGCGACACGGCTACTCGGGCCTCGGCCAGCAACTTCTTGGCAAATTCCAGCGAACCCATGGCCGCATAGGCCTCGGGAATTTTCGCCCAGATATACATTGACGCCTTCGGCACCTCGACCATCCAGCCGGCTTCGTGCAATCCCTTGGCCAGTACGTCACGGCGGTTCTGGTAGGTAGCGCGGATTTCCTCGACACAACTCTGGTCGCCATCGAGCGCGATGATCGACGCCACTTGAATTGGCGTAAAGGTGCCGTAGTCATGGTAGCTCTTGATCCGTGCCAGTGCCGACACCAGTTCCTTGTTGCCAACCATGTAGCCAACCCGCCAGCCGGCCATGTTGTAGCTCTTCGACATGGTAAAGAACTCCACCGCGACATCGCGGGCGCCCGGCACCTGCATGATCGAAGGCGCGTGCCAGCCGTCGAAAACGATATCGGCATAGGCTAGATCGTGCACGACGAGAATATCGTGCTGCTTGGCCAGCGCGATCACCCGCTCGAAAAACTCCAGTTCGACGCAACGCGCCGTCGGGTTGCTGGGAAAACCGAGAATCATCATCTTCGGCTTCGGCGTGCATTCCTTGATGGCACGCTGCAGTTCATCGAAGAAATCGACGTCCGGTGTCATGCGCACGGACCTGATATCGGCGCCGGCGATAATCGCCCCGTAAATGTGGATCGGGTAACTCGGGTTCGGCACCAGCACCGTATCGCCGCGATCCAGCGTGGCCAGCATCAGGTGCGCCAGACCCTCCTTGGAGCCAATCGTGACGATCGCTTCGGATTCCGGATCGAATTCTACAGCGTAGCGGCGCTGGTACCAGTCGCAGATCGCCTTGCGCAGACGGGGAATACCCTTGGAAATAGAGTAGCCGTGCGTATTTTCACGCAACGTGGCTTCAACCAGCTTGTCGGTGATGTGCTGCGGCGTCGGCTGGTCCGGATTGCCCATGCTCATGTCGATGATGTCTTCTCCGCGACGACGCGCGGCCATCTTCAACTCACCAGTGATGTTGAAAACATAGGGCGGCAGGCGCTTGATGCGGGGAAAATCTCTCATGGCAGGCAAATCCGGTACGCCGAGGGCGAAAAGGTATAATCCTACTTTATCGCATGGTGCACCGCAATTTCGAAGGGCTTTTCAGGCAGCTAGCGCAGTGAAACTTCACCTCTCCAATACCGCCGGACTCAACATGTTTACCGCCTATGGCGAGGGATATGTTGCGGTCAACCACGAAAAACATGCAAAAAACCTGATCGTGCTGCCGGAATCGATCATTCCCGAATGGTCGACCGCAACTGTTACGACACTTACCACGGCCGACATGCAGACCTTGCTCGAACTAGGCACCGAAATTGTCCTGCTCGGTACCGGCAACCGCCTGCGCTTTCCGCCGGGCGCGCTGATGCGTCCATTCGCGCCGGCCGGCATCGGGCTGGAGGTCATGGATCTGCAGGCCGCCTGCCGGACCTACAACATTCTTGCCGCCGAAGGGCGCAAGGTTGCGGCTGCCCTCGTTTTCGACTGACCTAGTCGGCAGCATGCACAATTAATGGCTTCATCGTATGCAGCAATTGCTGTCGGACTTCAGGAGAAGCGCTCGCCACTTGTTACTTCTCTCGCCATGCTGAGCAACTTGAGGTAGACGTGCTGCAACATGGCGACTTTTGCATTCCGTGAAATAGTTCCGCCTCGCTTAGAAGCCATGTCGGTTATTCTGTCTCACATACATTATGATAATGTCGCAATAGATTGCTCGGCAGGCGTGGCCTAAAACTAGTTTCGGGGGAAATTTTATGAGTATGAATCGTTCCATGGCAGCCACAGGCACCAAAAAGCTAATGATTGCTGCGGTGACAGTTGTGCTAGCCGCTTGTGCAACCAGTTATCCGCCCGCTCCTTCAGAGGCAGCCTCCGCTGATTACAATTACAAGATTGGTCCAGGAGACAATCTTAATATCGTAGTTTGGCGCAATCCGGAGCTCTCAATGAGCGTTCCGGTACGCCCCGATGGTAAAATTTCATCACCGCTCATTGATGATTTGAATGCCATGAACAAGGATCCGTCCAGTTTGGCGCGCGACATCGAGAAGGAACTAGGCAAGTTCATCCGTGACCCGGTCGTTACCGTCATCGTAACCAATTTTATCGGCCCCTACAGTGAGCAGATCCGTGTTGTCGGCGAGGCAGCCAAACCGCAAACCCTCCCCTACAAACAAAATATGACCGTCCTCGACGTGATGATTGTCGTCGGTGGCATTACCGAGTTCGCTAACGGCAATAGTGCCAGAATCCTCCGGGCCTCAGAGAATAACGCGCAATACACAGTTCGCCTGAGAGATCTGGTCAAGCGCGGTGACCTGTCAGCAAACGTTGACATGAAGCCGGGCGATATTCTGGTTATCCCGCAAAGCTGGTTCTAATCATCCTTATCAATCAGATATCGGACCGGGTTACCCCCGGCCCGGTTCTTTAGCACGGGTCCACCAGATGGAAGAAATCCTTCGCCAGGCGCTAGTAATCCTGCGTGCGTCGTGGCAGCGTCGCCGCCTCGGAATGCTGGCTGCATGGCTCATTGGCGCAATTGCCGCGGGCGTGATCCTGCGCATTCCAGACAAGTACGAAGCTTCGGCACGAATCTTTGTCGATACGCAGTCTATTCTTAAGCCGCTGATGTCGGGCTTGGCTGTGCAGCCGAATGTCGAGTGGCAGATCATGATGCTAAGCCGCACCCTGATCAGTCGCCCCAATGTGGAAAAACTGATCCGGATGGCGGATATGGATCTCAGCATAAAGGACAAGGCCGCTCGGGAGGAACTTATCGAGCGCCTGACCAAAACCTTGGTGATACAGAGTACCAACCGCGACAATCTGTACACTATTTCATATCGCGACTCCGACCCAGCCAAGGCGCAACGCGTCGTTCAGGCGCTTGTCTCGATATTTGTGGAATCGAGTCTCGGCGATAAACGCCAGGATTCGACCACGGCGCGCAAGTTTATCGACGACCAAATCCGTAGCACTGAGAAGAAGCTTGAGGAGGCGGAGAATCGCCTCAAGGAATTCAAACTTCGCAATGTGGAGATCCAAACTGCCGAGGGAAAGAGCAGCATTGACCGGCTTTCGGAAATTGCGGTCATGCTCGACAAGGCAAGACTCGAGCTCCGCGAAGCGGAGCAGGCAAGAGATGCCTTACGGCGCCAGATCGTTGGTGAGGAACCCGTCCTCCTTCCGGAGGCACCTGGAGCAGACTCCGGCGTCTCCTTGCCCGAAATAGACGGCCGTATTGAGACGCAAAAGCGTAATTTGGATGCGCTACTGCAAAGATACACGGACCAGCATCCCGATGTAATCGGCACCCGCCGCCTCATCAAGGATCTGGAGCAACAAAAGCGTGAAGAAATCATAACGCGACAGAAATTTGCCGCTGTAAACCCGGGGTCTTCGGTCAGCAGCAACCCAGTTTTTCAGCAAATGAAAGTTTCGTTAGCTGAGGCGGAGGCCAATGTTGCCTCACTACGCACCCGGGTGGCCGAGTACGAATCGCGGCACAAGCGCTCGACCGAACTCCTCAAAACCATGCCGCAAATCGAGGCTGAATATACCCAACTGAATCGCGATTACGATATCAACAAGAAAAATTATGAACAGCTCGTCACTCGTCGGGAGTCTGCCGAACTGACAGGCGATCTCGAGTCAGCGTCTGGTCTTGCCGACTTCCGGTTGATCGATCCACCGCGCGTGTCGTCGACACCGGTCGCGCCGAACCGCTTGGTTCTTCTGCCGCTCGGCCTGCTGATTGCAATTGCTGGCGGAGTTTTTGTAGCCTTTGTCGCAAGCCAGTTGCGCCCGGTCTTTTTTGACGGGAAATCGCTCCGCGAAGTGACAGGGATTCCTGTACTCGGAATGGTTACCCTGCTTCCGAATGAAGCACGCCGCCTTCAGGAACGCGCCAGTCTGTATCGCTTCGTGCTAGCAGGTATTGCACTAATAGTCGCCTATGGGGCTGGTGTCGCCATGCTTACATTCATGTCTCAACGTGCTGTCTGAGGAAAATCAATGAGCCTGATTGAACAAGCAGCCAAACGCCTTGAGCAACTCCGCCAAGCTGGCGTACAACTTCCGGATGAAGATGCGGGAACCCAAAATTCACTAGTATCGAATGGAATGGCTGGCACAACGAAACCCGAAGCAATTGCGAAGGTGAGCCAGCCGACAAGCCCAAAACCTGAGTCAGAGGTCGAGACGGCGTTACGTCCGTCTGTCGCATCAGGCAACCATATCGAATTAAACATGGACGCGATCGCTGCTTCGGGACTGCTCGTGCCGAATGCGACGCGGTCGTTGCTGGCCAATGAGTTTCGTGTGATCAAGCGCCCGCTGATCGCCAATGCCATCGGTCGCGGGGCTGCCCCAGTTGCCAACGGCAAACTGATCATGATCACGAGTGCCCTCCCCGGCGAGGGCAAGAGTTTTACTGCTGTCAACCTCGCGATCAGCATTGCCATGGAACTGGACAACTCCGTCATGCTGGTGGACGCAGACGTTGCCCGTCCGTCCGTACTAAACATGCTCGGCCTGCAACCGGCCAAGGGACTCCTCGATGTCTTAGGAAGCAGTTCCGTCGACATTTCCAGTGTTCTGTTGAGCACCAATATCGAAAAACTATCGATACTGCCATGTGGCACCCGTCATGACCGGGCAACCGAACTATTGGCGAGCGACGCCATGATCCAGTTGCTGCAAGACATCTCGATCCGTTACCCGGATCGTATTGTTATATTTGACTCCCCTCCCCTGTTGCTGACCACCGAAGCCCGTGTACTGGCCACGCACATGGGACAGATCGTGATGGTGGTCCAAGCCGGAAATACCACACAGGCTGCGGTCAATGAAGCCTTGGCTACCGTCGACGCTTGTCCGGTCAAGATGATGGTGCTCAATCAGGCACGGCAATCGGCATCCGAACGCTATGGATACGGCTACGGCTACGGCTATGGGTACGGACATGAAACGCAATAGCCTGCCGACTATCTTAGCCGCAGGAATCACAGTTTTCGGGCTTATTTCTGTTGCTGATGCACAAATTGCAGGAATGGGTGCAGCGCCAATTACTATGCCAGATCGCGCTTTGGGCAATGAACCGGCGACCGGTCGAGCCTGGAACATTGTTCCTCGCATTTCGCTGACCGAAACATTGTCGAATAATATTAATCTCGCTTCCTCAGGACAGCAGACCGGCCTGATTACGCAAGTCATGCCGGGCGTTCGCATCGACGGCCGCACCGCCCGATTGAAGGTGTATTTTGATTACGCCCTTTCCGGCAACTTCTACACAAATGGCTCGCAGAACAGCAACACCAACAGCTATCTCACTACATTTGGTACATTTGAGGCGGTAGACAATTGGCTGTTTGTGGATTTCCGGGGCATGATTTCCCAGCAATTGATCAATCCGTTTGGAACACAATCACCAAGCAATGCCTACAACAACGGGAACACTGCGCAAACAGGAAGTTATGGCGTATCACCATACATCCGTGGGCAGTTTGCCGGGGCTAGCGAATATTTCCTGCGCTATAACTACACATACACCAACTCCGGCGCCAGCGGCTTTTCGGATGTCACGCTTTCCCAATGGTTGGGTCAGCTTCGCGGCAACACCCGATTCCAGAATCTGAAATGGACGATTGACGGCAGTCAGCAGTCTACCGATTACAGTCGCGGGAGAAGTTATGATGACCAGCGCCTGCGCGCCATGCTGACCTATCACCTCTTTCCGGAATTCAACGTCTCGGGCAGTGGCGGAACTGAATCGAACAATTACCAGTCGCTCGACATGGAACGCCATACCACGTATGGCTACGGCTTCGACTGGGCGCCAACTGACCGTACCACCGTCTCAGCGTTTCAGGAAGAGCGCTTTTTCGGCAACGGGCACAATGTACTTTTCAGCCATCGCTTCCCCCTTAGCACGATCCGCTACACGGATGTTCGCGATGTTTCCTTCATTCCGGGCCAGTACACTACCTCCGGAATGGGCACCTTCTACGACATGTACTACGAGCAATTCGCCAGCCTGATCCCTGATCCTGGCGCGCGCTCGAATTATGTTCGCAACATGCTGAGTCAGGCCGGAATTTCCCCGAATGCGCAGGCCACCAGTGATTATCTTGCCAACCGACCGCGCGTTCAACGCCTACAGCAACTTTCGTTGATCCTTTACGGGAGCCGCAACTCGATCACCTTCGCTGCCAACCGCAGCAACAATGAAGCCTTGACAGTTGTTCCCGGCGCCGCAGGAAATGCGATTGGCAATGCTTCGCGTATTGAACAGCAGGGCTACCTTGTTTTCTTTTCGCACCGCCTGACCCCGCTAACCGCGCTCAATTTGTCGGGAAACAGGCAAACGACTGAGAGTGGTCAATTCGTCGTAGCCAAAACCACGATGACCACTTATCAGGCTGGCATCTCGACCCGCTTCGGGCCGAAGTCCGTTGGGTCGCTTAATCTCCGCCACACAGAATTTGACAGCCCCGTAAGCCCCTACGACGAGACCGCCCTCGTTGGCACCATTGCATTTTTCTTCTAGCAAATGTATGAAGCTTTCTACGGGCTGACCAGCAAGCCTTTCCAGCTCAACCCCGACCACAGTTTCTATTTCGGCAGCAAGCAGCACCGCCGAGCTACCGCCTATCTCGAATACGGCATGCACCAGAACGAGGGGTTCATTGTCATAACCGGCGAAGTCGGAGCCGGTAAGACCACGATCGTTCGCGGCTTGCTCGAGAGTCTGGACCAGGACAAGGTCGTCGCTGCCAATCTGGTCAGCACCCACCTTGATGCGGACGATACCTTGCGGCTGGTTGGGGCAGCATTCGGAATTCGTACCAAGGATGCTGCCAAATCCGTTGTTTTGATGACACTGGAAGCTTTCCTGATCAGCCAGGCCAGCAAGGGCAAGCGTTGCCTGCTGATCGTCGATGAGGCGCAGAATCTCACGGCGCGAGCTGTCGAGGAATTGCGCATGCTGTCCAATTTTCAGTATGGCAACCAAGCGTTGCTGCAGAGTTTTCTGATTGGCCAGCCGGAGTTCAGGGATATCCTACAAAGCCCGGAGATGATGCAGTTTCGCCAGCGCGTGATTGCTTCCTGCCACATCGGTCCGATGGATGTAGAGGAAACGCGGGGCTATGTCGAACATCGTCTGAAATGTGCTGGCGCCACGGAAGCCAGTCTGGTGATTCTTCCGGAAGCCTACACGGCGATTTTCAAAGCCAGCAGCGGTATTCCCCGCCGCATCAATTCAGTTTGTGACCGCCTGTTGCTGATGGGGTATCTGAACGAGAAAAAAGAGTTCGACGTCGCCGATGTCGAGACAGTCGCCCGTGAGATTCAGGAAGAAACCGAAGGCAGAGGCCCAATCAATGAAGCTCCTCAATCCCCCATTCCGGATTCTGCCCCGTATGCACCGTTGAAATCACCAGTACCCGCAGGTGCCACTTCGCCCGACGAAGTCGCCCAACTCCTCGCCGGCCTCAGCGCCGGTCAATTCAATGATCGACTCGCGCGGCTTGAACTTGGCTTGTTGCAACTCCAACGCACAAACGGGGCAACGTTCAGCCTGTTAAAACAATTCATCGCTGCCGTACGCCCGCAAAACCCAACCGAGCCTGGAGCCGAGAAATGATCATCAAGTCATGGCCAGCCGAACTCGGTCCCGTAATATGCATTGTTGGGGCACGCCCAAACTTCATGAAGATGGCGCCGATTCTGCGTGCCTTTGCCGCCCACGTTCCGGCAATTCCTACCCTGCTTGTTCATACCGGCCAGCACTACGACAAGGACATGAACGACAGGTTGTTTGAAGACCTGCGGCTACCTCACCCCGACATCAACCTGGAAGTCGGTTCTGGTTCACATGCCGTACAGACAGCCGAAGTCATGCGTCGCTTCGAGCCGGTGATCGATACCTACCGCCCATCCTGCGTACTCGTGGTAGGAGATGTGAATTCGACGCTGGCCTGTACGCTGGTTGCTGTCAAGAAAGGAATTCCAGTTGTTCATGTCGAAGCCGGACTGCGCAGTTATGACCGCGCCATGCCGGAAGAGATCAATCGCGTCCTGACTGACCAGATTGCCGATCTACTCTATACCACCGAGCGCAGCGCCGAGAACAACCTGATCCGTGAAGGCATCGCTCCGGAACGCATTCGCTTCGTCGGTAATGTGATGATCGACTCGCTGCTCTCGCTGCTCCACAACCGCGAGTTCGCCCGCGCCCCGACCGATACCGTAGCCGCAAACGGCAGGGATCCAGAACTACTTACCAGCGACGCGGGCTACGGCGTCGTGACCCTGCACCGTCCCTCCAATGTGGACGACCCCGAAACGTTGACCTCGCTCCTCGGCGTCCTTCGTGAACTTGCGCAACAATTGCCACTGGTCTTTGCTCTGCATCCGCGCACGCGAGCCAACATCGAACGCTTTGGCCTTGGCCCGCTAATCGACAATCCCCAACTTATTCTGCTACCGCCGCAGGGTTATCTCGAAATGCTTGGCCTGATGGCTGGCGCGCGCATCGTCCTCACCGACTCCGGTGGATTGCAGGAAGAAACCACGGCCCTGGGCATACCCTGCCTGACCATGCGAGACAACACCGAGCGGCCTATAACTGTGGAACAAGGTACAAATACCATGGTCGGTCGCAACACCTCGGCAATCCGGCAACAGGCTGATGAAATCCTCGCAGGACGCGGTAAACAGGGCCGACTACCCGAGCTTTGGGATGGCCACGCCGCAGAACGCATTGCCGCCGATCTGGCTGCCTGGTTGCTTGACCGGCACTTTGTTAACGCCAAAGCCTGATCCGGCTAAAATTCAATGCCAATCCTCAAAGTCACCAACGCCCTCACTATCGATGTCGAGGACTATTTTCAGGTCTCCGCATTTGTGCCGCACATACCGCGGAGCGAATGGACGTCCAGGGAGTGCCGTGTAGAACGAAATGTTGACCGGATACTCGCCATGCTTGATGAGCGGGAAACCAAAGCCACCTTCTTTACCTTGGGCTGGATCGCGGAGCGCTATCCTGAACTCGTGAAGCGGATTGTCGCGACCGGGCACGAAGTGGCCAGCCATGGTTACGGTCATGAACGGGCCACCGAGCAGACCGAAGCGACATTCTTCTCCGATATCAACCTCGCCAAGCTAATCCTCGAAGATCTGACCGGGCAGGAAGTGAAGGGTTACCGCGCCCCCAGCTTTTCGATAGGTCATGAAAATATGTGGGCATTCGAGTGCCTAGAGCGCGCCGGTTACCGTTACAGCTCAAGCATTTACCCGATCCGCCACGACCACTACGGCATGCCGGATGCGCCACGGCATGCCCATGCCGTGGGTGGTCTGCTGGAGGTGCCGGCGACCACCCTGCGGTTCATGAACCGCAACTGGCCGGCCAGCGGTGGCGGTTATTTCCGCCTGATGCCCTACGGACTGTCGCGCTGGATGCTACACCGGATCAATCACGTTGATCATTTGCCCGCCGTCTTCTATTTCCATCCATGGGAAATCGATGCCGGACAGCCACGCATTCCAGGCATCAGCGCCAAGACGCGCTTCCGCCATTATGTGAATATCGGTCGCATGGAGGCACGCCTTAACCGGCTACTAGGTGATTTTCACTGGGACCGGATGGACCGCCTCTTTTTGGCCGAGAACTGAACCGCATGCTGACGATCAGGAAACTGGACGTGGCTGATTCCGTCACTGCCTGCCGGTGGGATGACTTTGTCTATACCTGCCCGGAAGCCACTTTTTTTCATCGTTCATCCTGGCAGCATATTGTTCGCAATATCTTTCGCCATTCGACCTATTTTCTGTTTGCTGAGAGAGATGGCAGAATCTGCGGCGTTCTTCCCTTGGCGCACGTAAAGAGCCGCATCTTCGGCAACGCGCTGGTGGCGATGCCGTTCGCCGTCTATGGTGGCGTTGCCGCGAGCGACTCCGTTGTAGCGAGTGCCTTGGAAGCCGAAGCTCAGACATTGGCGAGCAGGCTGCGCGTAGACCATCTGGAATTTCGAAACGTAAGCCAACGCCATGCAGATTGGCCGACCCAGGATCTCTACGTCACTTTCCGCAAAGAAATCCGACCCGAGGTCGAGGAAAACATGCTGGGTATTCCCCGCAAGCAAAGGGCAATGGTTCGCAAGGGAATCAAAAATGGCCTGCTTAGTACGGTCGACCGCAACACGGACCGGTTTTTCGCCCTGTACGCCGACAATGTCCATCGTCACGGTACCCCGGCACTACCGAAACGCTATTTCGATACCCTCCTGCAGGTCTTTGGCGACGACTGTGAAATTCTCACCGTTACCGATTCCGATGGCCGCCTCTTGAGCAGCGTGCTGTCTTTCTATTTCCGCGACGAAGTGCTTCCCTACTACGCCGGCGACGATGAAAGCGCGCGCCATCTGGCCGCCAACGATTTCAAGTACTGGGAACTGATGCGCCGCAGTTGCGAACACGGCATCAAGGTCTTCGACTACGGCCGCAGCAAACGCGGAACCGGATCCTTCGCCTTCAAAAAGAACTGGGGGTTCGAACCGCAACCACTGCATTACGAATACTGCCTCTACAAGCGCGACAGTATTCCGCAGAATAACCCCGCCAACGCCAAATACCGCCTTTTCATCGAGGCCTGGCGGCGCATGCCAATCGGTCTCGCCAACTGGCTGGGTCCTCATATCGTCCGCAACCTGGGCTGAGCGCGAAGATGGCCAATATCCTGTACCTCGTGCATCGCCTGCCCTACCCGCCCAACAAAGGTGACAAGGTGCGCTCCTACCATCTGTTGAAGCACCTGCTCAGGCACCACCGGGTATATCTCGGCACCTTCATCGATGATCCGGAGGACGATCCGCACATCGCTACCCTGCAATCCCTTTGCGCTGACCTTCACGTCAGCCGGCTTAATCCACGAAGAGCGAAATTCCGAAGCCTGAAAGCTCTGTTGACCGGGGAGGCGCTGACGCTAAGGTACTACCGTGACGCCCCCCTGAAAAACTGGGTGGATAGAACCTGTCGACGCCGGCAGATCGACATCGCAGTCATTTTTTCCTCGGCCATGGCCCAGTACGTAGAACACATGCCGCGCCTGACGACCGTGATCGACTTCGTGGACGTTGATTCTGCCAAATGGACCCAATACGCCCCGCGTCATCGCTGGCCACTGTCCTGGGTTTATCGGCGCGAGGGCAGGCTGCTACTCGAATACGAGCGGCGCATGGCGGCTCGGGCAGCCCGCTCCTTCTTCGTCACCGAAAAAGAAGCGAGCCTCTTCTGCAGCCAGGCTCCGGAGTGCGCTGTGCGCGTCGAGGCCATGGGTAATGGTGTCGACGCCGACTATTTTTCGTCCGATGCCCGTCGCGCCTCTCCGTACGCCACCGCTGAATTGCCTGTCGTGTTCACCGGCGCCATGGATTACTGGCCGAATATCGATGCCGTGACATGGTTCACTGCAGAAGTTCTACCCAAACTGCTGCAAAATCGGCCACAAGCCCGCTTCTACATCGTCGGCCGCAGTCCTAGCGCTGAGGTCCAAGCGCTGGCCAGCGAGAGCATAGTGGTTACCGGCACAGTTCCCGATGTTCGCCCCTACCTGCAACATGCGGCTGTCGTCGTTGCCCCGCTTCGCATTGCCCGCGGTATTCAGAACAAGATTCTCGAGGCGATGTCCATGTCCCGTCCGGTCATTGCCTCGACCGAATGTGCTGCTGCGGTCGACGCCGTTTTGGGGGAGGAATTGCTCACCGCCAGCAACCCTGAAGATTATGTCGCCGCGATCAGCAAAATGCTCGACTCGCCGGAAATTGCTGCTGCAGTTGGCAAAGCTGCGCGTCAGCGGGTGACCGGCTGCTACAGTTGGGATGCTCACATGACAAAGATCGATCGCTACCTTCCTGTCGCCAAAATGGAGTATGCATGACTGAAGCGTACTCCCCGTCCAGCCATCCCGCATGGCGGCGAACCCTGCCCTTGCTGCTTGCCGCCATCGGCTGGGTCCTCTTCTGGTATTGGGACACGGCAACCGCGATGGTCGCCATCTGGGCACGTTCAGATACTTATGCCCACGCTTTCATCGTCCCGCCGATCAGCTTCTGGCTAATCTGGCGCAAGCGCCATGAACTTGCCCCGCTGAAACCGACACCAACACCGTGGCTATTGCTCCCCCTCGCTGTCACAACCTTCTTTTGGTTACTCGGCGAGCTCGTCGCTGTCAATGCACTGACGCAGTTTGCCTTGGTCGCCACGCTGATCATAACTATCGTCTCGATTCTCGGCATAGGCGTCAGCAGGCGGATAGCATTTCCGTTGGCCTTTCTTTTATTTGCCGTCCCGGTTGGCGATTTCATGCTGCCCCAGTTGATGGAGTGGACTGCCAACTTTACTGTTCTCGCACTGCGGGCAACCGGCATTCCGGTCTACCGGGAAGGCCTCCAGTTTGTCATTCCCTCCGGCAACTGGTCGGTCGTCGAGGCGTGTAGCGGCATCCGTTACATCATCGCCTCAGTCACTGTCGGAACCCTCTTCGCCTATCTCAACTACGTCTCGTTGCACCGGCGCCTGATCTTCGTTGCCGCCTCGATTCTGGTCCCCGTCATAGCCAACTGGTTGCGTGCCTACATGATCGTCATGATCGGGCACTTTTCCGGCAATAAGCTGGCTGTGGGGGTCGATCACCTGATCTATGGCTGGGTGTTTTTTGGCGTGGTCATACTCGCCATGTTCGCTATCGGCGCCCGCTGGAGTGAAGCCCCCCGGCCAGTTTCTGCTGGGGCGACGTCGTTGCAGAACGTGAGCAGAGCCATTCCCTCCACGCTAGTAGTCGTACTGATAGCAGCACTTTCCGCGGCGGGGCCGCTTGGCTTCGCTGCCATTAATCAGGCCGACAAAGCGTCGCCGCCACAACTGGGTCGCCTGACACTGCCGGCCGACTGGACTGAAGCCCCGCCTTTCACCGACTGGAAACCTTTCTATGCTAGCCCATCGGCCATGCTTCAGGAGAGTTTCAGCAACGGAGACCAGCAGCTTGGAGTTTATATTGCCTACTATCGTAATCAGGATTACGAGCACAAGCTCGTCACCTCGACCAACGTTCTGGCCGTCAGCAATGATCCCGTGTGGGCTGTTCTATCGCGCGGCCGCAGCACAATTCATCTCGGCGACGCTTCACTTGATGTCCGCAGCGCCAACCTCCTCGGAAAAAAAGTTGGCCTAGAAACCAATCTTGTCGTATGGCAGTGGTACTGGGTCAACGGCCGTCTAACTTCAAGCGAGATTGAGGCAAAGCTGCTCGCTGCGCTGTCCCGGATGCGTGGCATGGGTGATGATTCTGCCGTGATTATGCTCTATGCACCTGCCGAAACAGCCCAGGCTAGCCTGGCCGCCTTCGCCAAATCCGCAGGGCCGAAGATTGACGCCTTGCTCACCAGAACACGTGAAACACGCTGAAGTCATGAGCGATCCACGACCACTGGTTGCCCATGTCATATACCGCTTTGACACTGGCGGACTGGAAAACGGCATCGTTAATCTTATTAACCACATGCCGGTCGAAAGCTATCGCCACGCGATCATTGCCCTTACGGAGATCACCGATTTCCGTCAGCGCATCTGGCGCGATGACGTTGCGTTCATTGCATTGAACAAGAAGCCTGGCCACGGTATCTGGCTATTTCCAAAACTCTTTGTGCTGTTCCGTAAACTACGTCCATCTATCGTCCACAGCCGCAATTTGGCAGCGCTCGAGACCCAGTTGCCGGCGTGGGCAGCTGGCGTGCCTGTACGCATTCACGGGGAACACGGCCGGGACGTGGGCGACCTTGACGGTTCGAACGTGACTTACCAGCGGGTACGACGCTTCTATCGGCAATTCGTGAGTTATTACCTCGCCCTGTCGCGCGATCTGGCCGATTATTTAACTCACCAGATACATGTACCGGAAAACAAAGTGCTCCAAGTCTACAATGGTGTTGATGCTGATTGTTTCCGACCGTCGGAGGCAAATGAGTCTGCGCCGTGCTGCTCTTTTTCACGACCGGAACATTGGATTGTCGGCACGGTTGGCCGCATGCAATCGGTGAAGGATCAACCTACCTTGACCCGCGCCTTCATCCGGGCGCTTCAGATTGATCCTAACCTCAGGCCACGCTTGCGTTTGGCGATGGTCGGTGACGGGCCGTTGCGTAATAAATGTCAGCAACTTCTTGCGGAAGCTGGCTTGAGCGAATTGTCGTGGCTTCCCGGAGAACGTGGCGATATCGCGGCAGTCATGCGCGGTTTTGACTGCTTTGTACTACCGTCATTAGCCGAGGGGATTTCCAATACGATTCTTGAGGCTATGGCTTCAGGACTGCCAGTCATTGCCACTGCCGTCGGCGGCAACGCCGATCTGGTTTCGGCTGGTGTCAGTGGCGAGATCGTTCCCCCAGCAGATGTCGAAGCCATGGCGCAACAGATCTGCCGCCTTGCCAATCATCCGGGCCTTGCTCGACGTATGGGTCGGGCCGGCCGCGAAAATGTCGAGCAGAAATTCAGCTTGAACTCGATGGTCGCCACGTATCAAGGCACCTACGATAGGCTCTTGGTCGATTCAGGTACACTCGCGTTGAGAAGAGCGGAGAGCAGCTAAGATGTGCGGAATCACCGGGATTTTTGATACACGAGGCAAAGGTCAAATTGATCGTGCGGTACTTAACCGCATGAACGAATCGCAGTTCCACCGTGGTCCGGATGAAGGCGGATTGCACATAGAACCCGGGCTCGGACTCGGCCACCGCCGGTTGTCGATCATTGACCTCTCCACCGGCCAGCAGCCCCTTTACAATGAAGACCAGACCGTCTGTGTCGTCTTTAACGGCGAAATATACAATTTTCAGGCTCTCATACCCGAACTGCAAGCACTGGGCCACACCTTCCACACCCGTAGCGACACCGAAGTCATTGTCCACGCCTGGGAAGCATGGGGCGAGCAATGTGTTGACCGTTTCCGTGGCATGTTCGCCTTCGCCCTTTGGGACCGTAACCGCGAAACCCTCTTCCTCGCCCGCGATCGCCTTGGCGTAAAGCCATTGTTCTACGCCCTGCTTGATGACGGTACCTTTCTCTTCGGTTCGGAACTCAAATCGCTGCTCGCCCATGGCCGCCTGAAACGCGAAATCGACCCCTGTGCTGTAGAAGAATACTTCGCCCTCGGCTACGTTGCCGAACCGCGCGCCATCTTTAAGGGTGCCAGGAAGATGCCTCCCGCTCACACCCTGCTTATACGCCGTGGAGAGCCAGTCGGCGAGCCGCGGCAATACTGGGATGTCCGCTTCACCCTCGACAATCCGATCAGCGACGTCGATGCCTGCGCCGAATTGAACCACCGCCTGGAAGAATCGATCAAGCTGCGGATGATATCCGAAGTCCCCCTCGGAGCCTTCCTCTCTGGCGGCGTCGACTCCAGCGCCGTCGTCGCCATCATGGCCGGCCTGTCCAATACCGCGGTCAACACCTGTTCCATCGGCTTTTCCGATCCAGCCTTCAATGAATCGGAATTCGCCAAAATGGTGGCCGACCGTTACCAGACAAATCACTACCTAGACATGGTCGAAAGTGATGATTTCGACCTCATCGACACGCTGGCAAAGCTCTACGACGAACCCTACGCCGACAGTTCGGCCATCCCCACCTATCGCGTCTGCCAGCTGGCCCGCAAGCACGTCACCGTCGCCCTGTCCGGTGATGGCGGCGACGAAAGTTTCGGCGGCTACCGCCGCTACCGGCTGCACCTGATGGAAGAAAAGATGCGCACGGCCCTGCCGGTCGCGTTGCGCAAGCCGGTGTTTGGAACACTGGGCAAGCTCTACCCCAAAGCCGACTGGGCGCCGCGGGTCTTTCGCGCCAAGACGACCTTCGAAGGTATGGCCCGTAACTCGGTAGAAGCCTATTTCCACTCCGTCTCGATCCTGCGCGCACCGATGCGGAACCGGCTGTTCAGCACCCAGTTCAAGTCCGCGCTCGGCGGCTACGACGCCCTTCAGGTATTCACCGACCACGCTGCCAAGGCCGACACGAACGACCCGCTGGCACTGATCCAGTACCTTGACCTGAAAACCTACCTGATCGGTGATATTAATACCAAGGTCGACCGTGCCAGCATGGCCCATTCGCTGGAAGTGCGCGAACCACTGATGGACCACAAACTCATCGAATGGCTCGCCACCCTGCCCTCCTCGCAAAAAATTCGTGGCCAGGAAGGCAAGCACCTGCTCAAGAAGTCAATGGAGCCGCATCTGCCGAACGACGTGCTGTATCGCCCCAAGATGGGCTTCAGCGTACCGCTCGCCCGCTGGTTCCGCGGCCCGCTCAAGGCGCGTGTGCAGGAATCCATTCTCGGCTCGCGGCTGGCTGAAACCGGGTGGTTCAACCGCGACTACCTGCAGGAACTGGTCACCGACCACAACAACGGGAGCCGCGACTATAGCGCCTCGCTCTGGACCATCCTGATGTTCGAAGCCTTCCTGCGCAACGTGATGGAGCGAGGTGAATCGGCGTGATCCGCGTCCTGCACGTCCTCGACCACTCGATTCCCCTGCATAGCGGCTACACCTTCCGCACCGCTGCGCTTTTGCGCGAGCAGCGCGCCCTCGGCTGGGAAACCTTCCACCTGACCTCGCCCAAGCAGGGCGATACCACTGCGCCCTGCGAAGATGTCGATCGCCTGCGCTTCTATCGGACGCCGGTCGCCCGGGGAACCTTGGCCAGCCTACCGGTCGGCAAAGAGATCGCATTGATGAAGCAGCTCGAAACACGCTTGGAAGAAGTCGCCCGCGAGGTCCACCCGGACATCATCCACGCCCACTCGCCGGTGCTTAATGCGCTGCCCGCCATCAAGGTTGCCCGCCGGCTCGGCATCCCCGTGGTCTACGAAATCCGCGCCTTCTGGGAAGACGCTGCTGTCGACCATGGCAGCACCCACGAGGGCAGCCTGCGCTACCGGGCTACCCGAAAGCTGGAAACCCGTGCCATCCAGCAGGTTGATCACGTATTCACGATTTGCGAAGGGTTACGTGCCGACATCGTGTCGCGCGGCATTCCGGCCGGCAAAGTCACAGTCATACCGAACGCAGTCGATCTCGAATCATTCAAGCTTGCCAGCCCGCCCGATCCGCAGCTTCAGGAAAAATGGGGCCTGACCGGGAAAACCGTGGTCGGTTTCATTGGCTCCTTCTACGCCTACGAAGGACTTGACCTGCTGCTCGATGCCCTGCCGGAACTGATCCGGCAACGTCCGGACGTGCGCGTACTGCTCGTCGGCGGCGGCCCGCAAGAAGCCAATTTACGCCAGCAGGCTGACCATTTGGGCCTCGGCGAGCACGTGATCTTCACTGGCCGCGTGCCGCACAAAGACGTCAACCGTTACTACGACCTGATCAATGTCCTGGCCTACCCGCGCCACCCGATGCGCCTGACCGAGCTCGTGACTCCGCTCAAACCCTTGGAAGCCATGGCTCAGGGACAACTATTCGTCGCCTCGGACGTCGGCGGCCATAAAGAACTGATCGAACATAACCAAACCGGCATCCTGTTCAAAGCTGGTGACCGGCAAGCACTGGCGCAAGCCATCCTGGAACTACTTAACAATCCGGGTCAGTGGCCGGTACTCAGAGCCAACGGCCGCCAGTTTGTTGAAAATATTCGCAACTGGAAAAACAGCGTGACCAAATACCTCGAGCCATACTCGCGTCTGGTTAAAAAAAATTGATCATGAATTGCCTGAAGCACATCGGACTGGTTGGCCCATTGCCTCCGCCATACGGCGGCATGGCTAATCAAACCCGACAGCTTGCCGAGCTTCTTCGAAATGAAGGGCTAGTGGTTTCATCTGTCCAAACCAATTCTGCCTATCGCCCGCTCTGGGTAGCCCAAGTGCCAGTAATCAGAGCTTTCTTCCGACTCGTCCCCTACCTCCTTGCCCTTTGGAAACTCACCGGACGCAGCCAGATTATTCACTTAATGGCCAATTCAGGTTGGTCCTGGCACCTTTTTGCAGTCCCGGCAATCTGGATTGGCAAGCTGAGAAATACCCCAGTGATCATAAATTATCGCGGTGGAGAAGCTGCAACGTTTCTCGCAGGCTCCCCCCAAATAATCAAGCTCAGTATGAGCCGTGCCTCGGCGCTTATCGTTCCCTCTGACTTCCTGAAAGCCGTCTTCGCACGCTTCGACATACGTGCCGAAGTCGTCCCGAATATTGTTGATGTCGCGCGCTTCAACAACCCGACGCCACATCGCGACAAGCGGCGCAAACTTCTGGTAGCAAGAAATCTCGAACCCATCTACGACAACGAATCTGCAATTCGTGCCTTTTTGTTCGTTCACCGCAAGTATCCGGATGCCACGCTAACGATTGCCGGCTCGGGCCCCTTAGCAGAATCGCTTCGTACTCTGGCGAAGACTCTGGGCCTCGCCGATAAAATCCAGTTTTCCGGTCGCCTCGACAGGGATGCCATGGCGCAAGCCTATCGAGAAGCCGATATCGCAATTAACCCGAGCCTGGTCGACAACATGCCTAATTCCATTCTGGAAGCCATGGCGAGCGGCATTCCTGTCGTCAGCACCAATGTCGGTGGTGTGCCATTTATCGTTCACGATCAAGATACCGCTTTACTGGTTCCGCCCAAATCCCCTGACGCGATGGCCGACGCCATACTCCGCTTGATGGACGATGCCGCCTTATCCGAGAGGTTAATCAATAACGGCCTGGCGGAAGTGCAGAAATACACCTGGCAGCGCGTATGGCCAATGCTTGCCACTGTTTATGGTGAGCACGCCCGCCAGTTGACGGCCTGAGGAACTTTCTATGGGACTCCATACCGCTCTGGTTGCCAACGTACTGTTTCCGATACAAGAAAGACTGAAGAACCACGATACCGTTGCCATCCGCCACGCCATGGACGATTCGCAATGGTGGTCGTCAGAAAAGCTGGAAGAATTCCGTCTTGAACGGCTGCGTGCCATGCTCACGAAAGTTGGCAAACACGTCCCCTACTTTCGGGATTGTTTTATTAAGTTGGGCTTCAACCCGCACGCAATTCAATCACTAACTGACCTCCAGAAACTCCCGTTTCTAACCAAAGCCATCATCCGTACCGAAGGCGACCGGATGAAGTCAGATATCGCTGAGAGGCTTGCCCGCTTCAACACCGGCGGTTCCACCGGCGAACCCCTGATTTTTTTTATCGGTACCGAGCGAGTGAGTCACGATGTAGCTGCCAAGTGGCGCGCCACACGTTGGTGGGATGTCGACATTGGAGATCCGGAAATTGTCGTCTGGGGTTCACCGATCGAATTAGGTACTCAGGACAGAGTGAGGGCCGTCCGAGACAAGCTGATGCGAACAGAACTCATGCCAGCCTTCCAGATGAACGAAACCAATCTGGATCGGTTTGTGGCAAGAATCTGTGAACGCCGACCGAAAATGATCTTTGGCTACCCATCGGCAATCAGCCATATAGCCGAGCATGCACAGAAACGTGGAATTCCGCTAAGCAAACTGGGCGTCAAGGTCGTGTTCTGCACCTCCGAACGCTTGTACGACTACCAGCGCGATACCATCTCAAGTGCATTCGACTGCCCGGTAGCCAACGGCTATGGCGGAAGAGATGCCGGTTTCATCGCCCACGAATGCCCGGCTGGGGGCATGCACATAACCGCCGAGGACGTCATTGTCGAAATTGTCGATGAAAATGGGAACGTTCAACCATCTGGTGTAACCGGCGAAATTGTCACGACCCATCTCGCGACTGCCGACTACCCGTTCATCCGCTACCGCACCGGCGATATCGGCGCTTTGGCAAAAGAGCCTTGCCCTTGTGGTCGGGGGCTGCCGCTGTTGAAGGAATTACAGGGGCGCAGTACAGATTTCGTTATTGCGGCTGATGGTACGGTCATGCATGGACTTTCGTTAATTTATATATTGCGGGATCTGGCCGGAGTGAAATCATTCAAGGTGATTCAGGAGTCGCGCCAGCGGACCCGGGTCCTGCTCGTCACCGATGCCGGATTCCAGCCGCAGATGGTTGACCAGATCATCTGCGGCTTCCGTCAGCGCCTTGGTTCAAGCGTCGATATCCAGGTTGAGATGGTTGAAAACATCGCTGCCGAAAAATCGGGGAAATTTCGCTATGTCGTCAGTCACGCCACTCAACAAGTGTAGGTAGAACCAATGCGTGACATCGTTATCACGATCGTTATCCTCGGGCTAGTACCGTTTATCTTGCGCAGTCCGCGCCTTGGTGCCTATGTCTGGGCCTGGCTGGCCATGATGAATCCACATCGAGCAGTGTTCGGATTCGCGCGTAACCTGCCGTTCTCGCACATCGTTGCGCTCTCGACACTAATAGCCTTCCTGTTTTCGCGAGATCGTCGCCCTTTCCCAATAAGCAGCATTACGTTGACGTACCTGCTTTTCATTTTCTGGATGTCGTTGACCAGCCTATTCGCAATCAATTCCACAGAAGCTGTTCTGGCAGGCTGGATTTTCGTCATTAAAATTCATTTGATGCTGATGGTGACACTGATGTTGATTCGCGGTCGGGAGCAGATCGAGCGGCTCATCTGGGTGGTTACGTTTTCAATCGGCATTTATGGTATTAAAGGCGGGCTATGGACAGTTATAGGGGGCGGAAGTGGTCGCGTCTGGGGGCCCGCAGGAAGCATGCTTGAAGAAAATAACGCGCTTGGCCTTGCCTTGGTGATGCTCATTCCATTTATATATTATCTGTATCAGGTGTCGTCCAAGCGCTGGGTACGTATTGGTTTGATCGTTTCTATCGTTACGATCTGCTTTTCGATTCTCGGCAGCCAAGGCCGTGGCGCCCTGCTCGCAATGGTCGCAATGGCTTTCCTTCTGGCGCTGAAAAGCACTCGACCGATTCAGACGAGCATCCTGTTAGGCACACTGCTTATCGGCGCCATACTTTTCATGCCAGAATCATGGAGCAATCGTATGGGGACGATCCAGACCTATGAACAGGACTCGTCAGCCATGTCGCGTATTTACGCCTGGAAGACAATGTGGGCACTCGCGGTTGACAGGCCATTGGTGGGCGGAGGTTTTTCAAGTGACAATCCCGTCGTATTTTCGCTCTACGCGCCTGAACGTGTCGGTGACTACGTCGGTGGCGCCGTCTTCGTTGCGCACAGCATCTATTTTCAGGCTTTGGGTGAGCACGGATTCCCCGGTCTGATACTTTTCCTGCTTCTCGGTTTTTTTGCGTGGCGCAAGGCAACTAAGATAGCAAGGCAGACAGAGGACGATCCAGAACTCTGTACTTGGGTCCCACTGCTGATGCGGATGGTGCAAGTCAGCCTTGCCGGATTCGCGGTGGGAGGATCTTTTTTGTCGCTCGTATATTTCGATTTTCCTTACTACATTGTGGCTTACGTGGTGCTTGTTGATGCCACACTGCGCGAACGCGACAAGACGAAACTTGAGGAGTTAGTCGCCGGTAAGCCGAATCACATTTCCACCTACGCATTGATCGGAAAGCAGAAATGACCGCTTTGTCGGAAAAATTGCTGCGCAAGTACTATTGGAACTGCGCGCATCCATATCGGCTCTACGAGAATCGCGTCGACAACCTGCTGCAACCCGGTGCTACCCTGATGGATGCAGGATGTGGTCGCACAGTTCCCGTGCTGAAGAATTATCTTGGGCGTGCGGGACGGCTCATTGGCGTCGAGTTGGTCGAGTTCACTGATGTGCCGGCCGAAATTGAAACCCACAATGCCGATCTCGCGAAACTGCCCTTGCCCGACGCGACTGTCGATCTCATCATGTCACGCAGCGTTTTCGAGCACCTGACGGATCCCGAATCCGTGTATCGGGAGTTCTCGCGGGTTCTGCGCCCCGGTGGTGCGGTCGTTTTTCTGACGGCCAACATGTGGGATTACGGTACGCTCGTTGCGCGCCTTGTACCCAACCGCTTTCATGCAAAGATCGTCAAACATGTCGAAGGCAGAGCGGAAGAAGATACCTTTCCCACCGCTGACAAAACGAATACGCGTGGTGACGTCGCCCGTCTTGCCCTATCCGCAGGACTGGACGTCGAGTCCTTCCAGTATCTGAGTCAGTACCCGAACTACCTGATGTTCAACGGCGCCTTGTTTTTTCTTGGCATGTGCTTCGAGAAATTGGTCAGCCGCTTCCATGCGTTACGCTTTCTACGCGGCTGGATACTAGTGACCCTGCGCAAACCTCAAGAGCCTATCTAATGTCAGGACGGCCAGAGGAGACACAGTGGATCCCCTAGTCGCAGTGATCGCCAGAAGTGGCGCAAGCATTTTAGGTACGCTTGTCTCTCCGCGGCTCTCTATTCTGATTTTTCATCGCGTTCATGCGCGTGCTGACGGCATTTTTCCACATGAGCCGGACGCAACCCGGTTCGATCGCCTGATGCACTTCGTAGCGCGCAGTTTCGTCGTCATGACTCTCGGTGAGGCATTGACGTACCTCACTCAAGGCAATCTACCGCCGCGTTCTATGGTCATCACATTTGATGATGGATATGCCGATAATGCCGAAATCGCACTGCCCATTCTTCAGCGCCACGGGCTTACCGCCAGTTTCTTTGTTTCAACGGGGTTTCTGGATGGTGGCCGCATGTGGAACGACTCTGTCATCGAGTGCCTGCGCAGTTGCCACCACAAGGAAATCGACCTCGAAATGTTTGGCCTTGGCATTTGTTCTTTGGCGGGAGCCGCAGAACGAAGGCGCGTGATCGAAGCACTCTTGCCACGCATCAAGTATTTAAGCCTTGCCGAGCGAGAGGTAGCCATTCGACGACTTCAGAAAATGTGTGGTGTAACCGAATTGCCGACGAATCTTATGATGCGTTCGGAACAGGTGCGAGAACTTCATCGTAACGGAATGGAGATCGGAGCGCATACGATTAACCATCCAATACTGACAACACTGACACCTTCCGAGGCTGAATACGAAATTTCAGAGGGGCGAAATAAGCTACAGTCGATCATAGATGCACCGGTCGATATCTTTGCTTACCCAAACGGAAAACCCGGCCGCGACTACGATCATACGCACGCGTCGCTGGTAAAAACCCTTGGTTTCCGGGGCGCAGTCACGACAGCACCCGGTGTCGGAAGGTCAGGCGATGACTTGTTTCAGTTGCCCCGATTCACGCCTTGGGATGATTCTTTAACCTCTTGGGCAACGCGCCTGCTGCTGAACCAGCGAATAACCCGGTTCGAGACTGCCACTCCAAAATTATAGTCCCGCCTTATGAACCAAGCCCTTAGCCTGAACCCCTTGATGCCCGCGGATCCACTGCTCCAGCATCATCAAAATCCACACCATTTCCCCATAATAGCCAGGGTGATCCGGCAAATATTCGGCAAATAGCTTCTCGACAAAATCTACACGTACTATGCCTCGTCCGGCGAGGCTATGAAGCGACTCTTCAGCGAGTTCCTTCAGCCCCGGATTGCGGGTTGCCCACACACCAAAGGGCAGACCGAAGCCCTGTTTTTTCTTCGTGATGATCTCATCAGGCAGGAACCCGCGTAGCGCTTCCTTGAAGAACCAGCGCAGTTTGAACCGGCGCAACTTCCAGTCGGGCGGCAAAGCCATTGAAAAATCGGCCAGACGATCCGCAAGCAATGGGTAGCCGACTTCGATACCCGCCATCGAGGTTGCACCGCGCACCTTGGGCAAGTCGCTGTCAGCCAGCGTGTAGCGCCAGTCATAGGCCAGCATCCGGTTGATCAGACTGGGCGCCTTGCACTCACCCCATGTGCCGCGCATGTGTTGCGCGGGCTCAGCCAGATCAACCTGCGCCAAAAACTCCGCGGTCAAAACCTTGGTTGGATCCAATTGCATGATCAGATTAAAGCTTTGCAGGCGATCCGGCATCGGAATCCGGGAATGGCGCACATAGCCGCTTGCTTGCCTCAAGCCAGGGATGCGACGAAGCAGGCTATCGTCACCGCACATCGGCTCGATCATTCGCCTCATTCCCTTTGGAACAGCGTGGTAAAACTCAAATACGCGCTGTGACGCATAGCGGGAATTGCCGCCAAACAACTCATCCCCACCATCGCCAGCGAGCATCTTTGTGCAGCCATCGGCCTTGGCCACTTTCGCACAGTAGTAAGCAGGTAATGCCGACGAATTGCCGAACGGTTGGTCGAAGTGCTGGGCAACCGCAGGTATGCTGGCAAGCAGGTCGGCCGGAGTTACGTAATATTCATGGTGCTCGCAGCCAAAATGCCGTGCAGCGATGCGTGCGTATTCCATCTCGTCATAGCCTTCGGCCTCGAAGCCAATGGAATATGCGGGGGCCGGCGCACCGGTAATTTGACCAAGCACTCCTGCCACCGTGGAGCTATCCGTGCCGCCAGACAGGAACGCGCCGGCCCGCATGTGTCCAGCAATTTCCTCAACGACACTATCACGAATCAGGTTTCGAAAGGTGTCGCGAGCCACAGCGAATGGTTCACGGTGATGCTCATCGAAACTCAGAGGCCAGTGACGAGTTTCGTGCACTCCTTTTTCGTCTATTAACAGGCTGTGGGCCGCCGGTATCCGCCACACATTCCGAAAAATTGTGCGTGGAGCCGGGATCGTATGAAAGAAGAGATAGTCAAAAATCGCCTGAGGGTCCAGATCGGCACCTCGGCCTTCAACGCAGTCAGCGCGATCAGAGAAACTGAGCGTTTGTCCATCAATACTGTAACAGAGTGTCTTGATGGCAAACCGATCAACGGCCAGAAAAACAGATTTACGGCTTGCATCAGCGATAACCACGGCGTAAGCACCGCGAACCCACGAGCCAACGGCAGAGTCATGCTTATGCCACAAATTTAGGAAGCCAGACGCTGGGCCGGAACCCCTTGAGGCGAATGCGGCTTCCTCATCGTCAAAAAGTGGCGATCCAATTGCTGCACAGACGGCATGGGCATCACGAGCAGTGGCGGCACCGCGCAACGTCAGGGACTCGATCAACGCCTGCGCTGAACCTTCATCAAAGAGACAGGCAAGATCAAGCTGCCCGGAGAGCTGATCAATCATTGGACGTGATGATGGTTAGTCGTTGTGTGAGAAATGAAAACTCTTATTGTCACTGAGATCAAACTTCTGTTCTTCAACAAATTCACGGAAAATTATTGCCATTTGCTCGGCGGTATTAGAAAGGGATGACTTCCAGTCAACTGGCAGGTTGAATGGGGAATTCGTATCTACCCTGCTCCGTACCCGAATTGCGGCCTCGATAAGGGCATCGGTTAAACCCTCTTCAGTAGCTGGGGCACCGATGATGTTAGCTGAAATCTCCTCAAGCTTTGCACGTGTTTTATTACCAAAGCAGTTGGTCACAGTGATGCCACCGGATGCGGCCATCTCCAAAACGGGATAGCTTGTGTGGGGTGAGAGCATCGGGCATAGCAATATATCCGACTCGCGTAACAAGCGCCCATACCCAGCGTAATCCGCCCATGGTGCAGGCTTAAGGACAATGCCATGGCCAATAGGGATAGGGGGAAGGGCACCACCTCCGCCGATGGCCAAGAATTCCCATTCATCCTGCTGAAACGCTGACTTTGCTGCGGCAGCGCGCAGCGCGTTTAAACCCAAGCCGAGCATGTTTCGAGGGTTTCCTGGGCGGGCGTAAAACAACAGTCGGCGCTTGCCGTCCGCTCTAGGTTCAGTCAGAGGGTGAAAGTTGGCACGATCTATCGCTGGCTCGAATACTAATCCCTTGGCCGCAAACTCAGGGTTTGTATAACGACCAGCCCCTTGCGCAACAAGATAGTCGAACAGAAACCTCTCGTTAAACACGCCGACATGATCAAGGCTGTAAGTTTCCATGGCCAGGGCGTAGTTGCTCGACCAAGCGTAGAAACCCGGTTCGAAGTCCTGGATCAGATAAAAAAAACGTTTTACCTCCATTTTTGGCAGTTGTGTTTTTACCTGCTGCGCAGTGGTCCAATGCGTCGCGAGAAAGACGTCGCGTGGCCCGATGGCAAGTGGTTGAGATTGATCGGTTGCGGATACAATCGACAGTGTTGGTGGCCGCTCGGCTTCGCCTGTAACCAAAGCCAAATGTCGCCAAAACCAGTTCGGGTCGCTTTCTGGAGCAGCCTTCGTTGTTACTATTCTCACTTGGATACCAAGTCTTGCCACCCAGAAGGCAAGGTTAACGACCGTGTTTGGCCCCCCGGTCATAATGCTTGGCGAGAGGATAGGTTGCAGTACATTCAGTGTGGGGACGTCCCTCAGCGCCTGATCAACACGCACATGCAACGGCGCCGCAATCATGACATCCACCAGTTTCTCCTGAAATCTCAACGGATTAGTCAATTGGAGCAAATTCGCGCCAAATTTTTCCGGATCATTTTTCAGCATGTAAAGATGATTTCGAATTTTTCGTAGCAAAGCCAATGGCGTCGGCAAAGGAAAATCTCCCAAAAAATTATTTTTAGCTCCTTGAAGAAGTAACATTCCTCGAATTATCAGCTTGAGTGCTTTTTAGCTAGACTAACGATTCGGTAATGAATTGCTCATAATTTGCCTCTATTGAATTCCGAGCGGATAACTAAACCGAATAACTGAGAAATGACAAACGTATTAAATTAAATAGTAGTCAAATCACTGCTGTCCGGAGATTTTGTCATGAGAGATTCTAACTGGCTAATCCGAAAAAAGAAATCTTACTTATGGGTGACGACGACTTCAACTTGCTGGAAATTTCCCCGATTTTACAGGGGTGGGTTGATGTGCGCAGGAAAGCTGGTATTCGCCCAATTGATGGATCATCCGTCACTGAAAATATTTTCGCGCTGTGTGGCGAAATATACTCAGCTTCACTCTTTTCAAGAAAACTCAATTAAATCAATTGATTAAAAATTCGACGGATTTTTGTGGCGCAAGCAGGATGTCTAACCAATTGAATTTGTTCGAATAAATTTCCGGACGCTAGTGAATTCAGGCATGAGCCTGAATCGGCTTCGAGCTGGTTGATTGGGTTGTTCGATCTGATCGATTGCAAAAGGGGAGTGAAAGGGGTTTTTCTATAGGTTGAGAGAAGGTCGTTATGGTTTGTTTTTGACGTTGGCGCTACTGACTTAATTATGTGTAGAAGTTCAGACTTGATCTGACAGTAGGGCCTTGCCAAGAGGTGGGGTTACCCGTTTTGATAGAGGTGCGAATCTTCATCAAGACAGCGCGAGAGCGCCAAGGAATAACCCCATGAGTAGTCTTAACCAGAATGTCATTCGTCACAAGATCGGCCTGCTGAATCTGGCCACCGAGTTAGGCAACGTATCGAAGGCGTGCAAGGTGATGGGCTTGTCCCGCGACACCTTCTACCGGAACCAGAATGCAGTTACCGAAGGTGGCGTCGAATCCCTGTTCGATGCCAACCGGCGCAAGCCAAATCCCAAGAACAGAGTTGAGGAACCCACGGAAACGGCAGTTCTCGCCTACGCCACCGAGCAGCCAGCGCATGGGCAAGTGAGAACCAGCAACGAACTGCGTCAGCGAGGTATCTTCGTCTCACCGTCCGGCGTCCGCTCGATCTGGCTACGCAATGATCTCGCCTCGTTCAAGCAGCGCCTGGCTGCTCTGGAGAAACAGGTAGCCGAGCAAGGCATCCTGCTGACCGAGGCCCAGGTGGCGGCACTCGAGAGAAAGCAAGACGACGTATTGCGGCAAGCCGGAAACTCATGACTACCAGCTCTATCTGGCTCTGAACGACATCGAGCACACCAAAACCAAGGCGCGACATCCGCAGACGAACGGTATCTGCGAGCGTTTCCACAAAACCATCTTGCAGGAGTTTTATCAGGTGGCGTTCCGCCGCAAGCTCTATCTGTCGTTGGACGAGCTACAGATCGACCTCGATGCTTGGATCGCCTACTACAACAACGAGCGAACCCATCAGGGTAAGATGTGCTGTGGACGCACGCCTCTGCAGACACTGATCGCAGGAAAGGAGGCGTGGAACGAGAAAATCACCAACCTGAATTTGATCTGACAATCAGGCACCGTCAAAACGGGAACTGTCAGATCGGGTCGCGACTTCTACAAATTATGCCGGCCCACAGACGTCCTCGTTAACTTTGTCCATCTCGACGAGTAGTGCGATATCGGCGGCGGTGTACTCGCGCGAAATCCGTGCCTCGTTCATGTCGATCACCGTCCTTGTGATGATCAACCACGCTTCAATCCAACCTCAGACTTTTTGCTTCAGCCTTATTCCTGCTTGTAAATACACCACTTGTTCAGGCTCATACCACATTGGACAAGGCTCCGAGTTCATCACCGAGTTCAAGGAGCGTTACAATCATCACCGGCGTTTGGAAAAACTGGCCTTCATGTCAACCCTTGAAGCCCGACAGGCCTATGCTATGAGAAAGGCGGCCTGAGTTGCAAAACCGTGTCCAGAAAGTGGCAACTGGTACAATATCTTGCCTTTTCGATTTGTGATCGCTTTGTTGCAGCATGGCAGCACCGGTTTTTCAGTAACAGGATAGTCGGTGCAGATTGCATTTACGATATTTAAATCGTATCAGATAGTAACTGTGCGCAGGAACCCCAAGATGCATATTTTTTTATCTAGGAATCTGAGTTTAATACGCGGACTGATACTTCAGTTGGCGCTCGCAGTTGCACTGTTTTCGCCATCTCTGGCGGTAATTGCTGCACCTCAAAATATCACCGACGTTGAAATGAAGTTATTGCCACGTTACTGCCCGGACACGGCCACCTTCACTGCCGACCCCGCCCGACAGGCATACTGGCGGACAATAATGGGCAAAGGTTTTGGTGCTCTGCACCACTACTGCTGGGCACAAATCACCATGATGCGTTCCCGGAAAGCTGGCGTACCGGCACACATACGCCAAGGGATGCGGGAGAGTGCCGCTGCTGACTATATATACGTAATACAGAATTCCCAACCAGACTTCATCCTACTTCCGGAGATATATACACGACTTGGCGAAGTTGACCTGTTGCTAGGCCTCACGCTTAAAGCCAACGAAGCCTTTGCGCAAGCACGGCGACTGAAACCCGATTACTGGCCAGCCTATTCAAGTTGGGCAGAGTATTTGATGCAGACTGGCAAGCGCCCGGAAGCGTTGACGGTCGTAGTTACCGGTCTGCAGCACTCTCCGGACGCCAAGGTGCTACGTGAGCAATTTCGGCTACTTGGCGGAAAACCTTCAGACGTGCGCAAGCCGGTTGCAAAACAGCCAACCGGGACCGACCCCGTTACAAGCACCGAGGCAGTCGTTCCGGGCGATACACCCGAGCCAGACGCCAAATCTGAGCCCGACGCCAAAACTGGCGACAAATAGAAAGCCTACCGCCGCCACCGTGCGGCTCAAATAAATTTTGCGGCATCGACTCTTTCGTGACCACAATTCGCCGCTTCATGCGCCGACAGCACGCCGAATCACGCCGTGGCTATTTATGGCTGTGAACCGCGAACGGTGGCCGGTGACGAGCGACGCATTCTCGTCCGTCGTCAGCCGATGCGCTGACGGCGTCCGATCCGGCCGATCACCAGCAGACCGAGACCAGCAAGCAGCATCGGGTAAGTGCCGGGCTCGGGAATCGCCGTCAACGCCTCGGCGAACGGCTTGTACAGCCAGATCTCGGCGTCGCCAGTCAAGGTATCGTATCTATCCATGGTGACAAAGGCTTCCAGTTCGCTGACGTACTTCCATTTGCCGAGCACGCCGTTACCGTCCGGAAAGCCGCCACTCGGCTGCGCAGCGGTGGTACTGAACAGTTCGCTGACGACCCACGTGTCGAGCACGTTGCCACCGGCATCGACGCCGACGTCTACGCTCCAGACGTTACCCATCGCTGCACCGTCCCAGAGATAAATTTTGCCGTTGGCGGCGTCGTAGTCGACACCATAGTTAGCATTCATCTCGAACGCCGACCCATCCGCGCGTACTAGGTCGACCTTGATTTCACGGTTGCTGTTGGGGTCGGCCGCGTTGGACTTGCTCAGATCCCAGACGGCGAAGTCACCATACACATCACCCCAGGCGGAGCGCACGTAGAGCTCGTTGGCGGTGTCGATGGTGGCGGCGCCCGTCCCGCCAGCGGCATCCCACATCACGCCAACCACTTCCAGTGTGTCCGCCTCACCGTTCTTGACGTCGCCAAAGGTGTAGCGATACAGCGACGGGCGGCCCGAAGAGTTCTGATCTCCAGTGAGGTACACCACATCCTTCCCGTTTTCGGTGCGATAAGCGGTCGTTCCCATGAGGTAGCTGCCCGGCTCACTGCCGTTGAGCACGCTTTGCCGGTTGGTCCACATCTCGCCGCCCAGTGACGTCGGATCGTAGCCCGAACCCGTGGTGCCACCGACCCTGTTCGCGTCGGCCTTGGTCGGGTCCCACAGCCACGGACCTTCACGGCCGTCGGCCGAGGTAAACACGCCACCGCTGTTGTAGGCGGCGCCGCCGAATGTCACGAACCTGTCGTTGACCGGCAGGTAGACGTTGTTGTCGTAGGTGTGGGACGATTGCGGCGCGGCGTTATCCACCACAAAGTTATTCGCGTCGATACGGCTGGACAATGACCCGCGGGTCCAGGCGCCGGTACCGCCATCCCATACGTACATCTCGTTGCCGGCGTAATTGGCGTGGCCGCCCCCCCATAATAGAAGATCATTGCGGGTGGAGTCCCAGGCGAACGAACTCCAGGCTGTGACCACTGAGGCAGGACCGCCAGGCGTTGGCGGTGCCGCAGCCGCGCCGGTGGCCCAGGCGCTCGAATAGGTGGTTGTGTTGGCCTGCACCCAACCGCCTTCGGGTGTCACTGCCAGAAGGCTTTGCAGGCGAGAGATGTCTGCCATTGCACTTGCAGGTAGAATAGTTAAGAACGAAATTGCGAGAAGAGTTTTCTTGAACATTTGTTTAACCTTTCAAATGCAAAGCACGCGAACTGGGTAACGATATCAGTCAGGAGGCTTCCAGAAAGCTCCTATCAAAAAAATTTGATCAACGCCTTGCCTTCTTCACTGCTGTCCGGAGATTTTGTCATAAGAGATTCTAACTGGCTAATCCGAAGAAAGAAATCTTACTTATGGGTGACGATGACTTCAACTTGCTTGAAACTTCCCCAATTTTACAGGGGTGGGTTGATGTGCGCAGGAAAGCTGGTATTCGCCCAATTGATGGATCATCCGTCACTGAAAATATTTTCGCGCTGTGTGGCGGAATCGCCAGAAGTACTCTGGCCGACGCTAACGAACGCCGCGATTGGCGTATCTAACAGGATTTTGCCCTGAGTTTGAACTACACTATCTTAAATTTACTCAGCTTCACTCTTTTCAAGAAAACTCAATTAAATCAATTGATTGCAAATTCGACGGATTTTTGTGGCGCAAGCAGGATGTCTAACCAATTGAATTTGTTCGAATAAATTTCCGGACGCTAGTGATCGGCATTAACTCTTTCGGATCGACCCATTGACTTCAGTTCGCCGTTCGCTTGGTTATTCCATCGCCACTAGCTATTTTTCCCTACCGCTTCAGATCATCGGCACAATGGTCATGTCACGTCTATTGACACCAGCCGAAACTGGGGTTTTCGCTGTTGCGGCGGTTTTTTCTGCCTTTGCCAGTACGTTTCGCGACTTTGGCGTTGCCGAGTATGTGATTCAGGAAAAGGAGCTGACGGCAGACAAAATTCGTGCTGCATTGACTGTCACTATCTCAATTTCCTGGTGCATGGCCCTTCTATTCTTTGCATGTGCGCCAGCGGTCGCCAGTTTTTATCGGGATGCAGGCATCGCCGACGTAATGCGAGTGCAGACATTGAATCTCTTGTTCATCCCTTTCGGCGCGGTGACCATGGCCTACTTTCGGCGCCAGCTGAATTTTCGGCCAATCTTCATTGGCAGCATGCTCGCTAACATTGCATCCTTCGCGGCGGCGGTTCTGTTGGCTCTCAACGGCTTTGGATACATGAGTCTGGCCTGGTCCTCGCTCGCGGGTGTAGTGGCCATGGTAGGTGCCTCGATCTGGTTTCGTCCCCCGGATTTCCCTCGATTGCCCGGCACGAAGGGAATTGGCAGGGTCGTTCAGTTTGGGAAATTTGCGAGTGGAATTTATATTTTCGGACAGATCGGGAAAGGTGCGCCGGAGATGATCATTGGCCGGGTACAGGGTCTCGTTGGGGTAGCCATGTTTAGCCGAGGCTACGGCCTCGTTGAACTGTTTAACCGTGGTATTCTTAACGCAGTTATTCCCGTCTGCCTGCCGTACTTTGCGCAAGACAATCGTCAACATGGGTCGATCGTAAGTGGCTATCTCAAAAGCATTGCCTACATCACAGCGATTGGATGGCCGTTCTTTGCATTCACCGGCATCGTGCCTTACGCAGCGATTCGTTTTTTCTATGGTTATCAATGGATTGATGCAGCGCCCTTGGCGCAGATTCTTTGCCTGGTCGGTGCAATTGAACTGGTTCACTACCTCGCCAAAGAAGCATTGATTGCGGTCGATGATGTAAAACGAAGCAATTCCTTACAAATCGGGCTTCAAAGTGCTCGTGTGGCCAGTCTGTTTGCGGTCGTTCCCTTTGGCTTGACTGGCGCTTGTTTCGGTCTTCTCGCGGCAGCGTTATTTGGATTGTGGCTGTCGCAATGGAATCTTTATCGAGCATTTGGATTGCGCCTAAACGATGTAGTGCGAACTTGCGTTCCAAGTGCATTGATAACCACCTTCTGCGTCTCGCCTATCGCTTTATGGGCGGTTTTCGAACCTGTCGGCGAACTTAACTATTTGCGCTTTTTCTTTGGTGGCGGATTGATGACGGCGACCCTTTGGGTTCTATCGTTGCGACTTCTTCGGCACCCCTTATGGACTGAAATCGTAGCCTTGTACAAAAAACTCGGATTGAAGATTGGAATGGTCAAATAGACCAGGAACAACGCATTGAACCGCAATATGCAGAAAACTTCTTCCGGGGTGGTACGGGAGATAATCCTTCAAGCTGCCGGAAAGGCCATCCGGAGTCGTGAGAAGACAACGCCCTGGATACTGATGCAGCACGATAACGTAATGAAAGATTTGCTCGCATGGTAGGTAGGCCAATTCAGGTTGACGTGGATTCGTACCGTCGCCGATACATGACTTTGCCACGCATGATCACCCATTGGCACCAGGCTAATGCCGTATGTGAGTGGACCCGGCTAGGCGGTAGCGTGCTTGAAATCGGTCCCGGTTCGGGGCATACGACGTGGTTGCTCAGGCACTGGGGGATGAATGTTACAACCCTCGATTTTGATGAGTCGATCAGGCCGGATATCGTCGGGGACGTAACAAGAATTCCATGTGCAAGCAATTCATTCGATTGCGTTATCGCAGCCGAAGTCCTTGAACATATTCCTTTCAGCGAATTTGGAAAGGCCTTGTCGGAGTTGAAGCGAATTTGCAGCGGCCACGTCATAATCACGCTTCCGGCGCCGTTTGCTGGCGTCTCTGCATTGCTCAATTTTTCCGGGCTCGACGAGAAGGGGCTATTCTTTGGTCTACCCTACTGGATCGCCCACAAGTTCGACGGCCAGCACTATTGGGAGCTTGGTAAGCGCGGCTATAGCGCGTGGCGAATCCGCCGCTTCGTTCGCCGTCAGGGATTCCGGATCGTAAGGGAATTCCGCCCAGCCCCTTCTCTTTACTGTTACTTCTTCGTATTGGCCAGTTCCGCGCCGTTGGAATCGCCTGACAGGCAAACCACCGATACAACGCAAGAGCGGTTCTGAAAACCTACGTCGTTCCCCGGCTTGCGTAGATCAATTTTGGCGCCTGCTTGGCAACAGACCAATTTCTTGGTTCGCGCAGTTTAGCCAAGGCTAATCGGCTGAGGGGTGATTCCCTTAGCGTTTTCCGTGCATCGTCCGGGTTGTCATTCACCCAGCCAAGAACAAAATCCTCGACGGTTCGCGGCAGTTGTTCAGGCGGCAGTTTGCGCTGCGCCAGATAGTTCTTTGTCGCCTGTATTACAAGCACTCGCAAGGCATTATTGAGGATGCGTTTGTATTGCGTCCTGACAACAGACGGTCGCCACCAGTTTTTTTTGTCGCTGGTCCACGTCACTTCCGGATGTATGAGAATGCACCCCTTTGCATTCCATTGGTTTTTGGATGGATCAAGTCCGAACGCGAGGACGGCTCCCAGAAGGGTATCGAATCCGTACAACCCTAGAGGCAGTCGAAATCCACTGTCCCGAAACTCATTCATCACAGATTCCTTCAAGACAAAGAAACTGCCCTGAAGTCCGCCTTCCCGCAGCATTTCTGCACCCAGTTTGTGCGCTGTTCTTCCTGACGAAGGAACGCCTGTTCCGGCGAGTGCAGCCGGGGCCGATGCTACTCCCGCGGCAAGCAACTCAAATGCATCGAGCCTTGGCCTGGCATAGCCATCAACAAAAAAGGCCAGTCTCGTACCTGGCCAGACGAGATGGACATACTCATTCCAAGCATGCGCTTTGCCACCCAATGGTATTGACCACACCCTGATACGAATAGAATCGACTACGATCGGGGTCATTGCAATGCGCTTGCCGATCTCTGCGGCGAGTTCATGATTGCCGTTGACCATTACGTCGATGACCGTCGGCTGAGACGCGGCTTGCACTATCGAACCGATCGTCGCGATCAGTTCCCCGGGCTGTTCACGAGCGGCAAATATCGCGACAGACCATAAGAAACCGGAAAGATCGGATGCTGACTGATGGCCGCTGGCGGTGAACTCGCGCATGCCAACCGCGGCTGCGTCGGCCGCACACTCAATAGTATCGGACATTGCTGATCATGACCTGATGAAGAACAATATTTAATTATATACGATGCAATTATTGCGCGCTTGTAACAGTCTTTTCCAACATGATAGGTGCCCCGGCTCCGATTTTTCGGGGCACGAATTGGGGCAAACCCATGTCTGGAAAAATCGGAGCCGGGTCACCATGAATTAAAGTTACCATTTCGGTTTCCAGCCAATCGCCATTGCCATGAGATAGCCCAGACTACGCCAGTTGAGGGGGTCAATTGACCACGCCTTCAAGAGTGATTTGGCCGCGACAAGGCGACTTGCACCCTGCTCATCTCTCAAGTGACCCAGGCCAAAGCTGGTGCAGTAGCTTGCTAGTTGCCTCTTGAATCGCTCAGGCGTTACACAGCGACCATCCTGACTGCATAGCCCCCATTTTTTTGATGCATTTTCGAGAAGTCGTGTGCGGTAGTCGATGGGCCTGGTTACCCTTGAGCCTTGATTGGGGTGTTGCCGGTAAAGTGTCGTCACTTCTCTCAATTTTATGAATTGAGAGGTTCGAGAAATTCTTAACCAAAAATCCCAATCCTCACTAAAGGGAAGTGATTCATCGAAACCGCCCGACGCAACAATGATAGGTGATCTTGCAAGTGCCGCACTGGTTAGCACCCAACTATCCAATAACATCTGATGGTATATCCAGCCGGAGAACTCGCTATCAATCCCTTGTGGTTTTCCCATTTCCTCAAAGGCCGAGGGACTTTCGAAGCGCCCATTTTCATTATCACCATACCATCGGACAAAACCCGAAAAGACCACGTCAACATTCGGATGGCTTTCAAAAGCAGCCAGCTGGTTTACCAATTTGTTCGGCAACCAGTAGTCATCATGATCGACCAAGGCAATAAAGGCACCTTTAGCTTCCCTAATTCCATGATTCCTGGCAACGCAGACACCCGAATTCGCTTGGTCAATAACTCTAACTGGCTCCCCAAACGCACGGGCAATTTCACCCGTGTCGTCTGTCGAACCATCATTTATTACAATAATTTCAATATCAGTCGCTCCATTTTGGCCTAAGATGCTTTCGATGGTCTCCTTGATATAGCGTGAGCAATTGTAGGCTGGGATAATTACGGAGACGAGTGGCATGGGATATTTTCCTTCATGTACAGTGTTCCGCGGGCAGCTAAAAATTTTTCATATTTTCGGTGGGCAGGCAAAATGCGCAAGTCAGATCTTCGTACATACATTTTGCCAGCGCTGAGCAGCGCCTGCGGTGTTTAAATAGGGGGCGTCCCTGAAAGTGCCGCCCGCCGAGTCGGCCGCCGCTCTTTCTGTCAGCCATTTTGACTCACCTTAAGAACCTTCAGGCTTCCGAGCCCGCACAACCCACCAAGCATGACAAACAGGAACAGGAAACGCGGCGCATCGATCAGTGTGTCAAACAGGCCAACCACCAGAAACCCACTAAAGGAGGCAAGCGCTGCAGCGGCGTGCAGGTTACCTCCCCATGCGCGACCTGTCGCCCGCTTTATGGCGAGAATCGAAAACAGGCCCACTGCCAGTAGGCCGAACCAGCCCTGATCGAAAAGAATGGCCACAGGCAGGCTTTTGGCGTGCCATTGCAAATGACTGTCAGCAGAAAAGAACCAATGATCAAGTTGATCTGAGAAATCGCCGTTGAGCAGCAGGTTTTCGCCCGTTATGGTTTCCAGTCGTACGTTATCTATGTCGACAATAGCTTGGGTGTTGCCATTGTAGAGGGCGAGTTTAATCGGCCGTTGGGAATACCAGGGACTGGTGCTCAACGGGTCAGCGCTGAGTTGAACCTCAAAGTGGCGCCAAACCCCTGCCTCTTTGCCAACATTCAAAGAACTCCAAATACAGTTATAGGAAGCGAGCATCCATTTCTCACAAATAGGTATTGTGATTGTGGCGCCAGGTTTGTTGGCTCGTGCATCCAGTTTCAATAAATACTTCTGCTTCGGGACAACAGAAACTAACTGTTCGATGTAGATTGAACTCCCCGATACGAGACGAAGGTAGACGTTTCCGTCCTCTATTTTTAACTGGTAGGTTCCGGAGCGGCTTTTCTCGCGGCTAAATAGATAGTGAGTTTCGGGGTAGCGGCCCAAGCCTACTCCAAACAACGTGGTGAGGAACCCCGGTAGGCGAATGTCAAGCGCATCTTCCCAGTGTGCTTGGCGAACCGCGTAGTCTCTACTTACAGTGGCGATTCGGTCCTGCGCAAACTGGCCGGTATATACAGGCAAAGCCACGGCCAGCATTGCCCCTGTCATTGCGACAACGAGGATGCTACGTTGTTGCCATCTTCCGGAATTGAATAGGGCGAAAAAAAGAATGATGGCTAGGGCAAGGCCAAATGCCAAATAGCCATTACGAGAGAACGTCACCATCAATGCGTATGTGGTCGCAAGCAGGAGCGTTAAGCCAGTAACCCTAACTATCCAACTGCGGGTCTTGAGTATCAGAATGACCAGGAAGGGCGTGGCGATCGCCAGAAAACACTCAATGTACGCACCGCCGGTATGCATCGCTGAAAAGGGGCCGGTGACGCGGTAGTCGCTGGCGAAGTTGAATAGCCCACTAAAGGCTATACGCTCCCAGAGCACAACCGCAACCGTAATTGACAATCCGATTACCAGACCCCACATGAACGGCCGTTGCACATTCAATCCTGCGGCGACCATACGGCGAAGCAAGCCAACGGCAAGAAGGGCCCATAGAGCACCTTTGCCGATTCTCAAGGCATTAAACGGGCTGAAGTAGTTTGTGAAAGTGTTGGCATTCGGTGTTTGCCAAGGGGTCAAGCCACGTAGGGCGCTAATTAAAAAACTGATGGCTAGCAGGCCGCTTACCAGGGCAAAGAGCTTGTCAGTGTTGAGCGTATGTCGTGGCGCAGGAGCGGGAGGAATACGGGTGTAGCCGATGGCAAGGCTGATGAGAACCAGCAAATCAAACTCATCCAAGTAATAACGGCCGCTCCATGGCGCAAGATCAAGTACCGGCAAGGCAGCCGGGATGATGGCGACGAGCAATACCGGGCGCTGCCAGATGATTGCTGCACAGGCCCCAAGGAGGAGGCAGAGCAATACCGGCTGCGTTGGGTAGGTTGCTGCCCAGTACCCGGCGAATGCCAGCGATGGCAACAGTACGGCGTAGGATGCCCAGCGTCTGGCTAGTTTTCCAGCAATGGGTGCCGGCTTGCCGGGCGGTGTCGCATGCCGGGAGGCAGTTTGGCGTTGTGGGGCTTGCGGGATTTTCAGTGCGGCCATTTCAGTCGTGCGAGGGGTGGTGGCCGCCCCGGATAAAACTTGCGCAAAATGAACCATTCCCCAACTGGCAAAGGCGCCGAGCATGATGTTGGTTGGGTCGGGGTGCATACCTTGCAGAAACAGTTTACCGGCTTCAACGATGCTAGCTGCTGACAACGCGTAGACAAACGCATGGGCTGGTTTGCCATGGTTTAACCAGGTTAGCAAGCCGATGGGTAAATACGTTGTGCAGATAAAAGCCAAGCTGACTAGTGCCTTGGCTTCTGTTGTGTAGTAGTGATAATAAAAGGGAAGCAACTGCATTTCACCCAAGCGGGAGGCTGCAAACTCAGCACCATCCCAGCGATGTGAGAACCATCCATTTACTCTCAGCAGGATCAGCAGATAAATTACGCCAAGTGGAACTGTGTACCGCTGTGCGAGTGCAAACAGCCTTTCCAGCGACCAGTTTGCGCGATGATTCCACAGGGCCAAACCACCGCAGACTCCAGCAATCCGTGTTGCAAGCGAGAGCCCTTGACTGACACCGCTGGCGGTAAAAAACTGTCCGATTTCAATGAAGCCGCCCAACAGACAACCCACCAAGAAAGCCCGTTTTAAAGTTGCCGGTTGGTGCCGTGAACGGTACCCAAGGTACAGGCCGAAGGGGACCGTCAGAATGATTTCAAAAAGCGCTTTTAGAACGATCAGAATTTTCCCGTGCTGGTCGTCGGCAAGCAGCCATCCCCAATTATCACCACGGATTTTTTGCTCGAGTTCGGCACTTGAAATGAGGATGTCATACGGAAAGAGGCTGAAAGCAAGATACCCTACAAGATAAGCTTGAACCAAGTGCAGTGTCAGCCGCCTGGGGTTGCTGAAAACAGCATGCAAGGTAGTGTTGAACCAGTCTGAAAACCTTCCGGCAAGCATAACACCAATGAAGCTACCGACCACCTCGGCGAGCAGGTCGTTTTGCGACACGGACCGTGGCGGAAAGAAAATTTGGGAGAATTCGATGGCGAAAGCAAGTGCTATAGAAAAGAGACCCGCAAGAATAAAAAGAGGCGCGCGTCGGACTTCGGTAAATTTCTGTAACAACAGGTGGGCGGTCAGGAAACCAACCGGCACATAGAGTACACCGTTCGATATCCAGTCGGCACGGGACTCCACGCCAAGCTTATGCATTGGTATGTGCTGAAAGATAGCCCATGCCTCTTCGAGTGGAAGTGGCCTGAAATCAAGAGGAACCAGGCTTCCGTAAATGACGAAAAACAGGTAGCCCAACCAGGTCGAGAGCGCGAGGGTGTGTCGAGGCTGGCGAGGGTGCATGCGTTTGGCTCAGGTGGGCTTCGTCACCAAGGACATGCCATGAATCATTTCTCGGGCGTATTTCTTGATCATGTCAAGGGATCTAACAAATCAATCACCACGACCGGACGGTTGATGTTCTTCGTACAGATGTTCAGATAGGGACTGCACGACATAAAACCAATCTGTAGCCCTCCCAAGCAAACAAAGGTCAGCGAACTCAAGCGACGAATTCCCAAGCGTTCATGCGACTGCAGGGACTGCTGATTGAAAGCCGATATCCTGGAAACGCTCCAACGAATTCCACTGGAGGAAAAGCGTTCATTCGCTGCGTCCCACAGTCTGGCAAAGGTTCGACCAAGGCGGAATTGCTGTTCGACGTATACGTCGAAATCCCAAACCATAGTATCCGGATTGGCCAATACAAAACGACAATGAACTTCGTCCTCATCGTAAGCTCTTCGTGCAAACCACAGGAATCCTGAAAACGTTTGTTTGCTGGTGGCTGCGAGGCAAACAAGGCCCTTTTCAAAGCGAGCCTGTATAACTGCACTCGGTCTGGGAAAGGCCTGAACAATTGGGTTGTGCCGGTCAATTTCCACAACCCTGTCGTTTTCAGATGGCCGACAAACCGGCACGAATGGATTGGGGATCGGTTGCGCGACCAAGTAGTATCTAATCAGGAAACAATGCCCGCCGCTAACCGCTTGCATGGCTCGCCCCAGCAGATAAAGCGCCCCGTTGGAAAAACCGAGGCTGCTTATGGCCGACTTTAGTGATTTCAACATGGTCTGTTAGTGGGGCACATAAACCGATCTGCTGCAGCGTAGAGAAGCAGTCTCACTGCATTGTCAAGGATTTAAATATTGGGCGCGTACGGCTAAGCCAAAAACCACATTCAACGGCCTCAGGCATTGGTGTAATGCTAGCTGCGTTGGAGCGTAGCGTATTAGATGCTGATGCTAAAATTGTACGCAACCATCAAGATGTGTTTGGCTGATTTATCTTAGTTTCCAGCCATCGCCTAGTAATGCTCTCAACTTGCCCCCTCCATTCAGCCGACGAAAACGTATGGTCGGCATCCAAAATATCGACCCGTGTGGTGTTGGATTTTTCAATGGCTGCAGACCATATGCGGTCTGCTTGAACAGCCTGGATGAATTCTTTGGCGGTGTAATCGTTTCCACTAAGAAGAAGCAATACCTCTCCATAAAAGGTCTCGAGCGCGCGCGCCATTTTTTTCTGGAAAGGTAGTGTTTCATCTCTCCCTCCGTAGTGGCTTTTCTGGTGAGCCTGTATCAGGCTATTTAGAAAACCTTCAATTGCTCGCCCTAACCCCAGTTTACCGGTCAGTAACTTGCGCCAGAACTCTGCCTGTAATAGTCGTTGACCGTAGTAATGCTTGATGTGCGTCCTTGCCAGCGTGGTTTCAGAACGAACCCAAGGATTCACTAAAACTAAGCCATGCACTCGGGCATCTCTTGTTTGATCCCAATACAGCAGAATGGCCGACGCCGCATCACAAAGCCCCCAAAGCACGATGTGTTCGAGTTGTGGGCAATATGCACGAAATGCTTCGATTGCCGACTCGATGTCTTCATTGACCGCCTCAAAATCGCGCAACTCACTGGTGCTGTCACCCATGCCGCGACAATCGAAGCGCATTGCCACGTAACCCGCTTCAGCCAACGCACGGGAGAGCAACAGGAATTGACGATGACTGCCGACACGATATTGAGGGCCACCGACCACGATCAGAACCCCAGTTGCCTGCGGCAGTTCGGGTGCGGCGACGATGCCGAGCAACTGCTCACCGGCACACGAAAAAGTGACGGCATGTTCTGTAAAAGTCATCGCCCTGATTCTAGTGTCGCCAACGTTGCCACGATCAGTGCCGGCGCATCTTCAATTTCGGTCGTTTGCCAGAACCTCGGGCCGCGAACAACGTTAGTTTCAACATTGAATCCGGCAGCCCGCCACTGCGCAATGCGTTGCTGCGAGACGGAAGCAACCGTCGCCTCTTCGCGAGAGGACAGTTCAAACCAAGCGACTCGCCCGGGCGGAACGGCAGGTGGCTCCAACTCCGCTCTATCCAGCCCTTCGGCAAGCCCCGGCGCGACGGCATAGCCAGCAATCTCAACGGCCTGACAAGCAGCAAGTTGCTGCCTGAGTTGCTCAACGCCTCCCTTGGCCTGCCCTGAAGCCAGTTCTCCAGCCATTTTGAGACGTGTGAACTGTTTCCAATGTTGCTTACCGGAAATGACGGGTTGCCAGAAAATGAAATTCGGACAGTTTTTCAGGTGTACCGCAGCATCCACTGCCAGAAGACAGCCCGCACGCCCCCCCCAGAGCCAAAGCGGCGCTTTGCTGCGGGCGCTCAGCCAGTGGTAGGCATTGACAACATCTTCGACCCAGTTTTGCCAACTGGCATCGCCAAAATCACCGCTGCTATCGCCGCAACCGCGCAAGTCAATTTGCAGGACACCATAGCCGGCCGCCGCCAAGGCGCGTGATTGCAGGGCAGCCATGCGCCTTGACTTGTTCATTTCTTCGGCGAACGGATGGATATACAACACCGCCCCCTTCTCTTCCGGCCCTTGTGGCAGATAGTAGAGACAGAAGCACTGGCCGGCGCCAACCGGAAGAAAGAAGGCCTCGCGCCCGACCATGGCGCTCAGGCGACCAGCTTGCCTTCGACAAACTCGGTCAGCGAGCCAACCGTGGCAAAGGTGCTTCCTTCGATTTCGTCGTCATCGACCGTGAATCCGAAACGTTCCTCAAGCGTCGTGATCAGCGCCACGACCGCCATCGAGTCCAGCTCCGGAATCGCTCCCAACAGCGGAGTTTTCTCGCTGAAGCTGGCAGCGCGCCCCTTGAGACTAAGTATCTCGTCCAGAATGGCAAGAATTTCCTGTTTGATTTCCAATGCTAACTCCACAGACAATGAGCCAAAAGTGTTCATTATAGGCGGAGAGCAGAAAACGGTCTGTGAGATACTACACATCGTCATACCCCGTTTCGGCCCGCTGAGTGCCATGTATCATTTAACTTTTCCTGTGTGACCCATGAATGACGCCACCCTTCTACCCGACCTGATCACCCGCGCCGCGCTCCGTACGCCAGAATCCCCCGCCCTGACTTACGGTAAAGCCACCTTAAATTACGGTGATCTGCAGTCCGCCATCAATGATTTTTCTGGCGGCCTGATCGGTCTCGGCCTGCAGCGCGGAGAACGCGTCGCGATCTATCTTGAAAAGCGTTTCGAGACAGCGATCGCCAGCTTTGGCGCGCCAGCAGCCGGGGGCGTCTTTGTGCCGCTGAACCCGCTACTCAAGGCCGAGCAGGTGGTCTATATTTTGCGCGACTGCAATGTTCGCGTGCTGGTCACCTCGCCCGAACGCCTGGCCTTGCTGACTGACGCTCTAACGCAATGCCACGACCTGCGCCATGTGGTTGTACTGGATTCGCCCGAGCCGTTGCCCCTCGCCGGCCCGCTTTCGTATGTTCGCTGGAGCGCCTTTCTAGAGCACCCGGCGCAGCCTGGCCACCGCGTGATCGACACGGACGTTGTTGGAATTCTTTACACCTCCGGCAGCACCGGCAAGCCGAAGGGGGTCGTCCTTTCCCACCGCAATATGGTTGCCGGGGCGAAGAGCGTGGCGAGCTACCTGGAAAACCGTCCGGATGACACCTTGCTCGCCGCCCTGCCCTTATCGTTCGATGCCGGCTTCAGCCAACTCACGACGGCATTCCATGTCGGCGCCCGGGTCGTGCTGCTGAACTACCTCTTGCCACGCGACGTAATCAAGGCCATCGAACGTGAAAAAGTGACCGGGATGACCGCCGTGCCGCCGCTCTACATCCAGCTGACCCAACTGGAGTGGCCGGAATCGATTACCGAACACCTGCGCTACTTCGCCAACACCGGTGGCCGCATGCCGCGCGAGACGCTGGATGCGTTGCGCCGACATCTGCCAAAAGCGAAACCCTTCCTGATGTATGGCCTGACCGAGGCGTTCCGCTCGACTTTCCTGCCGCCGGAAGAAGTCGACCGCCGGCCGGACTCGATCGGCAAAGCAATCCCCAATGCTGAAATTCTGGTGTTGCGTGAGGATGGCACGCCCTGCGCGCCCAACGAACCGGGCGAACTGGTGCATCGCGGCGCGCTGGTCGGCATGGGCTACTGGAACGACCCGGAGAAGACTGCCGAGCGCTACAAGCCGTTGCCGGCCACCGCACCGGGCCGCGAGGCGGGACTGGTGCTGCCGGAGATTGCCGTTTTCTCGGGCGACACCGTGCGCATGGATGAAGAAGGTTATCTTTACTTCATCGGCCGCCGTGACGAAATGATGAAGACTTCGGGCTACCGCGTCAGCCCGACCGAAGTCGAGGAAATTCTTTACGCAACCAAACTGGTCGGCGAATGTGTCGCTTTCGGTGTGGACGATGAGCGGCTCGGTCAGGCCATCCAGGTGATTGCTACGCCGCCATCCGCCGGCGACCTCGATGTCGCCGCCCTGCTCGCCGAATGTCGCGCCCGGATGCCGGCCTATATGGTTCCTGCGGGAATCGAAATCCATACCGGCCCGCTGCCGCGCAACCCCAACGGAAAAATCGACCGTAAATCGCTGTCGACCGCATGGGTCGAAAAAAACGTCGGCTGATGCCGGCAATTTCTGCAGGATCCATTACCGATGTCGCTAGCTGACCGCCCTCTTCCCGTTCACGCCCCGATGAACCAGTTTGCCGTTGCCGACGGTCAGTTGCTGGTCGGCGGAATTCCGCTCGAACGCCTTGCCGCCCGCGTCGGGCAGACACCTTTCTATGCCTATGACCGGGGTTTGCTCAGGGCGCGCGTTGACGAACTGCGCGCCGCACTCCCGACCTCCATCAAACTGCACTACGCGATGAAAGCCAACCCGTTGCCGGCGCTGGTCGGCGTGATGGCGGGGCTGGTCGATGGCATCGATGTCGCTTCGGGCGGCGAACTGAAAGTGGCGCTCGACGCCGGTGCCAACCCGCGGGAAGTCAGCTTTGCCGGGCCCGGCAAGCGGCGCGGCGAACTGACCCAGGCAGTGGCTGCCGGCGTCCTGCTGAATATCGAGTCATTTCGCGAAGTACGCGAACTGGCTGAAATTTCCGGGGAACTGGCGCTGCCGGCGCGGGTGGCGGTACGGGTCAACCCGGATTTCGAGCTCAAGGGGTCGGGCATGAAGATGGGCGGCGGCGCCAAGCAGTTTGGGGTCGACGCCGAAATGGTGCCCGAATTGCTGTCCGAAATCGGACGCTGCGGGCTGGATTTTGAAGGATTTCACCTGTTCGCCGGGTCGCAGAATCTGCGGGCCGAATCAATTTGTGAGGCGCAGCAGAAATCCTATGAACTCGCTCTACACCTCGCCGCCAACGCACCCGCTCCGGTGCGTTTCCTGAACCTGGGCGGCGGCTTCGGGATCCCTTACTTTCCTGGCGAGCAACGCCTCGACCTGGCCTCCATCGGCAAAAATCTGGCAGCACTTGCAGCGCGCGCGGCGCAGGAGATGCCGGATGCGGAACTGGTCATCGAACTCGGTCGTTACTTCGTTGGCGAGGCCGGAATTTACGTAACCCGTGTGGTCGACCGCAAAATTTCGCGCGGGCAGGTGTTTTTGGTAGTCGATGGCGGATTGAACCACCATCTGGCGGCATCGGGCAACTTTGGCCAAGTGATTCGCAAGAATTACCCGCTCGCCATCGGCAATCGCATGGCGGATGATGCCACGATTTCGGCCTCGGTAGTCGGCCCGCTGTGCACACCGCTGGATATCCTGGGCGACCGCATGGAAGTGGCGGATGCCCAACCGGGCGACCTAGTGGTGGTTTTCCAGTCCGGGGCTTACGGTGCCAGCGCCAGCCCACAAGCTTTTCTAGGGCATCCGGGTGCGGCCGAGGTACTGGTCTAGTAGTAGGATTAACGGCGACGGGAGCTTGGACACGGTTTCAGGACATCCCGGAAGAATCCTTGGCTGGCAACAGTCACTTACAACGTTTTACCATCACCGTGAAATACTGCACGCACCGCCCTGTGACATTTAAATACAATTCGCATTGCTGAACAAGATTGTAGTCAGCGTAGCGCAACGGGCAGTTTGAATCTGAAATAGCTCAAACCGTTTCGAAGATTTGTCACTATTCATGTTAGTGGTGGTTTGCCAGCGCTTGATACAGTAATTTACACGCCAAGGAATCGTCATATGGTCCGACTTTTTAACCACTGGTTTCACTGGCACCGATTAGCCAAAATGCTTTTTGACTTGTCATTTGTCATCGTTGGCATGGTGATGGTATTTATTTGGATCGGAAGTGGCCTGCCTGTCAAGCGCGAACAACTATTTCTTTTCGCGCTGATTTTCGGCATGACGATGCTGGCCATCAATGTCGGGCTTGGTTTCTATCAGCGCGAGCAAAATCACAGCACTAAAGAATCGATGGCGCGGGCAGTACTATCCTTGTACCTCGCAGTTCCCGTAGCCTACGGAATCTTTGTGCTCTTGCCGTTCACTACGCCCAACCGGGAATTAATCCAACTCTCGGCAATGTCAGCGGCATTTGGCATCCTGGTCAACCGTGTCTCCAGCACGCACTCGGCATCCCCGGGGCTGCTGGCGCGACGTATCATGGTGTTCGGGACCGGTGCGCGCGCCCTTGAGGTCAAGCGTGCTCACGAGAAATTAAATCCTTCTTCAGCAATCGTGGGCTTCTTCCCCTCCCCAAATGAGACGAACTCGCTCGTTCCATTTGATCAGATATTTCCCCGCAGTGCTTCCCTGTGCGCAACAGCCCAGTTACACAAGGTTGAAGAGATTGTTGTCGCGTTATCGGAACGTCGTGGCGGGTCGATGCCGTTGCGCGAACTTCTCGACTGCAGACTGCAGGGCATTCGCGTTCTTGATCTCGCCAGTTACTTTGAACAGACGCTCGGTCAGATTCGCCTGGACTCTCTATATGCCGGATGGCTGGTTTTCGGCGACGGATTCCGGCAGGGATATTTCCGCACCGCAATAAAGCGCCTGTCCGATATTGTTTTCGCATCTATCCTGTTGATCCTGGCCATCCCGATCATGCTTCTGACTGCCCTTCTGATCATGATTGAAAGTGGTGGTCCGGTCCTCTATCGCCAAGAACGCGTTGGGCTGAACGGTCGGCTGTTCAAAGTCACCAAATTTCGCAGCATGCGTTGTGATGCAGAAAAAAATGGAGCGGCGGTCTGGGCGAAACCCAATGATGAACGCGTAACCCGGGTCGGCCGCGTTATTCGCAAGCTGCGTATCGATGAACTGCCGCAACTCTTCACCGTCCTGAAGGGCGAAATGAGCCTCATTGGTCCGCGGCCGGAACGGCCTTTCTTCGTTGACCAACTGACCAAGGAAATTCCGTTCTACGCTGTGCGCCATAGCGTGAAGCCGGGATTGACCGGCTGGGCACAGGTTCGCTATCACTACGGCGCCACCATCGAAGATTCGGCCGAAAAACTCCAGTACGACCTTTACTATGTAAAGAATAACTCCCTGATTTTTGACATTGTCATTATTTTTGAAACCATCGGTGTAGTACTGACGGGCAAGGGGGCCCATTGATCACGGTATTGCCGCACTGATTGACGCGTGCAATATGGTGAAGCGCACATGGAAAACCAGACAGTATCGATGATGGCCTGGAGTATGGGAATTGCCGCAGCAAGCTATCTGCTGTACGCGGCATACCTCGTTTCCCTCGGTCACCAGTGGCACAAGGTTCCACGGTCCAGGGCAATGCTGATGGCCGTCCTTCTTACAGCTACTTGGGGGATATTGGGAAATCTGTTTGCCCAAACCGGAAATGTTTTCTATTTGCTGTCGAGCGCACTCGTCAACGTTCTCCGCTATGGGGCCTGGTATATGTTCCTGCTGCTCTTGCTGGCCCCCGAAGGCACTACGAATTACCGCAAACGGCCATTTGGAGCGTGGCTGATCCCTCTGCTCTGGCTTGTGATCGTCGGAGGGCTGGTCCTGCATTTAGGTCTCGGATACAGGCTGCTGCCCACCGAACTACTGGCGCGCGCCACGTTGTTCCAGGCACTTTCAATGGCCGTTTTGGGATTAATGCTGATAGAACAACTGTTCCGCAATGTTTCCAATGATTCACTCTGGAATATCAAGCCACTGTGTCTTGGCTTGGGGAGTCAATTTGCCTTCGACCTCTACTTATATTCCGATGCCCTTTTGTTCAATCAACTCGATGCTGATGCCTTCGCGGTACGTGGTTTCGTTCAATCTTGTGTGATTCCCCTTCTGCTGATCGCAACTACGCGCAGCCGTGACTGGACCGCTAAGATCAGGCTCTCCCAGAAGGCTGCGTTTCACACGGCCACGTTACTAATTGCAGGCTTTTACCTGCTCTTCGTAGCGGGCGTCGGCTACTACGTCCGTTATTTTGGCGGTGACTGGGGTCGTGCTCTTCAGGTGGCCTTGCTATTTGCTTCGGTTCTCGCATTGGGAATTTTGATGTTCTCGGGATCCATGCGTGCCAAATTGCGCGTACAGGTAGGCAAGCATTTTTTTTCGTATCGCTACGACTATCGGGAAGAGTGGTTGCGCTTTACGCAAACATTATCCACGCAGGACTCTCCACAAGCGATGGGCTCGCAGGTCATCCGCGGCTTGGCCGACATGGTTGAAAGTCCAGCCGGTGGTCTTTGGCTGCGCGATCCCGGCCAGTCCGCATATACGCCAGCCGCCCGCTGGAATATTCCAGCCCTTGATTCCGTAGAAACACCCGAATCATCGCTATGCCAGTTCCTGAACACCAGCGGCTGGGTAATAAACTTGGAAGAATACCGCAGCTTTCAGGGGCGTTATGTCGACCTGGAAATTCCGGGCTGGCTTTCAAAAATCCCCGACGCTTGGCTGATCGTCCCGCTAATGGTTAGCGGTGAAATGACTGGCTTCGTCATCCTGACGAGTGCGCGAACACCAATAGACGTCAACTGGGAGGTCAACGACTTGTTACGAACCGCTGGCTGTCAAGCCGC
>Ga0209202_1000250_pt1 | contig 50936 bp, 51 predicted proteins | sample AD_UKC032_MetaG_FD_184416 | JGI IMG/M metagenome (GOLD analysis project Ga0209202, IMG submission 184416) | Active sludge microbial communities of municipal wastewater-treating anaerobic digesters from USA - AD_UKC032_MetaG (SPAdes) (version 2) | ecosystem: Engineered > Bioreactor > Anaerobic >... | reverse complement strand
TCTTGAGGCGGTCTTTTCCCAATTACATGGGGTCAATACTGTTGCCTCAGGGTATTGTGGTGGTCGCAACGACAATCCGACTTACGAACAGGTTTGCTCAGGGGCAACAGGGCATGCCGAAGCGGTGAAGGTCATTTTTGATCCGGCGCTGATCTCATATCGGCAATTGCTGGAAGTGTTTTTTGCGACACATGACCCAACGACACTTAATCGGCAAGGGGCCGACGTCGGTACGCAGTATAGATCTGCCATATATTTCCATTCCGCGGAGCAAGAGACCGAGGCGCGGCAAATGATTGCCAGCCTGAACGCCGTATTTCCTCGGAATGCCCCTGTGGTTACCGAGGTCGTCAATGCGCCGGTCTTCTTTCCTGCTGAGCCCTACCACCAAAATTACTATGCGACCAATCCAGGGCAGGGCTACTGTTCTCTCGTGATTCACCCAAAGCTTGCCAAATTCAGGCAAACGTTTTCTTCGCTGCTCAAGGTGTCGAATCCGGGTCGATGAAGGCCATCAGTTCCCGGGCGAACCTTTCGCGTTGCCACTGATGCGGTGAGTGATCAGTTTCTTCGTAGATGTGAAGAATGGAATTTGGAATGCGATTGGCTACGTAGTGGGCAGTTTCGGTTCGATAGAAATTGCTGCACCCGCCATATACGAGCATCGAAGGCACATCGATCTTCTGTAGAACGTCGCGGTAGTCGGCTGCTGTCAGGCTTTCCCAACAGGAAATCAATGGTGAAGGATCCTGGGCGCGCAATGCAGCACGGGAGCGTTCCCAGCCACTGGCGCCGGCAAGGTATTTCTCGGTGGCCCTTTCGTTGAGGCCAAAGGCTGTCAGTCTGAGTACGCCTTCAGCAAAGTCCTCTTCAAGATTGCGCATCAACTCCAGTGCCTTATCGGCCCCGAAGTCCCCATAGATGCCATGCTCCCACCCGGGTTCGGTCAGTAGTTTGGGTGACTGATCAATGAAGCAAAGCTTTCCCAGGCGCTTCGTTCCGAAATCTCTGATGTATTGCCAGAGGGTCAATGCACCCATGGAGTGTCCAACGGCAACGACTTTATCGAGCCGAAAGTGATCCAGGAGGTTCTGGAGATCTCTTGCCATTCTTTCTGCGGTGGGCGGCGTCTTGTCTCCTAGGGGGTGGCCTCCGTGTCCACGTGCATCCCAGCGAAATACGCGATGCTGCTTTTGAAGTTCAGCCAGGAATGGAAACCACTCCTGGTGACTGGATGTCCATCCATGCAGCATGACGATAGGGGAGCCTTCCCCGGAAACCTTGACATGAATTTTTGCACCGTCGTCGGCTAGGAAATGCGACATGATGATTCAGGGAGCTGTATTGGATAGCGCAGTATAATCCGCCCTTCAATACGGATGGGTACGGAAATGTTCGACTGGAGAGATTACGGTAACGGGATAATTGCCTTTGACGCTGGCTATGTGCGACCGATTCTGGCAGCCATTCATATGGTCGTCGAATCCGGGCGAGTCGCATTTGTCGATACAGGCAGCAACGATTCCGTGCCAAACGCGCTGGCGGCACTGGAGAGGCTTGGGCTGGATGCAGGTGCGGTCGATTATGTCATTCTGACCCATATCCATCTCGATCATGCGGGTGGCGCGGGTAGCATGATGGCGGCGTTCCCGAACGCGAAGCTGGTTGTTCACCCGCGTGGTGCTAGACATATGTCCGAGCCATCGCAGCTGGTTGCCGGCGTTACCGCCGTCTATGGAGAAGATTATGTGCGCCGGGTCTACGGAGAGATTATTCCGGTACCAGCCGACAGGATTATCGAGGCAAGGGACGGAAGCACCTTGACGCTGGCCGGACGGGAGTTCCTGTGTCTCGATACACCTGGTCATGCGCGACATCATATTTGCATTGTCGATCGCAAGATGGGGGGGATTTTCAGCGGCGACCTGTTCGGGCTTTCGTACCGCGAACATGACGTCGATGGTCGTCCCTTCATCTTTCCGACTACGACGCCTACTCAATTCGAACCGGATGCCATGCACACCTCGATTGATCGCCTTCTTTCATTCCAGCCGGGGGCTATCTATCTGACGCATTATGGCCAGGTCGTCAATGTCGAACAGCTTGGCAAGGATCTCCATCGCCGTCTGGATGCCTTGGTCGATTTCGCAACACGGGCGACAGGAACCGGTGAGCAACGTCATCAGAACTTGAAGGGAGTGCTGACAGGTTATTTGTTCGATGAACTGCAGGCGCATGGCTGTCCATTGCCAAGCGGGAGAATTCTGGAGTTGTGGGAAACGGATATCGAACTCAATGCCCAGGGGCTCGAGGTCTGGTTGGACAGGCATTAAGAGAAAATCGGGGATACTACCCCTAACATGCTTTGTGTGCCGTTACACAAGCGGTGTTATCTGGATAGTAGCAGTCCGATTGCGTGCGATGCGGCGACCATTCCGAAGACAGAAGTCACGCATACCGACGAACCGAATCCGGCGCAGTTGAGACCCGTGGCCACGGCGGTGGTTTCGCAGCTCTCCTGCGATGTCGGGTAGCGTAATTGTTCGGTCGAGAATACGGTAGCGACCCCGAATTTCTTTTTCGTATCGCGAGGAAATCCGTGTTCGCGCCGCAATAGCGCACGTACCTTGGCGAGAAGTGGATCCTGTACCGTGTAAGCAAGGTCGCTGACTTTGACCTGAGTCGGATCGATTTTTCCTCCCGCGGCACCGGCAACGACAATCGGAACACCAATCCGCCGGGTGTGGACAATCATCGCCGCTTTGACTCGAGTCTGGTCGATGGCATCGATGATGACATCAAAAGCAGGCAACAGAATGTCGGCAACGTTCTCGGGGGTTACGAAATCCTCGACGCGGTTTACCTGACAGTCGGGGTTGATGCCGAGAATTCGTTCCGCCATCGCATCAACCTTGGCTTTCCCGTAGATGTCTCCCAGTGCATGGATCTGCCGATTGGTGTTGGATTCCGCCACCATGTCGAGGTCGACCGCGGTCAGCTTGCCAATGCCGCATCTGGCCAGCGCTTCCATAGCCCAGGATCCAACTCCGCCGACGCCGACAACGCAGACATTGGCAGCTTTCAGTGATTCTGTTGCAGTCGGGCCGTAGAGGCGGGCAACGCCACTGAAGCGGCGCTGATAGTCGCTAGTCATCGCTGAGGTAACCTGTGGATTTTTTGAATCCGCGCGGAGGCAATCGACACAAGGGCAGCAGAGTATCCGTAGCCAGGACTCGGTGTTGGGCCGAGGAAAATTTCCAAATTGCTCATGGCAGTCGAGTTTATCCGAAAGCAGTGAGCGCGAAACAGCCTGATTCCTGAATTCCGTGTGTTGACGACCTGACTGGCCGCGCCTAAGATTCCGCGCTTACTCAAGCGCAGGTTAAATGGACCGTGGAACAGCTTAATGCCCTGATCGGGCCGGACATGAAGGCCGTGGATGCGGTCATCCGCGATCGTCTCTATTCGGAAGTGGCACTGGTTCGCCAGGTTGCCGAATACATCATTGGCGGTGGTGGCAAACGCATGCGGCCGGCGCTGGTATTGCTGGCCGCTGGCGCCATGGGGTATCAGGGCAGGCAGCACCACGATCTCGCCGCAGTAGTCGAGTTCATTCATACGGCGACGCTGCTGCACGATGATGTGGTCGACGAATCTGCGTTGCGGCGCGGACGTGATACCGCAAATGCAATGTTTGGCAATGCGGCCAGCGTGCTGGTTGGTGATTTTCTGTATTCCCGCGCTTTTCAGATGATGGTCGAGGTGGATGAAATGCGCGTCATGCGCGTGCTTTCGGATGCGACCAATGTGATTGCCGAAGGCGAAGTGCTGCAACTCATGAACTGCCACGATGCCGATGTCGACGAGCAGCGCTATCTGCAGGTCATACGCTACAAAACCGCCAAGCTGTTCGAGGCAGCGGCGCAGTTGGGCGCGATTCTGGGCGGAGCCACGCCCGAAGTCGAACGTGCGTTGGCTGACTATGGCATGCATCTGGGCACAGCTTTCCAACTTGTCGACGATGTTCTCGATTATTCAGGTGAGGAAGCCGATACCGGCAAGGCTTTGGGTGATGACCTGGCTGAAGGGAAGCCGACGTTGCCGCTGATTTATGTCATGCAGAATGGCACGCCCGCCCAGGCAGCCTGCGTTCGCCGGGCAATCGAGGAAGGCGGCCGGGATGATTTCCAGAACGTGCTGAACGCGATTCACGAGAGCGGTGCCTTGGGGCATGCGCGCAAGCAGGCAGTGCAGGAAGCCGCACGGGCAAGAGAGGCGATTCTCTGTCTCAAGGATTCAAATTATCGAGAAGCTCTGATACAATTGTCAGTCTTTGCAGTTGAGCGGAATCACTAGAGACCGTTCATGATGCCTCGGAGTGTAGCTCAGCCTGGTAGAGCACTGCGTTCGGGACGCAGGGGCCGGAGGTTCGAATCCTCTCACTCCGACCAATTTGAACCCCTGTACTCGTTGAGATACAGGGGTTTTTCAATTCCGGAAGTGATTTGTGCCCAGGCTTTTAAAACGGCACGCCTGAGTTTGGGCATGGTCAGCCCGGCCTGTGCGTTTGCCTGCGCCCTGGCGCAATCGGCCTCCTCGAACGGGTGCCGACTTGCACCAACCTAGGATTATTTGTCTGATCGGAAAGGTTCGCACTCATGAAGCTGATGCTGGTTTGGCTCTTAAATGCCGTCGCCCTCCTGCTCGTTCCCTTGGTCGTTCCCGGAGTGCACATTGACACCTTGTATTCCGCGCTCATTGCCGTGGTAATTCTCGGGTTGGTGAATTCCGTCATTCGCCCGCTATTCATTTTGTTGACGTTGCCGGTGACATTGCTGACACTCGGCTTGTTCCTTTTTGTCATCAACGCGCTCATGTTCTGGTTTGCCGGCGACATCCTGAGTGGTTTCAGGGTCGATGGCTTCTTCGCTGCGTTGTTTGGCTCAATCGTATATAGCCTGGCCAGTTGGCTGTTCTCGTGGCTTTTGCAGGGCCCAAAGCCCCCTCGGTGATGAGCGCCTAAGTCGGCGTTTCCCCGTCTGCTGCGGTCGACGTCAAAAAAACGCCTGTTTTCAGAACTTGGCGGGCAACCGCTCGGAGCGGGGATTTGTGCTAAGCTTCAAACGCTGTAAATAGGTCCGCCGTTGGCAGTTAATTTATTGAAATCAATGATTTTTTTATATTTTATTGTGCCTGTGCTGAATTGCTTTGCGCGTCTCGTGAGCGCATGGAAATCCGCATTTGCAGATATGCTTTCGAATGCTGAATCACCAATGCGTTGCGATCCGGAATGAAATATCTGCTTCTTATAGCGGTCATTGGCGTGGTGTGGTGGGTATTCAAAAACCGCGCGCAGCGGCCGGTTCAGCGTAAACCTGCTGCCCCGGAGCCGGAGATGATGGTGGTTTGCGCACACTGCGGGGTGCATTTGCCAAAGAGCGACAGTATTTCGGGGAACGGGAGTTTTTATTGCTCGGAGGTGCATCGCCAGGCCGGGAAGGTCTCGCAGCAACCGTGAGCGAGTGGCTCTCTACCACTTGGGAGGCTAGCTGGCGTCCCTTCCGGTATTTCAATCTGTATCGTCTGCTGCTCGGCAGCCTCGCATTGTTCGGGGCATTGTTGCCCGAGGGCTGGGTTGCCCCCCTCCATCTCACGTACTCGCTCGAGTTGCTGCTGGCGGTGGTGCTGTATCTCTTTGCAGTCGGTACCGGGTTGCTTGCGTCCATCCTTTGGCAAAAACGCTTCAACATGCAGCTTTCGCTGCAGGTGCTGACCGATGTTACCGCGCTTGGCGCATTGATGTTCGTGGGTGGGGGTATCGGTAGCGGAGTCGGCACGCTGATGCTGGTTTCGCTGGCCACGGCGAGTCTGGTCGGTCGCGGTCGCCTGGTTCTGTTTTATGCGGCACTGGCGACACTGGTCACATTGGGCGGGCAGGTCGTCGGCGCGGTGCTGGGCGATTTCGAGCCGGCAACGATCGTGCAGGCCGGATTCCTGTCGGTTGGCTTTTTCGCGACGGCCATCCTTGCCCGCCTGCTCGGGCAGCGACTGATGGCCAACGAGGAACTGGCACGCTTGCGCGGTATCAGCCTCGAGAACCAGAGCCGCATCAGCCAGCGAGTCATCGAGCGGATGCAGGATGGTGTACTCGTCATCGATAGTGCCGGGCGGGTCCGGCGCCATAATCCGATGATCGAGACCATGCTTGGCACGGCCCCAGCCCTTGACGTGCCGCTGTCGGAATATTCATCCACGCTGGCTGCGGCGCAGGCGGAATGGTCGTTGGCTCAGGATGAGGCAACATTCGACTTTCAGGGGCCTGCGGGTGGCGAGTTGCGGGCGCGTTTCGCGCAGACGGCGAGCACCGATGGCGAGGTTCTGGTCTTTATTGAGGATCTCGGTCGTATCAAAGAGCGGGCGCAGCAATTGAAATTGGCCGCTTTGGGGCGGTTGACCGCAAGCATCGCCCATGAGATTCGCAATCCGCTTTCGGCCATCGGACATGCTGGCGAATTGTTGCGCGAAGAACGTCGTGGAGCGATGCAGGAGCGCCTGCTAAAGATACTTGCCGACAATGTGGCGCGACTGGATCGGATCGTCGCGGACATTCTTGAGCTGGGGCGGCGCGACCGCATGCAGGCAGAACGTCTTTCGGTGCAGTCATTCTGCACGCAGTTCGTGGAAAGCTTCGCGCACGGAAAAGACGTGCCGGAAGGTGTTGTCGTGCTCGAGGCAGATAATGACTTGGGGATATACTTCGATCGTAACCATCTTAACCAGATTCTGTGGAACCTCTTGGACAATGCCATCCGCCACGCTTCGGGCGCACCCGGAAGTGTCCGCCTGAGCGCGGTGGCGGATGAAACGCGAGGCACGGTCGAGTTGCATGTGATCGACGATGGTGAGGGGGTGCCGGAAGCGGTAAGGGCGCAGATATTCGAGCCCTTCTTCACGACCCACCATCTCGGTACCGGATTGGGTTTGTTCATTGCCCGGGAGTTGTGCGAGGCCAACGGCGCCAGCCTGGAACTGGCTGCGGATGTCGATCGTGGCCATTTCATCATTGCAGGGAGAAGCGATACATGTCTGTTGTCCGAAGCGAACGTCGCCCCCGCGGCGAGCTAAGTCGCGTACTGGTCATCGATGACGAGCCCGATATCCGGGAGCTGATCGATCTCACCTTGTCGCGCATGGGCCTGGCGGCTGCCTGTGCCGGTAGCGTGTCCGAAGCGAGGCAGGCATTGGCCGAGGGCGAATTCCAACTGTGCCTGACCGACATGCGCCTGCCGGATGGCGATGGCCTTGAGGTGGTCCGCTACATTTCCGAGCACCATGCGCAAACGCCGGTCGCGGTGATTACCGCATTCGGGAGTACGGAGAATGCCGTCGCCGCACTGAAGGCAGGGGCCTTCGATTACCTGGCCAAGCCGGTCGGCCTCGAGCAGTTGCGGGCGCTCGTCAAGTCGGCCCTGCGCGTTTCCGACAACCAGCGTCAGGATGATCCATTGCGCTCGTTGACGGGTGAGTCGGTCGCCATGCAGCAGGTGCGTGCGCTGATCGAGAAGCTGGCGCGCAGCCAGGCGCCGATCTACATTTCGGGCGAGTCCGGCAGCGGCAAGGAGCTGGCGGCGCGTCTGATTCATGCGCGTAGCGCCCAGGCCAGTGGTCCGTTCGTACCGGTCAACTGCGGCGCGATCCCGGAAAACCTGATGGAAAGCGAGTTTTTCGGTTATCGCAAAGGCGCTTTTACCGGGGCCGAGAGCGATCGGGACGGATTTTTCCAGGCCGCCAATGGTGGCACGCTCTTTCTTGACGAGGTTGCCGACCTGCCACTCGCGATGCAGGTCAAACTGTTGCGGGTGATTCAGGAAAAGCGGGTGCGCAAGGTCGGCGTGGCGACTGAAGAACCCGTCGACGCGCGCATCGTCTGCGCAACCCACCGCAATTTGCGGGATTGCGTCGAAAAGGGCACCTTCCGCCAGGATTTGTACTACCGGCTGAACGTTATCGAACTGCGCATGCCGTCGTTGCGCGAGCGCATGGAGGATATTCCGAGGCTTGTTGCGTCCATCCTGGACAAACTGTGCGGCGCCGCGATGCCAAAGGTGTCGCCAGCGGCACTGCAGGCGCTGGCTGCCTATGCCTTTCCGGGCAATGTGCGGGAGCTGGAAAACGTCCTCGAACGGGCGACGGCGTTGTGCTCCGACGGTGTGATCGAGCCAGGGGACCTGCAATTGGCGCCTGATGAAATCGGTGGGGAAATCCCTGGCCGGGGCAGCGAGACACTGGACGATTACATCAACCGCCTGGAGCGTCAGGCCATACTCGAAGCGCTCCAGAAAACCGAGGGCAATCGAACCGCCGCCGCACGTCTGCTCGGTGTGACCTTTCGTTCGCTGCGTTACCGTCTCGAACGCCTGGGGATCGAGTGAAGCATTGGCGGGGCGAGGGCTGGCTCAAGGGGACGCGCTGGGTGATTTCACCCAACCAGGGGGCAAGGCCTGCGCGCCGCGACGTGCGCCTGATCGTGCTGCATCACATCAGCTTGCCGCCGGAGAACTTTTCCGGAGACTGGATCGAGCGCTTTTTCACCAATCGTCTCGATCCGCAAATCCACCCCTATTTTGCGACGATTGCCGACATGCAGGTCTCGGCCCACTTTGTCGTGCGCCGCGATGGCTGCGTGATCCAGTTCGTCGGCTGCGATCGGCGGGCCTGGCATGCCGGCCAGTCGAGCTGGCAGGGACAGACGAACTGCAATGACTACTCGGTTGGCATCGAGCTTGAGGGGAGCGATATGCAGCCGTTCACGGCAGCGCAGTACCGAGCCTTGTGGGGGCTGGTCGCCAGGCTGCGCGGGCGCTATCCGATTGCTGCGATCGCCGGCCACTGCCATGTGGCACCCGGTCGCAAGACCGATCCTGGCCCGTTCTTCGATTGGGCCGCCCTGCGTGCGCGCCATCCCGGCCTGGCCTTACCGTCCGAAGTAACTGCCTAGCCGGTCGACCGCTTCGGCCAGTCGCTCGATGCCAGTCGTGTAGGCGAAGCGGATGTGTTTTTCCGGCGCGTTGCTGCCGAAGTCCAGCCCCGGGGTAGCGGCTACCCCCACTGTTTCGAGCAGGTCGCGGGCCAGTGCAAAACTGTCGTCGGTCAGCGCCGAGCAGTCGCAGTACAGGTAGAACGCGCCTTCCGGGCGGGCGGTGATGCGAAAGCCGAGCGCTTCGAGGGCCGGCGCCAGATAGTCCCGTCGGCGATGGAATTCACGGCGTCGCTCCTCAAGCAGGGCAATCGTTTCCGGCTGGAAAGCCGCCAGCGCGGCATGCTGGGCCGGCGTCGAAGGACACAATACGAGATTTTGGGCCAGCTTTTCGACATCGCGCACGTAGGCTTCGGGGATGACCAGCCAGCCAAGACGCCAGCCGGTCATCTGAAAGTACTTCGAAAAGCTGTTGATGACCCAGATGTCGTCCCCCGCTGCGCAGGCTGTGGCGGCATCGATTCCGTAGGTCAGCCCATGGTAGATCTCGTCGACCAGAAAATGCCCGTTTCTTGTGCGACAGACCTCTGCCAGCGCGTTTATCTCAGGCAGCGTCAACAGCGTGCCGGTTGGGTTTGCCGGCGAAGCGACAAGCAGACCCGCGGTACGTGCGTTCCAGTACTGGCGCAGCAGCGCCGGCGTTGGCTGGAAATTGTTTTCCGGCCCGACTGGAATGCTTTGCGGCCGCCCTTCATAGGTACGAACAATGTGGCGGTTGCATGGGTAGCCGGGGTCGGCCATCAGCCACTCGCTGCCCGGGTCGGTCAGGCAGGCGAAGGCCAGGTTCAGCGCGCCGGAAGCGCCGTTGGTGACAGCAATGCGGCTGGCCGGCACCGCGACGCCATAGCGCTGCCGATAGAAGCTCGAAATCGCCTCGCGCAGCTCGGGCAATCCCAGCGCCTCGGTGTATTTGGTTTTGCCCCCATTTACGGCGTCGACCGCAGCAGACGCGATTGGCGCTGGCGTCGGGAAGTCCGGTTCGCCGACTTCCATGTGGATGATGTCACGTCCTGCCGTTTCCAGTTGCCGTGCGCGGGTGAACAGCTCGACGACATGAAAGGGCGCGATTTCGGTGAGGCGTTGGGCTGGGCGGTACATGGGGGCTCCGAAAAAACAACGGCCACCGGGATCATCAACCCCGGTGGCCGTTCAGTTTCAGCTCAGACGAGGATCAGGCGGCGTCCTTGAAGATGCCCATTTCGAACAGTTCACGCTTGAGCACGAGTTCGCGCGGCATTTTCTCGCCCATCTTGTCGAACCATTCCTTGTGGCCGGCCAGTTCGGACTTCCAGGCGTCGGCATCGATGGTGCTGAGGGCTTCGAAATCTTCTTTGTTGATCTCCAGTCCGCTCCAGTCGATGTCTTCGAACTTCGGCATCCAGCCGAGCACCGTTTCCTTGGCGGCGACGGTACCCTTGCAGCGCTGAACGATCCACTTGAGGACACGCATGTTGTCGCCGAAGCCCGGCCACATGAATTCGCCCTTCTCGTTCATGCGGAACCAGTTGACGCAGAAGATCTTCGGCGTGGCATCGACGGCCTTGCCCATGCGCAGCCAGTGGTTGAAGTAGTCGCCCATGTGGTAGCCGCAGAACGGCAGCATGGCGAACGGATCGCGGCGGACGACGCCCTGCTGGCCGAAGGCGGCAGCCGTGGTTTCGGAGCCCAGCGTGGCAGCCATGTAGACGCCGTAGTTCCAGTTGAAAGCCTGGTAGACCAGCGGCACGGTGGTGGCGCGGCGGCCACCGAAGATGAAGGCGGAAATCGGCACGCCAGCAGGATCTTCCCAGGCGGCATCGACCGACGGGCACTGGCTGGCCGGGGCAGTGAAGCGGGAATTGGCGTGGGCGGCCTTCTTGCCGGCCTTGCCGTCTTCCGGCGTCCAGTCGTTGCCCTGCCAGTCGATCAGGTGATCCGGCGCCTGCTTGGTCAGGCCTTCCCACCACACATCGCCGTCGTCGGTCAGCGCAACGTTGGTGAAGATGATGTTTTCCTTGAGCGTGGCCAGCGCGTTGTAGTTGGTCTTGGCAGAGGTGCCCGGGGCGACGCCGAAGAAACCGGCTTCCGGATTGATGGCGTAGAAGCGGGTAACGCCATCGGCATCGACGCGCGGCTTGATCCAGGCGATATCGTCGCCGATAGTGGTGATCTTCCACCCGTTGAGCGGCTCGGGAGGGATCAGCATGGCGAAGTTGGTCTTGCCGCAGGCCGACGGGAAGGCGGCAGCGACGTAGGTCTTCTCACCCTGCGGCGATTCGACGCCGAGGATCAGCATGTGTTCGGCCAGCCAGCCCTGGTCGCGGGCCATGGTCGAGGCGATGCGTAGCGCGAAGCACTTCTTGCCGAGCAGGGCGTTGCCGCCGTAACCGGAACCGTAAGACCAGATTTCGCGGGTTTCAGGATAGTGGACAATGTACTTGACGGTCGGGTTGCACGGCCATTTCGCATCCTGCTGGCCCGGTTCGAGCGGGGCGCCGACGGTATGCACGCAGGGGACGAATTCGCCATCCTTGCCGAGCACGTCATGGACGGCCTTGCCCATGCGGGTCATGGTACGCATGTTGGTCACGACATAGGCCGAATCGGAAATCTCTACGCCGATATGGGCGATCGGTGAGCCGAGCGGGCCCATCGAGAAGGGGATGACGTACATCGTGCGGCCCTTCATGCAGCCCTTGAACAGGCCGTTGAGGGTCTCGCGCATCTTGGCGGGCTCTTCCCAGTTGTTGGTCGGGCCGGCGTCTTCCTTGTTGGCGGAGCAGATGTAGGTGCGGTCTTCGACGCGGGCGACGTCGGAGGGGTCGGAGAAAGCGAGGTAGGAATTCGGGCGTTTTTCCTGATTCAGCTTGATCAGGGTGCCGGCTTCTACCATTTCCGAGCACAAGCGGTCATACTCTTCCTGCGAACCGTCGGCCCAGTGGATGCGGGCGGGTTGGGTCAGGGCGGCGATTTCGGCGACCCATCTCTTCAGGCCTTCGTGTTGGACGTAGTCTGGTGCATTCAGCGGTGCGGTCATGGCGATGTCTCTCTCCAAGTTACTGAAACAGATAAACTTTACGCCAGTCGTCGGGAGCTGCCACCAAGACTTCGAGCGGCGTGGATGCCGTCGGCTGGGAAGCCCGTAATTATGCATCAAGTCAGGGTAAACATCCACTTGACTTTGTGCGCCTAGGTGATATCCGCAACTTGGCGCCGGGCGCTGGTGTGATAAAATTTTGCGCTATTCAAAACACGTTTTCATAATACGAAACGGAGGCAGACATGGATCCCAAGCAACTGCGAGAGGCCGCACTCTATTACCACCGCCACCCGAAGCCGGGGAAGATCGCGGTAACCCCGATCAAGCAACTGACCAACCAATACGACCTGTCGATGGCCTACTCGCCCGGGGTGGCGTTCGCCTGTGAAGAAATCGTCGCCGATCCGGGGGAAGCCAGTACCCTTACCGCGCGCGGCAATCTGGTTGGCGTCATCACCAACGGCACCGCCGTCCTCGGCCTCGGTCCCATCGGGCCGTTGGCCGCCAAACCGGTCATGGAGGGCAAGGGCGTTCTCTTCAAGAAATTCGCCAACATCGATGTCTTCGATCTGGAAATCGAGGAGCGGGATCCCGACAAACTGATCGATACCATCGCCTCGCTCGAACCCACCTTCGGCGGCATCAACCTCGAAGACATCAAGGCTCCGGAGTGCTTCTACATCGAGAAGAAACTGCGCGAGCGGATGAAGATACCCGTCTTTCACGACGACCAGCACGGTACCGCGATCGTCGTCGGCGCCGCGGCACTCAACGGCCTGCACCTGATCGGCAAGGACCTCAAGACAGTCAAGATCGTCACCTCAGGTGCCGGCGCTGCTGCGCTCGCCTGTCTCGACTTGCTGGTCATGCTCGGCGCGCCGCCCGAGAACATCTGGGTCACCGACATCAAGGGCCTGGTCTACGAAGGCCGTGTCGAGGAAATGGACGAAATCAAGGCGCGCTACGCCAAGAAGACCGACGCCCGCTCGCTGGGTGAGGTGATCGCAGGCGCCGACGTCTTCCTCGGCCTGTCCGCCGGCGGCGTCCTGAAGCCCGAGATGGTCGCCAAGATGGCTGCCAACCCGCTGATCATGGCGCTCGCCAATCCGACTCCGGAAATCACGCCGGAACTGGTAAAGAGCGTGCGCGACGACGCCATCATGTGCACCGGCCGTTCGGATTACCCGAACCAGGTCAACAACGTCCTCTGCTTCCCCTTCATCTTCCGCGGCGCCCTCGACGTCGGTGCCACCACCATCACCGAAGAGATGAAGATGGCGGCGGTCAAGGCCATTGCCGAACTGGCGCGCGCCGAACAGTCGGAAATCGTCGCCTCCGCCTACGGTGAGAAGGTCACCGGCTTCGGCCCCGAATACCTGATTCCGCGTCCTTTCGACCCGCGCCTGATCGTCAAGATCGCCCCGGCGGTGGCCAGGGCCGGCATGGACTCGGGTGTCGCCACCCGGCCGATTCGCGACTGGGATGCCTACGTTCAGGGACTCAACGAATTCGTCTACCACTCCGGCATGATCATGAAGCCGGTCTTCTCGCAGGCCAAGGCAGCGCCCAAGCGCATCGTCTTTGCCGAGGGTACGGACGAGCGCGTGCTGAGGGCCGTGCAGGTGGTTTGCGACGAGCACATTGCCCGACCCATACTGATCGGACATCCCGGGGAAATTGCCCGGCGCATCGAAGCCGCCGGCTTGCGTATCCGTCAGGGAGACGACTACGAGGTGATCCATGCCGACGACTCGACTTTCTTCGACAGCCATTTCGAGGAGTTCTGGCAGACCTATCACCGGCTGACCGAGCGCAAGGGCGTCTCACCGGATTTTGCCCGCCGCGAAGTTCGTCGTCGGGCGACGCTATACGGTTCGCTGATGGTCCATCTCGGTTATGCAGATGGCCTCATCTGCGGCACCTTCGGACGCCATGAAACGCACCGCGAATATGTGCAGAGTGTGATCGGCACCCATGCCGAGCTCGACCGCTATTATTCGATGAACCTGCTGATGTTGCCGGGGCGCACGGTGTTCATTGCCGATACCTACATCAACTACGATCCGAACGCCGAGCAACTGGCCGACATGACCCTGCTCGCGGCCGAGGAAATCCGTAACTTCGGCATGCAGCCGAAGGTCGCGTTGCTCTCGCATTCGACCTTCGGGACGGCGGATACACCGACTTCGCTGAAGATGCGCCAAGTGCTGAGCATTCTCAAGCAGCGGGCGCCGGACCTCGAGGTCGAGGGTGAAATGCACGGCGATGCCGCGCTCGATGAGGAAATCCGTCTCGGCGCCTTCCCCAATTCGCGGTTGCGCGGCCAGGCCAACCTGTTGGTCATGCCGACGCTCGATGCGGCCAACATCTCGTTCAACCTGCTCAAGGTGGCGGCCGGCGACAACCTGACCATCGGGCCCATCCTGCTTGGCGCAGCGAAACCGGTGCATATCCTGACGCCAACGGCGACCGTGCGCCGCATCGTCAATATGACTGCGCTTACAGTGGTCGATGCCGGCTGATAAATCAACTTAACTTGTTGTCCTATCTACTTATTTTTGTTGATTTTTGTAACTCTCCTGCTAAACTGAGCTAGAATTCGCTGCGTATTGGCAGGAGATTACGGATGAAACAAGGATTTACGGCAGCCATGCTGCTGAGCGCGTTGCTGGGCTTGGGGCTGGGTGCGCCAAGCCATGCGGCGACCGACGCCAAAAAGACCCACACGACCGCAAAGAAGACAAGCGACAAGGCGGCTTCGACCACCAAGCAGTCTTCGGCGAAGACTCAGAAGGCGTCAGCAAAGTCGGCTGCAGCGCCCGCCAAGTCGTCGCCCAAGCCGGCAGCGCATGTCGCGCAGAAACCGGCAAGCGAGCCGGTTGCGAAAAAGTCGGTGCGCAAGGTCAGCATGGCGGATGTTGACCCGCGTCGCCTGATGCTCTACTCGGCTTCGGCGCTGGTCATCGATCAGGAAACCGGGCTGCCGCTGCTGGAAAAGCAGTCTGATACCGTGGTTCCGATTGCCTCGATTTCCAAGCTGATGACGGCAATGGTCGTTCTCGATGCCAAACTTGATCTGAACGAGGTCATCGCGATTGGCGATGAAGACGTCGATGGCCTAAAGGGAACGCGTTCGCGTCTGCCGGTGGGAACGACGATGACGCGTGAAACGGCGATGCTGCTGGCGCTGATGTCTTCCGAAAATCGTGCGGCGCATGCGCTGGGTCGTCACTATCCGGGCGGCATGCCGGCATTCGTCAAGGCGATGAACCAGAAGGCGCAGGTACTGGGTATGTTCAGTTCGCGCTTCGAGGAGCCGACCGGGCTATCCAGCAACAATGTGTCGACTGCGAAGGATCTGGCGCGCATGGTGGCTGCTGCTGCCCGTTACCCGGAAATCCGACACTTCTCGACAACCGAAGAGGCGCGCGTGGACCTGAACGGACATATCCGCGATTTCCACAACACCAATGCCCTGGTGCGTAGCGACAACTGGGAAATCGGCGTGTCAAAGACCGGTTATATTTCCGAAGCCGGGCGTTGCCTGGTGATGCAGGCACGGGTGGCCGACAAGCCGGTGGTCATCGTACTGCTCGACTCCGCCGGCAAGATGACGCGGGTCGGCGACGCCAACCGGATCAAGCGCTGGATGGAAAGCGCCAGTCTGACGCCCGAGCGCAAGCCGGTCTGAACGTCGTACGGTACGTAAGGAAAGGGCTGCTTGCGGGCAGCCCTATTTTTTTGTGCCGGTGTAGCCGAGTGCCTGCGAGACGGTAGCCGCGGTCTTGCGCACCTGGGCAATCCAGGACGGGTCGTGACGGTCGGTGGGGGCGGAGACTGACAGAGCGGCGACGATGTGGCCTTCTTCGTCATGGATGGGCGCGGCGACGCACTTGAGGCCAATTTCGGCTTCCTCGTCGTCTTCGGCTATGCCATGCCGGCGCACCTTGTCTAGTTCCTTTTCAAGGGCCGCCAGCGTTGTCAGCGAATGCGGCGTCTTGCCGGGCAGGCCGGTGCGCTTGGCGTAGTCGCGAACCTGTTCGGGTGTTTCGGCAGCCAGAAAGAGTTTGCCCAGCGAGGTCAGGTGCAGCGGGGCGCGCTCGCCGACCAGATAGACGACACGAACGAGCGAGCGTCCGGATGAGGTGCGTTCGATATAGACAATCTCGTCGCCGTGGCGGGCGCCGAGATTGATCGCTTCGCCGATGGCCTCGTGCAGTTCCTGCATGAAGGGCAGGGCGACTTCGCGCAGGTTGATGCGCGATTTGACGAGGTTGCCGAGTTCGAGCAGGCGGATGCCGAGACGATAGGTGCCGGCCTCCTGGCGCTCGACGAAATTGGCCGCGGTCATGGCGGCCAGGATGCGATGGGCGGTCGATGGATGGAGTCCGGTGGCGCTGGCCAGATGTTTGAGACTGGCCGGTTCGGGCGACGCGGCGAGGGCGTCGAGGAGCGTCATCATGCGCTCGATAACCTGTATCGAACCGGGCGCCTTGGCGGACCCGCTGGCGGTTTCGGACAACTGGATTCCTTTATTGGTGCGGTTTGAGTAGCATTAGCCACTTTCGTTCTTGTGCGCCGCAATATTAGCATGCGCTTGGCCCTCTACGTTACCTGCCTGGTCGACCTGATGCGTCCCGCCGTCGGCTTTGCGGCCCTGCGCCTGCTCGAAGGGGCGGGTTGCGAGGTGGTCGTGCCGCCGGGCCAGACCTGTTGCGGTCAACCCGCCTGGAGTGCCGGAAATCGCAATCTGGCGCGTGATCTGGCGAAGAAGGCGATCGCCGAGTTGGAGCCCTTCGATTACGTGGTGCTTCCCTCGGGTTCGTGCGCCGATCACATTCGCAACGTCTATCCGCAATTGCTGGCCGACGATCCGGCGTGGGCGGCGCGGGCCGCGGCGGCGGCGGGGCGCAGCTACGAACTGAGCAGTTTTCTGGACGAGGTGCTGCACCTCGCCACGGTGCCCGGGGAATTCGCCGGCAGCGTGACCTACCACGATTCGTGCAAGGGCCTGCGCGGACTCGGCATCAAGCGGCAGCCCCGTGCCTTGCTGGCCAAGGTGCGGGGTCTGGCGCTGGCGGAGATGCAGGATTGCGAGGAGTGCTGCGGCTTTGGCGGCGCCTTTGCCGTGCGATTCGGCGAGGTGTCCACGGCCATCGTCGACCGCAAATGCGAAGCGATTGCCGCGAGCGGTGCGGATGCCGTGGTCGGCGGCGATCTTGGCTGTCTGCTCAATATCGAGGGCCGTTTGCGGCGGCGCGGCGATACAAAAACTCAAGTGTTGCATCTGGCCGAAGTGCTGGCCGGCACGGAGCCGGCGTGAGCGCGGCAAGCCATTCGCAGGCGATGTTTTTCCAGGCGCGTGCCACGGCGCAGGTGCGCAACGCCGGTTTGCAGAAAACGCTGAAAAAAGTCAGGCCGCTGTTCGTCGCCAAGCGCGCCAAAGGGGTAGCCGGGCTGGTCGAGGACGGCCTCGATGTCGAGCAATTGCGCAGCGCCTGCGCGGCGATCCGGCGGCGGGTCGTCGACGATCTCGATGTCTGGCTGGATATTTTTGAAGAACGTGCCAAGGCCAGCGGCGCCGAGGTGCTGTGGGCGCGTGATGGCGATGAGGTCGCACGGCTGGTGGTCGATATTGCGCAGCGCCACGGCGTGACCAAGGCGGTCAAGTCGAAATCCATGCTCTCCGAAGAGGCGCGGCTGAACGAGGCGCTGGGTGCCGCCGGTGTCCGCCCGGTCGAAACCGATCTCGGCGAATACATCGTGCAGATCGCCGGTGAGACGCCCTCGCACATCATCGCCCCGGCGGTGCACAAGACCATAGGCGAGGTCGAGGCTCTGTTTGCCAAAGCGCACGAGCGGCCGCTACAGGCGAGAACGTCGGCCGATATTCCGGCAATGGCCGGTGAGGCGCGCGCAGTGTTGCGCCAGCATTTCCTGTCGGCCGAAATGGGTATTTCCGGCGCCAATTTCCTGATCGCCGAAAGTGGCTCGGCGGCGCTCGTCACCAACGAAGGCAACGGCCGCATGGTGACCACCTTGCCCAAGGTGCATGTCGTCATCACCGGCATCGAGAAGATCGTTCCGACGCTGGAGGATTTCGCGACACTGATGCGCCTGCTGCCGCGCTCGGCGACCGGGCAGGGCATTTCCAATTACGTTTCGCTGTTGACCGGAACACGCGGTGACAATGAGTCCGAAGGCCCGGAGAAGACGGTTTTCATCTTGGTCGACAACGGCCGGGCAGCGCTCGCCGGCTCCGATTTTGCCGACATGTTGCGCTGCATCCGCTGCGGCGCCTGCATGAATCACTGCCCGGTCTACTTTTCGCTCGGCGGCCACGCCTACGGCTGGGTCTATCCGGGGCCGATGGGCTCGGTGCTGACGCCGCTGTACACAGGCATCGAGAATGCGCTCGATCTGCCGCACGCCTCGACCGGTTGCAACCAGTGTGGCAGTGTCTGCCCGGTCAATATTCCGCTGCCGGCGCTGATGCATCGGCTACGCGAAATCCAGAGCGAACGTCGCCTGCGCCCGTGGGGCGAGCGCCTGGCCCTGCGCGGCTGGGGCTGGCTGGCGGTACGCCCGACGCTTTATCGCTGGGTTGCCCGCCAGGTTGCGCGCTACCTGCGCTGGCTGGCCGACGACAGCGGCCGTATCCGCGTTTTCGGCCTGGCGCCGGGGTGGACAGAGGGGCGCGACCTGACGCCGCCGCCATCCAAAACTTTTCACGAACTTTACGCAGCAAGAAAGAGAGCTTGAACATGGAATTTGCACCAGAAGGCCCCAAGGCCATCCCGTTGTGGGTCAATGGCCACGCCTATCTGACCGTTACCGACGCCTTTTACGATGTCGTCGACCCCGTGGGCGGCGAAGCCATCTACCGCGTGCCGATGTGCGGGGCCGCCGAGGCAGCGGAAGCGGTGGGTGCCGCGCGGGCTGCGCAGCCGGGTTGGGCCGGGTTGCCGCAACAGTCGCGGCAGGCATTTCTGGATGCGCTGGCCGAACGTCTGGACGGCTACGCCGGCCACTTTGCCAAATTGCTGCGCAAGGAAACCGGTTTTTCCGAAGAAGCGGCGCAGGCCGAAGTGGCGGCGGCACTCGCCGCCTTGCGCGGATCGGCGGTTGGCGAAAGCGGTGTGGTCGCCGTCGTCGTCGATGCCACGCACCCGCTGGCCGGCTTTGCCGAGGCTGCGGCTGCGGCCTTGCGCGGTGGCGCCAGCGTGGTCGTCAAGCCAAGTCCGAAGGCACCTTCGGCCGCCTTTGCGCTCTGCGAATTGTCGGCAAGGGCCGAATGGCCGGCCGGCGTGCTCAACCTGATGCAGGGTGACACTGCCGCGATCGAGGGCTTGTGCGCCGCCGACATCGACCGTCTGGTCTATGTCGGCGAGCCGGCGCTTGGCGTCCAGGTCGGTGCCATTGCCAGCGCAGCTGGCAAGCCGTGGGCAACGCAGGGGACGTGATGCACCGCATCGTCTGCCTGGAGCGCGATTCTGTCATCGCCGATGTGCGGCGACCGGCTTTCCCGCACGACTGGGTCGAGTACCCGAAGAGTACCCCGGGGCAGGTGGTCGAGCGCTTGCAAGGGGCTACCATCGCCATCGTCAACAAGCTGCCCTTGCCGGCGGCTGCGGTCGACGCCCTGAAAAGCCTGAAAATGGTCGCTGTGTCGGCAACCGGCACCAACATCGTCGACCTCGATGCCTGTCGCCAGCGCGGTATCGTCGTTTCCAACATTCGCGGCTATGCCGACCACACCGTGCCCGAACATGCCCTGGCGCTGCTGCTCGCCCTGTCGCGCAACCTGATCGCCTGGCGGTCGACGGTGCAGGCCGGGCGCTGGCAGCAGTCGGAGCAGTTCTGCCTGTTCGACCATCCGATCCGCGACCTGCACGGCGCCACGCTCGGCCTGATTGGCAGCGGCAGCCTGGGCAATGGCGTCGCGCGGCTGGCCGAGGCCTTCGGGATGCGCGTGCTGCGCGCCGAACGCAAGGGCGCTTCGGCCTTGCGGCCCGGTCACACCGAATTCGATGAGGTCTTGCGCCAGGCGGACGCCATCAGCCTGCATTGCCCGCTGACGCCCGAGACCCAGGGCCTGATCGGCGAATCCGAGTTGCGGGCGATGAAGCCGACGGCCTTGCTGATCAACACCGCGCGCGGCGGGCTGGTCGATGAGGCGGCACTGATCCGCGCCTTGCGGGAAAACTGGATCGCCGGCGCCGGCTTCGACGTCATCACGACCGAACCGCCGCCAGTCGGGCACCCGATGCTCGCGCCCGAGCTGCTGGCGCTGCCCAATTTCCTGCTGACGCCGCATGTCGCCTGGTCGAGTCGGCCGGCCATGCAGGTGTTGGCCGACCAGTTGATCGACAACATCGAAGCCTTCGCGGCCGGGCAACCGAGAAACCGGGTGGCGTGAGCGCGCGCGAGGAGATTCTGCAACGGGTGCGCGCCGGCCTTGGCAAAGGCGATGCGGCGGCACGCCGGGCGGCGGCCGAGGCCGCGATGAACGATCCCGCGCGCGGCCCGCAGCCACGGCTGGATGCCGACCTCACGCTGCGCTTCGCGAGCAAGGCGCAGTACCTGGCGAGCAGCGTCGAGCGTGTCGATGGTCCGGCGCAAGTGCCGACGGCGGTCGCGCGTTATCTGGCCGGCCAAGGCTTGCCGATGCAGGCCGTGGTGACCGCCGATGTCGCCGGATTCGACTGGCCGGGTGCCGGCATCGAGATTGCCGTGCGGGCTGCGGTCGACACCGATAAAACCGGCATTTCCGGCTGCTTCTGCGCCATTGCCGAAACCGGCACGCTGATGCTGCTCTCCGGCCCGAAAACGCCGGGGAGCGTCAGCCTGTTGCCGGAGACCCACATCGCCATCGTTCCCGTCGGCCGCATCGTCGCGACGATGGAGGATTCCTTCGCGCTGCTACGGGCCGAACACGGCAATCTGCCGCGTGCCGTCAATTTCATCTCCGGCCCCTCGCGGACCGGCGACATCGAACAAACCATCGTCCTCGGCGCCCACGGGCCGTGCCGGGTGCACCTGATCCTGGTGGGAGAGAATTCATGAGCATCACCTTTGCCGTGCGCGGCGACTACATCCAGCTCGACCAACTGCTCAAGGCCACCGGCCTGTGCGAATCCGGCGGTGCGGCGCATGCCGCCATCGCCGAGGGGCGCGTGAAGGTGAATGCTGCGGTCGACACGCGAAAAAGGGCAAAATTGCGGCCCGGGCAGACAGTCAGCTTTGCCGGTGAAACGATCGTGCTGGTGGCGGAGGGCGCTTAGCCCCCGGAAAGCTCAGTCCAACCAGCGGATCGGTGAGGCGAGTTCCGGAAGCTTGCCCGGACGGTCGGCATAGTGGCGCGCGATGGCCGCCAGGTCGGCGTCGCGGTCGCCGGTCAGCGTCAGGTAGGCCAGGATGCCGCCTTCGCGCCGCGCATAATCCATAAAGCCGAGCGCGACCGGCACTTGCGCGGCGAGCGCCATGCGGTAGAAGCCGCTCTTCCAGCCGGCGGTCAGGCTGCGCGTGCCTTCCGGCGCGATCGCCAGCGTGAAGCGTTGGCGAGCGGCGAACTCGGCGACCATCTGCTCGACGAAGCCGGTGCGTTCGCGGCGATTGACCGGAACGCCGCCCATCTTCCTGAGCAGGCCGCCAAAGGGCGGGCAAAACATGTTGTCCTTGCCGGCCCAATGCGCGTCGAGCCCGAGGGCGAGCTTGACCAGCAGGGCGTAGAAGGCATCCCAGTTCGAGGTGTGCGGATAAGCGATGAGGACTGCTTTCAGGGGGCGCTCGGGCGGTGCGACGGCTTTCCAGCCGAGCAACGCGAGCAGCCCGGCGGCGATGGTTTTCAGCATGGCGAGGTATTGTGGGCAGGTGATTTGTCGGGCAGCCAGCGGATCGGCGAGGCGAACTCGGGGCGTCGGCCACGCCTGCCAGCGTAGACTTCGGCAATGTGCGCCAGGTCCTGGTCGGGATCGCCGCTCAATTCGAGGCAGGCGATAATGCCCGCTTCCTTGCGCGCATAGTCGATCGTGGACAGGAGCAGCGGAACACCGGCGCCGACGGCGATTCTGTAAAACCCGGATTTCCAACCCGGGGTCAGGCTCCGTGTTCCCTCGGGCGTGATGCCGAGGATGAAGTCGTCGCGCGTCGCGAACTGTTCGATCATCTGCGCGACTACGTTGGTATGGGCGCGCCGGTTGACCGGGATACCGCCAAGGCGCTTCATCATGCCGGCGACGGGCCAGCGGAAGGCGACATCCTTGGCCATCCAGTTGACGCGGGCGCCGAGCGCGAAATTGGTCAGGAGACCGTAGAAGGCATCCCAGTTCGAGGTGTGCGGGTACTCGATGAGCACCGCCCGCTGCGGCCGCCCGGGGAGATCGAAGAAGCGCCAGCCGCAGAGCGTGAGGACGAGGCGGGAAAAGGTCCGGAGCATGGCTCAGGTCATCTTGACGACGATGTCGTGCAGCGTGTTGGCGCAGTTGGCCATGCGGTCGGCGGCGTTGGACAGGTGGCGGTAGATTTCGCGGCGCTTGAACATGTTGATGTAGTCGTCGCCCTGGAAAAGTTCGGCAATCGCCCGTCGGTAGGCCTTTTCCACCTTGCGTTCGGCCTTGCGCGCGCTGTCGGCATCGGCGGCGGCACTGGCAGGCGCCTTGGCCAGGTGCGCGAAGCCGAGCGCCAGCGCGTCGGTGCCGAGCTTGATGTGCATCGCCATTTCCAGACTGTGCTTGTCGGGTGCGACGCCGAGCACGTCCATTTCGCTGACCGTGCTCTTGCAGTAATTGACGATCTCGTCGAGGTCGATGATGGCGCGATGCAGGTCTTCGCGGTCGATCGGCGTCGAGAACGCCTCGTTCAGCGTGTGCAGGTTGCGAATCTTGATGCGGTCGGCCTCGTGCTCGTCCTGACGGATCAGGGTGCCGATCGCCGCCTCGCCGCTTTCCATGAACTCGACCAGCAGGCCGGTGGTGTGGGCGACGTGCTCGCACTGCTCGGTGAGCAGGCTGAAGAAATCCGGCATCTTCGGAAAAACACGCTCGAACAGGCGACGGAAGATGGATGGCTGGTCGTTCATCGCAGGCCTCCGAGAAAGAGATTGGCCAGGGCGTATGCCTGGATGGCGGCGAGGGCGGCGCCGGGGATGGTGATGATCCAGGTCACCGCGATGTCCTTGGCCTTGGCCCAGCGCACGGCGCGCGGACGTTCGGAAGCGCCGATGCCCATGATCGAGGTGGCGACCACGTGCGTCGTCGACACCGGCGCGCCGCCGAGCGAGGCGGCGAGGATGATGGTGGCCGAGGTCAATTGCGAACCGAGGGCGTGGATCGGCCGCACGCGATAGATGGCGAAGCCGAGCGTGCGAACGATGCGCCAGCCGCCGGACATGATGCCGAGCGTGATCGCCGAGGCGCAGGCGAGCATGACCCAGAACGGCACCTCGAAACGCGGGATGAAGCCGCCGAGCAGCAGCACCAGGGTCAGGATGCCCATGCTCTTCTGCGCGTCGTTGGCGCCGTGCGAAAAGGCGAGGCCGGCGGCGGTGACGAACTGCAGGCCGCGCAGACGGGAGTTGGCGGCCGGGTTGGCCGCCATCAGCAGGGCGGTCAGCAGGCGATGCATCAGGAAGCCGAGCCAGAAGCCGATCAGCGGCGACAGCAGCAACGCGGCCAGCACCTTGACGATGCCGGTGACGTGACCCTGCAGCAGTTCGCTGAAGCCCCAGACGACGTGATCGCTGCCGACCGACACGGTGACGGCACCGATTAGTCCGCCGACCAGCGCGTGCGACGACGACGACGGGATGCCGAAATACCAGGTAACGAGATTCCAGACGATGGCGCCGAGCAGCCCGCATAGCAGGATGGAGAGTGACAGCAGCGGGGCCACGCCGTCGAGCGCGACGAACTTGCCGATGGTGTCGGCGACGGCGGTGCCGCCGAGCAGGGGGCCGAGGAACTCGAAGACGCCGACGATGATCACCGCCTGGGCCGGGGTCATGGCGCGCGAGGCGATGACGGTGGCGACGATGTTGGCGGCGTCGTGGAAGCCGTTGGTGTAGTCGAAGAGCAGCACGATGACGACTGTCAGTGCCGCCAGCATGACGACGTGCTCAGCCATTTGCGATGTCCCGGTCGCAGGTTTTCTTGTTTTTTATTGCCATGAACCAGTATAGCGCCGAAGCCCTTCGCAGGTGTTTGGCGGTATCGGTTGCGGTCGACAGCTTAAAATAAGCAAATTCTGAATTACTGGGTGGCGAGGATGGGAATTGCGGTATTAGCCGAGCTTTTTGTCATCAGCTTGCGCCGGGTGACTGGTTGGCGCAGCGCATGATCGAGGGCTTGCTGGCCATTCTCGCCGCGGGCTGGCTTGGTGGAAACTGGCTTATCCGGCGCGGCCTGCGGGCGCCGCGTGTCGCTGACGAAACCACGCCTGACGGTGTAGCGTGGCAGGCCGTGGAAATCCCGACGGCTAACCGCAAAATTCTGCGTGGCTGGTGGATTCCTTCCGGTGAGGGGGCGCCGGCGCTGGCCGTCGTTCATGGCTGGGGCGGCAATGCGGCGATGATGCTGCCGCTGGTGGGCGCGTTGCATGACGCTGGCTACGGGTTGCTGCTGTTCTCGGCACGCAACCACGGCACCAGCGACGGCGACACCTTTTCGTCATTGCCGCGCTTTGCCGAAGATCTCGAACATGCCTTCGACTGGTTGCGCGCGCGGCCCGAGGTCGATGCGCGATGTGTCTCACTGCTCGGTCATTCCGTGGGCGCCGGGGCGGCGTTGCTCGTTGCAGCGCGGCGGCGGGAAGTGGCCGCCGTGGTCAGCCTCGCCGCCTTTGCCCACCCGGAGCGCATGATGCGCCGCTGGCTGAGCTGGAAAGGAATCTCCTACCTGCCACTCGGCTGGTACGTTCTGGCTTATGTCCAGCACGTCATCGGTCATCGCTTCGACGACATAGCGCCACAGCACACAATCGCCAACATTGCCTGCCCGGTGTTGCTGGTGCATGGCAGCGAGGACGAAACGGTGCCGGTCGGTGATGCCCACGACATTCTCGCGGCCGCCCGCCCTGGATTGGCGCGCTTGCTGTTGATACCCGGACATCACGAAGGCTTTGACGATATTGCCGGCCCCTTGACCGAGGTTGTCGAATTTCTTGATCGGGCCAGTGGACGTTGAGGTAAGTCGCTTCACGGGTAACGAATTTCCACGATAATCGAAGCATGGATGAACGTCGCAAAGATATTCGTGTTCGTGCCCGGATCCCGTGCAGCCTGATGGTTTCAGCTACCGGCAAGCGCTATTCGGGAAACACCAGGAACATTTCGTTCGGCGGTGCCGAATTCGAGGCAAATGAATCGCTGACCCGCGCCGGACAGGCGGTAGTCGTCGGCACGCCGGTGATCGTCAGTTTCATGCTGCGTCGCGGCGGCAATTATCTGGAACTGAAAATGCCCTGCCGCGTGCGTTTCGTAGCGGCCAATTACGCCGGCCTGGAATTCACCGCGTCGATGCCGACGCCCGAGGAGCGGGCGGCATTGCAGACGATGCTGGAAACCCGCTCGAACCGGCTCGATTAGCCGAACGACGCTGCGCTCAGCAGCCGCTGCCTTCCGGCAGGCGCGAGAAGCCGAAGCCGCCGGCGTTGCCGCTGGCTGGCTGGATGCAGATCGTCATGTTGAGCGCGCTGGCCGAACGCCGCAGGTCACTCGGGAAGGGCGCGAATGGGATTGCCTTGTCGACCACCGACTTGACGAAAGCGATCTGATCCTTCTGGTCGCCGGCATTGACGATGTTGAAGCTCTTGAGCGTGCCGTCCGGATTCAGCTTGACCTGCACCGAGGCTCGCTTGACACCCAGCGTGCGCGGGTCGTTGCGCACGAAGCCGGCGCTTTTGTTGAGCTTTCTGACCAGGGCGTCGAGATACATTTCCAGGCTGAACGGATCGACCGGCTGGGCATTGGGCAGCAGTTCGAGGATTTCGCTGCCTTCTCGGTCCTGCTTGCCCTGCTGCCGCGCGAATTCGCGCGCCATCGACAGCGAGCGCTGGGCGAGGTCGGGGCGCGGCGTGGCCTTGGCCTGGCTTTCCAGTTCGCGCAGGAAGTCGTTCATTTCGGCCTTCTGCGCCACCGTCCACTTCGGCGCCGTCTGGTTTGCCGCCGAGCCCTGGGGCTTGTTGATCGCCAGCACCGGCCGCTTGGCCTGTTGCGGTTTGCTGGGCGCCGGCTTCTTGGGAGCGGCGGCCGGCGGGGTGACAGTGGCGGTCTGCGGCTTCTGGGTCGGCGAGGTGAGGCTGGCTTCCAGTCGCGTGGCCGGCGGTCGGGAAACCGGCTTCTCTTTCTCGGGTATCAGCAGAATGGCGCAATGCAGGGCGAGAGAAAGCGCCAGCGCGATGTACAGCGCGCGCTGTTTGCGGTCGGTGTCCTGAGCGAGCTGGCGCTTCAGCTCGGCAATCTCGAGGAGCAGCGCGCGCTGCGTGCTGGATGATTCCTGAACGAGCATCGGCCGGATTCTAATCTGCCCGGCCCGGCGTGGTCGACCGTGATGCTTGCGCGACGGGGTAAAAAAACATTAAGATTGGCAAACAATTCAACTATTATTGAAATATGAAATTAAATATTGCAGTCACTGCGCTGGGGGCGTTGGCTCATGAGACGCGGTTGCAGATCTTTCGTCTGCTGGTGCAGGCCGGGGCGTCCGGACTGTCGGTTGGCAAGATTGCCGATGCTCTGGCAATCGAGGCCAACGGGCGCCTGACCTTTCATCTCAAGGAACTGGTCGGCGCCGGGCTCGCCAGCTCGCGGCAGGAAGGGCGGTTCGTTTTTTATGCGGCCGATTATGCGGCGATGAACGAACTGCTGCGTTACCTGACCGAGGATTGCTGTGGCGGCCTCGGTTGCCAGGAAATCGTCGAAACCTGCAACACGGAGCATTGCGCATGAAGGCATTCAACATTCTGGTGCTGTGCACCGGAAATTCGGCGCGTTCCATCTTGGGCGAGGCCTTGTTCAATCATCTCGGCCAGGGGCGTGTTCGTGCCTTTTCCGCTGGCAGCCAACCGAGCGGCAAGGTCAATCCGGTGGCGCTGGAAACGCTTGCGGCGCATGGCGTGCCATGGCCGAATGCCGGCCATCCGCGCAGCAAATCATGGGATGAGTTCTCCGGGCCGGTCGCTCCGCGCATGGACTTCATCTTCACCGTCTGTGCCAGTGCGGCGGGCGAGGCCTGTCCGATATGGCCGGGACATCCGGCGACGGCGCACTGGGGAATCGACGATCCGGCGCATGTCGAGCCGCTGGAAGCGCGGCGGGCGGCATTCGAAGTGGCTTATGCCGAACTGGCGAAGCGCATCGCGGCATTTTTGAAATTGCCCCTTGAAACGATGTCGACCGCAGCAGTCGCCGAGGCAGCACGCAGAATTCATCGGGAAGCTGTGCAATGAGCGCGCAATGCGAAATCACCATGAAGCAGGCGGCGGGCGAAGCGATGAGCACCTTCGAGCGCTACCTGTCGCTCTGGGTCTTCATCTGCATCGTCGCCGGCATTGCCTTCGGCCAGGCGCTGCCGGGCGTTTTCCAGGCCATCGGCCGCATGGAGGTCGCGCAGGTCAATCTGCCGGTCGGCCTGTTGATCTGGGTGATGATCATCCCGATGCTGGTCAAGGTCGATTTCGGCGCGCTGAGTGAAATGAAGCAACATGTGCGCGGCATCGGCGTCACGCTGTTCGTCAACTGGCTGGTCAAGCCGTTCTCGATGGCTTTCCTCGGCTGGTTGTTCATCCGCCAACTGTTTGCGCCCTGGTTGCCGGCTGACCAGATCGATAGCTACATCGCTGGCCTTATTCTGCTGGCTGCGGCGCCGTGTACCGCGATGGTCTTCGTCTGGAGCCGGCTGTCCAATGGCGACCCGCTATTCACGCTGTCGCAGGTGGCGGTCAACGATGCCATCATGGTCTTCGCCTTCGCGCCGCTGGTCGCCTTCCTGCTTGGCTTGTCGGCGATCACCGTGCCGTGGAACACGCTGCTGATTTCGGTCGTGCTTTACATCGTGATTCCGGTGGCGCTCGCGCAATGGTGGCGCAAGTCGCTGCTTGCGAAAGGCCAAGCCAATTTCGACGCAGCGATGGCGAAAATCGGCCCATGGTCGATCACGGCGCTGCTCGTCACGCTGGTGCTACTTTTCGCTTTTCAGGGCGAAGCCATACTGAAGCAACCGCTGGTCATCGCGCTGCTGGCGGTGCCGATTCTGATCCAGGTCTTCTTCAACTCGGCGCTCGCCTACTGGATCAACCGAGTCGTCGGCGAAAAGCACAACATCGCCTGCCCGTCGGCGCTGATCGGGGCTTCCAATTTCTTCGAACTGGCGGTGGCGGCGGCGATCGGTCTGTTCGGGTTCGAATCCGGCGCGGCGCTGGCGACGGTGGTCGGCGTGCTGATCGAGGTGCCAGTGATGCTGCTGGTGGTCAAGGTCGTCAATGCCAGCAAGGACTGGTATGAACACGCCTGATTCGCGCCTGGCGCGCTGGCTGCTTGGCCTGGCCGTGGTCGTGCCGGCCTGGGTGCTGATCTATGGCCATCTGACCCAGTTCGCCGATGCCATGATTTCGCTCTTCGGCCTGAGTCGTGAAACGCGGCTCGGCGAAGCGGTGCATTTTTTCTTCTACGACACGCCCAAGGTGCTGCTATTGCTGACGGCCGTGGTGTTCCTGATGGGCATCATCCATACCTTTGTTTCGCCGGAACGCACGCGCGCCGTGCTGTCTGGCCGCCGCCTCGGGTTTGGCAACGTGCTGGCGGCGTCGCTGGGCATCGTCACGCCGTTTTGCTCCTGTTCTGCTGTGCCGCTGTTCATCGGTTTTTTGTCGGCGGGTATTCCGCTCGGGGTAACGTTTTCCTTCCTGATCTCGGCACCGATGGTCAACGAAGTGGCGCTGGCGCTACTCTTCGGCATGTTTGGCTGGCAGGTCGCAGCGCTCTACCTTTTCCTCGGCCTGCTGGTCGCCATCGTTGCCGGCATGGTCATCGGTCACCTGAAAATGGAGCCGTATCTGGAAGACTGGGTGCGCGCCATCCAGGCTGGCAGCGCAGTGCCGGTCGACCACGCCGGCCTGCCCTGGGCCGAGCGCTTCGCCGCCGGCTGGGCGCATGTCAAGGAAATCGTCGGCAAGGTGTGGCCTTACATCCTGGCCGGTATCGCCCTGGGTGCCGGCATTCACGGCTACGTGCCGGAAGACTTCATGGCTTCGTTCATGGGCAAGGACGTCTGGTGGGCGGTGCCGGCGGCGGTGCTGCTGGGCGTGCCGATGTACACCAACGCGGCCGGCGTCATTCCGATCGTCGAGGCGCTGATCGGCAAGGGCGCCGCGCTGGGCACCGTACTCGCCTTCATGATGAGCGTCATCGCGCTTTCGGCGCCCGAGATGATCATCCTGCGCAAGGCGCTCAAGCCGCGCCTGATCGCCACCTTTGCCGGCGTCGTCGCCACTGGCATTCTGCTTGTCGGCTATGTGTTCAACGCAGTTCTTTAGGGAGAATTCACCATGAAAAGTGTCAAGGTACTGGGCAGCGGTTGTGCCAAATGCCATGCCACGGTCGATCTGGTCAAACAGGCGGCGGCCGATGCCGGAGTCGCCATCGAACTGGAAAAGGTCGAGGACATGGCCGCAATCGTCGGCTATGGCGTGATGAGCACGCCGGCGGTCGTCGTTGACGGCAAGGTGGTGCATGCCGGCGGCGTGCCGGACAAGGCGAAGATCGCCGGCTGGCTAGCCTGACTTCAGGCAGGCGTCGATGGCGGCCAGTGCCGCCAGCGCGCCTGCTTCCAGGCTGACGCCAAGCGCACCGCCGACTTCTGCTTCGGTCGGGTTGATGCGGATCAGCGGCACGCCGAGGGTTTCGCCGAACCAGCGGACGGTCGGGATGTGGGTGCCGGCGCCAAGTTCGATAACGACCAGCTTTTTTACACCGCGCCGCCAGGCATCGAGCTGCGCCTGCTGCTGTGCGGTGCGCCGTTCGATCCAGCCCCAGTCGCCGAACATCAGGATGTTCGGCCGCGCCAGCTTGCCGCAATGCGGGCAGTGCGGCGGTTCGGAGGTGAGCCGGCAGGTGTCGTCATCGACTTCCGGCACGACGGCTTCGGCCGGCCAGATCTGCTCGCCGCAGGGTTCGAGGCATTGCAGGTGGTGAATCGAGCCGTGGATTTCGCAGATGCGCGCCGGATCGAAACCGGCGCTGGCGAACTGGCCGTCGACATTGCTGGTGAACACGAAGGCGCCGTGTGGCAGGCGCGCGGCCCAGCGGCGCAGGATGTGGAAGCCTTCATGCGGGACGGTGCGCCGGTAAAGCGCCAGACGGTGACCGTAAAAGCCCCAGCCGAGCCGCGCATTGCGGCGGAAGGTGTCGGGGCTGGCGGCTTCCTCGAAATCGATGCGCGCCTTGGCCAGTGCCGGATAGGCGCGCCAGAAGCCTTCACGCCCGCGAAAGTCGGGCAGCCCGGAATCGACGCCCATGCCGGCCCCGGCGGTAATCAGCAGGCCATCGGCATCCGCGATCAGTCGTGCGGCGCGTTCGATGGCAGCAGTCTGGCTCACGCGCGCTCCAGCACGCGCAGCAGCGAAGCGGTGTCGTCCTTGCCCCAGCCCAGGGCCATCAGCGCATTGAGTTGCTGCGCGACGCTTGCGGTCAACGGCACGGGAACGCCCGATTTGCGCGCCGCTTCCAGCACCAGCCCGAAGTCCTTGTGATGCAGGCGGGCCTCGATGCCGGCCGCGAAGTCGCGCTTGACCATGCGTTCGCCCATCACGTCGAGCACGCGTGAAGCTGCCGAACCGCCGGCCAGCGCCTGCTTCACTTTCGCGCAATCGACGCCGGAGGCGGCGGCCAGCCGCATCGCCTCGGCAGCGGCCTCGATGGCGGCGACCATGATCATCTGGTTGCAGGCCTTGGCGACCTGTCCAGCACCGTTGGGGCCAATATGCACGATGCGTTTGCCCAGGCAGGCTAGCAGCGGGCGCACCCGTTCCAGCACCGCTGCATCGCCGCCGGCCATGATCGCCAGCGTGGCGTCGATGGCGCCCTGCGCGCCGCCGGAAACCGGCGCGTCGAGCATGTGGATGCCCTTTTCACCGAGTTTGGCGGCAATTCGGCGCGCGGCGTCGGGCGCGATGGTCGAGCAATCGACCAGCACCGAATCCGGCGCCATGCCTTCGATCAATCCCTCCGGGCCGAGGGCGACGGCTTCGACGTCGGCGCTGGAAGTGATGATGGTGAACACCACCTCACACCGGCGCCCTAGTTCGGCGGGGCTGGAACACAGCGTGGCCGGCAGGCCGTTGGCGCTTGCCGGGCGTCGTGCCCAGACGAACATCTCGTGGCCGGCGCGCTGCAAATGCAGCGCCATCGGGCGCCCCATGGCGCCGAGACCGATGAAGCCGACTTTCATTCCTGCCCCGACAGCCGTTCGAGCAACTTCAAGACGGCGATCGAATCTTCCTCGCCCATGCCGGAACCGACCATGGCGTTGAACATCTGCGCCGTCGCCGCCGAGCCGGGCAGGCAAAGGCCGAGTTCATGCGCCGTCTGCATCACGATATTGAGATCCTTCTCGTGCATCCAGCTTTTGAAACCCGGCTTGAAATTGCGGTCGAGCATGCGCTGGCCGTGGTTTTCGAGGATTTTCGAGTAGGCGAAACCGCCCAGCAACGCTTCGCGTACCTTGCTGCGGTCGACCCCGTTTTTTGCCGCAAAAGCAAAAGCCTCGGCGACGGCCAGCACGCCCATGCCGGTGACGATCTGGTTGGCCGCCTTGGCCACCTGCCCGGCACCGGATGCGCCGACATGGACGACGTTCTTGCCCATGCACTCGAAAGCCGGTTTGGCTTTCGCAAAAGCCGCGTCGGAACCGCCGGCCATGATCGACAAGGTGCCGGCGATGGCGCCAACCTCGCCACCGGAAACCGGCGCATCCATGAAATCGACGCCGGCCGCCGCCAGATCGACGCCAATCTGCCGGGCAGCAGCGGGGGCAATGGTGCTCATGTCGACCGCCACAAGACCGGGCGCAGCACCCTGTGCCACACCGCGCATGACTTCGGCGACATCCGGCGCGTCGGCCACCATCGAGATCACCAGTTCATTGCCATGAGTCGCCTCGGCCGGACCGGCGGCGCCGGTTGCACCGGCATCGAGCAGCGGTTGCATCGATGCGGCGCGGCGTGCCCAGACGGTGACCTGGTGGCCGCCTTTCAACAAATTGAGCGCCATCGGGCGTCCCATGATCCCGAGGCCGATAAAAGCGATCTTCATTCCGCACTCCAAGTTGATTGTGCGTCGATTCTAGCAAGCTTCAATCGCTCGGACGCCGGCTAACCAATTGCGCATGGCGCCGCCATTGTGCCGGCGGCGTGCCTTCCCATTGTGCAAATGCCCGGTTGAATGCGGTTGCACTGGAATAGCCGAGCAGCGCGGCGATGCTGTCGATGCCGGTACGGGTGTCGCTCAATAGCTGGCGGGCGGTCTGGTGGCGGGCTTCGTTGTGCAACTCGCGAAAACTGGTGCCGGCATCCTTCAGTCGACGATTGAGCGTGCGCTGATGCATCGAAAAATGGGCGGCCAATTCGTCGAGCGTGCAGCGTTGCGTACCCATCAGCAGCAGCAAGGCCTGATAAGCCTTGTCGCGAAAGTCCAGATCGAGAAAGCGCCGCAGGTTCTGGATGTGTTCCAGGAAATGCTGGCGCAACATCGGGTCGGCAAGCTGTACCGGCCTGGTCAGCCAGAATGTCGAAAATGTCAGCGCGTCCTGCGTTGCATTGAAGCGCAGGGGAGCCTGAAAGAAGTGCTCGTACGCCTCGATGTCGTCCGGCGTTTCACGGCGGAAGCGTACTTCGAGCGGCAGCCATGTGCTTCCGCACAAGCCGCGCATGATGTTCCAGATCACTGCCAGGGCCGCATCGGCGATCTGGCTGGCGCCTTCGATGTTCGGTTGAAGAATCGCGTAGCCGAGCAAAGAGGTCTCGTCGCCGATTTCGAGAAAGGGCAATGCCCCGCGATCATGGACATCGAGATTGCCGATCGCTTCATGAAGTGCCGTCGCGACATCCGGCGCGTTCCGGAGCAGGAAACCGGGAGCGCCGAGCGTTGACGTGTTGCCCATCTGACCGATCAGCAAACCGAAATGGGCGCAACCGCTTGCTCGCGCACAAGCGTTCAGCAGGCGCCCCGCCAGCCGGAAGGAAATGGGGTTGTCAGGTTGCCGGAAGAATTCTTCGGTAAGGTCGAATCTCTTGAGCAGTGGGCCGGGGGCGACACCGAAATCGCGCAGGACTTCGGGAATCGGGGAGAGCGGTGCAACGCGGATTTCTCCCTTTTTGGGCAAGGGAAATTTGCCAGGTTCTGGATTGCTCATCCTGTGATGTGAGTGGGATGTCAGTGTGTCGTGGATTATCAATAAATTGTCGTGAATTGTCATTTATTTGTGATTTTCACATACTAGAATTCGGCAATGATGGAGTGCTTGCGGATAAGGTGTTCCTCGGCGCCGCAATGCCTCCGATGAACAACTGATTTCGGTAAAGTGTTGAGAAGGGGTGGGGATGAAAAAGCAGATCGGAACTGCAGTACTGCTTTCAACGTTGGCGCTGTCACCTGTGGCTGTACAGGCGCAAAGCGCTGCCGATGGCGCTGGAAGTATTCGGTGATGCCTTACCTGTGGCTGCCGAGTGTCGATGGCAAGCTGCGCTTCGGTCCGCCTGCGGTCGGGGGAATCTCGCCGAACGTGGAACTCGATGCCGGCAATTATCTCGACAGCCTCGATATGGCGGTCATGGTCAGCGGTACTGCGCGCAAGGATCGCTGGGTGCTCGGTACCGACCTGATCTATCTCCATTTTTCGAATACCGAAGGCAACGTCCATAGCGTCAATGTCAATGCTGGCAACGGGCCGGTCAATGTGTCGACGGCACAGATCAGCAGCGGACTCAGCGCCGATCTCAAGGGCACCGTGTGGACCATGGTCGGTGGCTATGCGGTCGTTCAGGAGCCGAAAACCAGTTTCGAGTTGCTGGGCGGTTTCCGTTACCTCGGTCTCGACGTCAAGACCGACTGGCAGCTGAGTGGCGTGGTCACGGGCACCGCGCCGTCGGGCAATACGATCGCTTTCGCGCGCTCGGGCAATGCCAATAAAAAGGAAGACATCTGGGCCGGCATCGTCGGCGCCAGGGGGCGCTTCGTCTTCGGCGAGAGCGACTGGTTCGCCAACGCTTACCTCGATGTGGGCGGCGGCTCGTCGGTGTTCACCTGGCAGGGGGCGGCGGGCATCGGCTATGCCTTCAAATGGGGAGATGTCATTCTCGACTATCGCTACCTGTACTACAGTCAGAATGACGACAAGCTCGTCGACAGCCTGAGTTTCGGCGGGCTGGCGCTGGGTGCGAATTTCCGCTTCTGATTGAGCGGCAACGTGCAATTTACCTGGAGTGACAACATGCGAAAATCCACCTTTGCAGTGATTTTCGGGCTTGCGGGGCTGTTGACCGCAACCGTCCCGCAAATGGCCTCTGCCCAGCAAGTGACGGGCGTTCTCGGCTCGCCGGGCGCCACGACAACGGTCAGCAACAAGCAGTTGCCGGCGCCCGATCCGAAATTCGGCGGCGTGATCAAGAACGATGCCCTGCAATCCAAGGCTTGGTGGGCGCCGCGCATCGTGCCGCCGAAGGGCGCGCCGAACGTGCTGCTGATCATCACCGACGACGCCGGCTTCGGCGTGCCGAGCACCTTCGGCGGTGTCATCCCGACGCCGACCATGGACCGCATCGCCAATGAAGGCCTGCGCTACAACCGCGTTTTCTCGACTGCGCTGTGCTCGCCGACGCGCGCCGCGCTGATCACCGGGCGCAACCATCACTCGGCCGGTTTCGGCGTGATCTCCGAGCAGTCGACTGGCTTCCCCGGCTACAACAGCATCATTGGCAAGGACAAGGCGACCATCGGCCGCATGCTGCTCGATAACGGCTATTCCACTGCCTGGTTCGGCAAGGATCACAACGTGCCGGCCTTCCAGGCTAGCCAGGTCGGGCCCTTCGACCAGTGGCCGACCGGCATGGGTTTCGAGTATTTCTATGGCTTCGTCGGCGGGGACTCCAACCAGTGGGAGCCGAACCTGTTCCGCAACACGACGCAGATCTACCCGTTCCAGGGAAAGGCGCCCGGCACCTGGAACCTGGTGACGGCGATGGCCGACGACGCCATCGACTACATGACGCGAATTCACCAGACCGACCCGTCCAAGCCTATCTTCATAAAGTACGCCCCCGGTGCTACGCACGCGCCGCACCACCCGACCAAGGAGTGGGTGGACAAGATCAGCGCCATGCACCTGTTCGACGGTGGCTATGAAAAGCTGCGCCAGACCATCTTCGAGAACCAGAAGCGCCTTGGCGTGATTTCGAAGAGTGAGCAGTTGTCGCCTTGGCCCAGTGAATTCCTGAAGCCGTGGGACCAGCTCTCCGCCGAAGAAAAGAAACTGTTTATCAAGCAGGTGGAAGTGTTTGCTGCCTATGCCGCCTACAGCGACCACGAGATCGGCCGCGTCATCCAGGCCTTCCAGGATATGGGCAAGCTCGACAACACGCTGATCATCTACATCAACGGCGACAACGGTACCAGCGCCGAGGGCGGGCCGAACGGCACGCCAAATGAGGTGGCATTCTTCAACGGCGTCCAGGTGCCGCCCGATGTGCAGATGAAGTGGTACGACGTCTGGGGCACTGAGCAGACCTACAACCACATGTCGGCCGGCTGGTCGTGGGCTTTCGACACGCCGTTCGACTGGTTCAAGCAGAACGCGTCGCGGCTCGGCGGCATCAACCAGAACATGGTGGTGTCGTGGCCGGAGCGCATCAAGGACAAGGGCGCGCTGCGCGAGCAGTTCGTGCACGTCATCGACGTCGTGCCGACTATCCTTGAAGCCGCAGGATTGAAGGCGCCGGAGATGGTTGACGGCATCAAGCAGGCGCCGATCGAGGGCACCAGTTTCGCCTACACCTTCGACGCGGCCAATGCCAAGGTGGCCACGCGCCACAAGACGCAGTACTTCGAGATGATGGGCCAGTGGGCGCTCTATGACGACGGCTGGCTGCTCAGCACCAAGGTCAATCGCGCGCCGTGGCAAGCCTTCGGCCCGGCCAACCCCGATCCGCTGAACAATCAGGAGTTCCAGCTCTACAACCTGAACACCGACTGGAACCAGACGACTGACCTCGCCGCCAAGAATCCGCAGAAGGTCAAGGAAATGCGCCAGCAGTTCCTCGCCGAGGCCAAAAAGCACCAGGTTCTGCCGCTGGACGCTTCGGTGGCGGCACGCATCGTGGCGCCGCGGCCGAACATCACTGCGGGTCGCAGCGAGTTCGTCTATACGCGGCCGATGGTCGGTTTGCCGCAGGGCGATTCGCCTTTCATCCTGAATGCCTCGTATACCTTCACGGCTGATATCGAGGTGCCACAGGGCGGTGGCGAGGGCATGATCGTGACCTCGGGCGGTCGCTTCGCCGGCTACGGCTTCTACCTGTTGCAGGGCAAGCCGGTGTGGCTGTGGAACCTGGTCGACCTCGAACGCATGAAGTGGGCGGGTGCCGACGCGCTGACGCCGGGTCGGCATACAGTCGAGTTCGACTTCAAATATGACGGCCTGGGTGCCGGCACGCTGGCCTTCAACAGCTTCAGCGGCGTCGGCCGCCCCGGCGTCGGCACGCTCAAGGTCGATGGCAAGGTCGTCGATACCAAGACGATGCCGAAGACCCTGCCGATGATCCTGCAATGGGATGAAAGCTTCGACATCGGCTCCGACACGCTGACCGGCGTGAACGACGCCGACTACAAGCCGCCGTTCGCTTTTACCGGCAAGTTGAACAAGCTGACGATCAAGATTGATCGTCCGCAGCTTTCGCCGCAGGATATTCAGAAGCTCGAAGCGGCGATGAAGGGCAAGGACTGACCTTGATCTGAGGACGGCAGTTCGATAACCCAATCCGGGTGCTGACGCTTGAAAGCATACGTGCCCGGATTTTTTTAGGAATGCAGGAGAATGCGCAGTAACGTGATTGAAACCCGATGGCAGCGCCTGGCAGGCGTATCGGCGCTTGCGGTGGCAGGGTGCTGCATTGCGCTTCCCGCGCAAGCGGAGCTGAGCGCCGAGGAACTGGCCAAGCTTGCCCAGAATCCGGTGGGCAACCTGGTCAGCGTGCCTTTCCAGAACAACACCAACCTGAATTACGGGCCGGAAAGTAAAACCCAGAACATCCTCAACATCCAGCCGGTCATCCCGGTGTCGGTGAGCGACGAATGGAACATCATTACCCGTACCATCCTACCGGTGGTTTCGCAGCCGGCTCTGTACCCGGGCGACGATCGCACCAACGGGCTTGGCGACACCGTGTTTACTGCCTTTCTCTCTCCGGCCAAGCCGGGGAGCGTGATCTGGGGCGCAGGACCGGTCGTTCAGTTGCCGACCAATACCAATGGACAACTCGGCAACCGCAACTGGGGCATGGGGCTGTCCGGCGTTGTGTTGCACCTCGAAAAAGGTGATCCGTGGGTTTATGGCGTCCTGGTCAACAACATCTGGTCGCTGAGCGATAGCGGCTCCGGCGGGTCGTATAACAACGCGACCATCCAGCCATTTCTCAACTACAACTTTTCCGGAGGTCTTTACCTGACCACTTCGCCCATCATTACCGCCAACTGGAAGGAAGAAAACAGTCAGCGCTGGGTCGTGCCGCTGGGTGGCGGGGTTGGCAAGATTTTCCACATCGGGAAGCTGCCGGTGAATACGCAGCTTTCCGCCTATTACAATGTCGTGACCCCGGATGATGGCGCGAATTGGCAGATTCGCGCACAGATTCAGTTCATGTTTCCGAAGTGATTGACCTGGCGCAGTTCCGCGCCAAACCCCAGGAGAAATACGATGTTCAAAAAAGCACTGCTTCCCCTTGCCCTTGTCGCCGCGCTCGGTGGTTGCGTCAGCCAGGGCACCTATAACAAAGAAGTCCAGACGGCGAACACCTACGCCGCCCAGAGCAAGACCTACCAGGCGCTCGACGCCCAACTGCAGCAGGAGATCAAGGCTGATCAGGTGCGTATCAAGGAGTTGCAGGGCCGGCTGACGGTGACGCTGGTCGATGAAATCCTGTTTGCCTCCGGCAGTGCCGAAATGCATGCGGCGGGTCGCGCGACGCTGGAAAAGATCGTTGGCACACTGCAGACGACCAGTGACAAGCGCATCGTCATCCGTGGCTATACCGACAACGAGCCGATCGGCCCGGCGCTGCGCGCCCGCTATCCAAGCAACTGGGAACTGTCGACCGCGCGCGCCAGCGACGTCGTTCGCTTCCTGCAAGCCAAGGGCATCGATCCGAAGCGCCTAGAGGCCTCCGGCTTTGGTGAGTATCAGCCAGTTGCCTCGAACGCGACGCCGGCCGGCCGCAAGGAAAACCGCCGCATAGAAATCGTCCTGACCGACATGGCCTTCTGATTTTCCAGCCCCTAGGAGCGCAACATGAAGAAACACCTGATCGTGCTGGCTGCCGCGACCGGTATCGCCGGCGCGGCACACGCGCAGTACCCCATCCTCGATGCCGTGGCCAACCGCGTCATCGAGAAATACCAGACGGCGAGTTGCGAAGCGCTGTGGGAAAAGAAAGGAGCGCCGAAGTCTCCTGAAGAGCAGCGCGCCATCGAGTTTCTGCGCCAGGATCCGCAGGCACGGACCATGTTCATCGACAAGGTGGCCGGAACGATCGTCAACAAGATGTTTTCCTGCGGGATGATCCCATGAGCGCCGCGCAATCCGGAATCTTTCGCAGGGCTGCAATTGCCGGGGCGGTTGCAGCCTTGTCTCTCGTGACGCTGGGCGCCACGGCGGCGGACGCGCCGGTTGCGGCTGTCAAGTCGGCCAAACCGGGGAAGGCGGCAAAGCCTGTTGCTGCGCCGGCCTACAAGCCGATCGTCGAAGCCAAGGCGATGGCCTTGCTCAAGGCCAGCAGCGAACGGCTGGCTGCCGCGAAGTCGATGGCGTTCACCGCTACGGCGAGCTATGAGTACCCGAGCAAGCTGGGGCCGGCCATCGTATATACGGTGCGTTACGATGTTTCCATGCAGCGTCCTGACCGGTTGCGCATCGTCGTTCCCGGCGATGGTCCGGCTTCCGAGTTCTACTACGACGGCAAGGCATTGATGGCGTTTGTCCCCACCGAAAATCTGGTGGCAGTCGCGGAAGCGCCACCGACCATCGATGCGATGCTCAAACAGGCTTATCAGAAGGCGGGGATTTTCTTCCCCTTCACCGATCTGGTTGCCGCCGATCCTTTCGCCGCGCTTTCAGCCGGTGTCAAATCGGCCTTCTACGTCGGTCCGTCGGGTGTTGTCGGCGGCGTCAAGACCGACATGGTCGTCTGGGCGGACAACGAGGTATTCCTGCAGTTCTGGATCGGTGCCGATGACAAATTGCCGCGTCGGGTGCGCGCGGTCTACCGTGCCGATCCACTGCGGCTGCGTCACGATCTCGAGCTTTCCAACTGGCAGCTCGATGTGCCGATGGCGCCGGAAACCTTCGTTTCGGAAAAGGCCAAGACGGCTGATCGCATTCCCTTCGCGCATCCGATGGCACCGCCGCCAGGGGTCAAACCGCTTGGGGTGGGCAAGGCAGCTAAAGGAGGCAAGCAATGAACAATCGTCGTGAAATGGGAAGGTTGGCCGGTATCGTCGCGGCCATGCTTGTTGCAGGCATGTGGGTGACCGAAGCTGGTGCCTGGGGCAGCGCCAATCGTTTTGGCGGGGCAACAGAGCACAGCTACGGACAGACCGGCCACGAAAATCGCTTTGGCGGCAGTACCGAGCATGTCGCCGGAGAAGGTACGGAGCACACCAATGCCTGGGGCGGCTCGACGGCCGGTCGTTATGGCGAGGGGGCCGAGCACACCAATGTCGATGGCGGCACGACGGCCGGCCGTTACGGCGAGGGCGCGGTCCATACCGATGCCGCCGGGGTGCCGACGGCTTATCATCCGCCGGTGCCGGGTGGCTATCCAGCGGCCTATCATCCGTATCCGCCGCCGGTTGCCGTTCCTGCCTATGCCGCGGGCTGCTACGGCTGTGCCGCGGCGGCCGGGGCTGTTGTCGGCGTGGCGGCGGGGGCGGCCATCGCTTCCGCCAATACGGCTGCCGTGACCTCCAACGCCTATGCAGCCGGGGTCGCGACAGGGAGCGCCAATGCCTACAATGCGGGTGTTGCGGCCGGCGTTGCCAGCAGTGCTCCCGCCTCGTATGCGGTAGGGATGAATCTGGCGTCGCTGCCTGCCGGTTGCGCTCGCCCAAGCGTCAATGGCACCACCTACTACCTGTGCGGCAACACCTGGTTCAGGCCGATGTACGGCGCCAACGGCGTGTATTATCAGGTTGTGCCGACGCCGTAGTTTTTCGGTTCAGGCTCTTCAGGCCCGGTCATGCTGGCGTTTCCTGCCAGTCATTTCCGGGCCTTGTTACATGCACAAGGAATTTTTTTTGTGATGACACCTCTATTCGCCGCACTCTTCGTGGCTTTCCTGATGATGGCCGGTGCGCTGGCCGGTGCCTTGCTGCGCAAGCATCTGCCGAGCAAGCATTTCGGCCAGGAAACCATGGAAGCGGTCAAGCTTGGCCTCGGGTTCATCGCGACTCTTTCGGCGCTGGTCATGGGCCTGGTGATTTCCTCTTCGAAGGCTTCCTACGATGCCAGGGTCGAAATGGTGCACGCCTCCGCTGCCCTGATCATCCAGTTCGACGCCAGCCTGCGTCAGATCGGGCCGGAAGCCGATCCGATTCGCGTGGTGCTGAAGGACGCTGTCGTCGCGACGATGGGGGAAATCTGGGGTGCGCACAGCCTGGAAGTCGACCAGCCGGAAGCGGTGGTCACCAAGCGCCGGGTCGGGCAGCTGGAACGAATGTTGTTCGCGCTTGTGGTGAGCAATGAGATGCAGCGTCAGGCGCAGGCCAATGCCTTCAAGCTGGTTGCGGAACTGGCGCGCCTGAACGCCTCGGCGTTCACGCAACATGGCAGCGATGTCGTCATGCCGTTGCTGGCGGTGGTTTCGTGCTGGATGATGCTCAATGTCGCCGGTTGGAATCTTTTTGCGCCGGCCAACCGGATGTTGATGGCTGTCAACGTCGTATGCGCACTGTCGGTAGCCAGCGCGGTTTTCCTGATTCTGGAAATGGATCAGCCATTCAATGGCGTGATCAGTATCTCCGAGGTGCCGATGCGAGCGGCGCTGGAACGCTTGCTGGAATGACGAAAGCTCTTGCTTGATCGAGTAGTCGGCTGCCAGCGGAATCGGCTGGCATCAAACGCCGCACGAGCCGCCATTGCCGCGCTTGAAGCCCATTTTCGCCAGCAGCTTTTCCGGCGGGCAGAAGCCGGTGAAGCCGCTTTGCAGCAGGTTGAGACCGACGAAGGCGGTGAAGGCAAGGAACCATTTCGAGACAAAAATGGGGCTGCCGTCGACGCCGAGCGCCAGCGAGAGCAGGACGAAGAAGCCGGCCATGATGCGGATGATGCGTTCGATGGTCATTGTGTGTGTTCCTTTCTGAAAGCGGAGAAATACAGCACCGGGATCACCACCAGCGTCAGCAGCGTGGAGACCAGGATGCCGAAGATCAGGCTGATGGCCAGCCCGTTGAAGATCGGGTCGTCGAGGATGAACAGGGCGCCGAGCATGGCGGCCAGCGCGGTCAGGGCAATCGGCATGGCGCGCACGGCGGCGGACTGGATCACCGCGTCGTGGAAGTTGATGCCGGTGGCGACTTGCTGCTTGATGAAATCGACGAGCAGGATGGAGTTACGGACGATGATGCCGGCCAGCGCGATCATGCCGATCATCGAAGTTGCCGTGAATTGCGCGCCGAGCAGCGCGTGGCCGGGCATGACGCCGATGATGGTCAGCGGGATCGGCGCCATGATGATGAGCGGCACCAGATAGCTGCCGAAGTGGGCGACCACCAGCAGATAAATCAGGATCAGCCCGACCGCGTAGGCCAGCCCCATGTCGCGGAAAGTCTCGTAGGTGACCTGCCATTCGCCGTCCCATTTGACGCTGTAGCCTGCGTAGGGGTCGCCCGGCTGGCGGATGAACCATTCGCCGAGCGTGCCGCCTTCCTTGAGCGGCATCTCCTTGATCTGCGAACGCACATCGAACATGCCGTAGAGCGGTGAATCGAGCTTGCCGCCCATGTCGCCGACGACATAGACCACCGGCAGCAGGTCCTTGTGATAGATCGCTTTCTCGCGCGTCGCTTCGCGCACCTCGACTAGCTCCGACACCGGCACCAGATGGCCGTCGCGCGAGCGCACGCGGAGCTTGAGCAGGGCATCCAGCGTCGATTGCTTCTCGGCCGGCAGCGTCACGCGCACCGGGATCTCGAATTTCGATTCGGTATTGCGCGCCGGCGTCACGTCCTGCCCGGCCAGCCCCATGCCGACCACCTCGACGATGTCGCTCTGCGCCACGCCGAGCAGCGCGGCCTTGCTTTGCAGTACGTGCAGCACGAACTTGCGGGAATCGGCATCGATATAGTCGTCGACCGCAACAATGTCCTGCGTTTCCTCGAAGGCCTTGCGTACCTGCTTGCCGACGGCCATCTGGCCGGCCATGTCCGGGCCGTAGATTTCGGCGACGATGGGCGACATCACCGGCGGGCCGGGCGGCACTTCGACGACCTTGGCGACGCCGCCGTTCTTTTTGCCAATGGCTTCGACGCGCTCGCGCAGGGCAACGGCGATCTCGTGGCTCTTGCGCAAACGGTGGTGCTTGTCGGCCAGATTGACCTGAATATCGCCCTTTTCCGGCGTTGACCGCAGGTAATACTGGCGCACCAGACCGTTGAAATTGATCGGGCTGGCGGTGCCGGCATAGGCCTGGTAATCGACGACATCGGCTTCCTGCGCCAGTTCGGCGCCGATTTCGTGCAGCACGCGGGCGGTTTCCTCGACCGGTGTGCCGATCGGCATGTCGAGAATCACCTGGAATTCGCTCTTGTTGTCGAAGGGCAACATTTTCAGCACGACGAGCTGGAAATAGGCCAGCGATACCGAGCCGAGGATCAGCAGGACGACGGCAATCGCCAGTTTGACGCGCGCCGCGCCGCCCTTGAGCGGGTCGAGGAAGGGCGTCAGCAACTTGCGGAAGGTGCTGTCGAGTTTAGCGTCGAGCTTCGACGGCGGGTGGTCGTGCGCGCCGCCATGCGTCTTCATCAGCTTGAGCGACAGCCAGGGCGTGACGACGAAGGCGACAACCAGCGAAATGCCCATGCCCATCGACGAATTGATCGGGATCGGGCTCATGTACGGCCCCATCAGGCCGCTGACGAAAGCCATTGGCAGCAAGGCGGCGATGACGGTGAGCGTGGCGAGGATGGTCGGCCCGCCGACTTCATCGACCGCCGACGGGATGATCTCGCGCAAGGGCTTGCCGGGGTGCAGCCCCTGCCAGCGGTGAATGTTCTCGACCACCACGATGGCGTCGTCGACCAGAATGCCGATCGAGAAGATCAGCGCAAACAGCGACACCCGGTTGAGCGTGAAACCCCAGGCCCAAGAGGCGAAAAGGGTTGCGGCAAGCGTCAACGTGACGGCGACGCCGACGATCAGCGCTTCGCGCCGGCCGAGCGCAAAGAAGACGAGCAGCACGACGAAGGCGGTGGCGAAGATCAGCTTGCCGATCAGCTTCTGTGCCTTTTCGGTGGCGGTTTCGCCGTAATTGCGGGTGACGGTGACTTCGACGCCTTCCGGGATAACCGTGTTTTTGAGCGAATTTATCCGGTCGACTGCCGCCGACGCCACATCGGCGGCATTGACGCCCGGCTGCTTGGAAAGCTGGATGGTGACGGCCGGAAACTCGCCATCGCGGTTGCCGAACCAGGCATAGCGTTTCGGCTGGTCGGGGCCATCCTGAATGCTTGCGACGTCGCTCATAAAGACGGGTTTGCCATCGCGCACGGCAACGACCAGTTGCTTCACGTCGGCGGCGGATTCGAGATAAGTGCCGGTTTGCACCAGGACCTCGCGGTTGCCGGCAGTCAGGTTGCCGGAGGACTGCTGGGCGTTGGAAACCTTGAGCGCGGCGGCGATTTCCTGTGGCGTGACGCCGAAAGCGTTCATTCGCTCGGCGTCCATCAGCACGCGGATGGCATGGTCGGGGCCGCCCAGCGTCGACACATCGCGCGTGCCCTTGATGCGCTTCAGCTCGATTTCGACGGCGCGTGCCACCTGCTGCAACTCGTAGGCTGAGCGCTCCGGATCCTTGGTCCAGAAGGTGAGGGCGACAATCGGTACGTCGTCGATGCCGCGCGGCTTGATCACCGGTTCCTGCACGCCGAGGTTGGGCGGCAGCCAGTCGCGGTGTGAATTCACGGTATCGTAAAGGCGCACGACGGCGTCGTTGTATTTGACGCCAACGTCGAATTGCACGGTGATGATGGCCATGCCGGGGCGCGACATGGAATAGACGTGCTCGACGCCGTGCATGCGCGACAGCACCTGTTCGGCCGGGCGCGCGACGAGGTTCTCGACGTCCTTGGCCGAGGCGCCGGGGAAGGCGACCATCACGTCGGCCATCGTTACGTCGATCTGCGGCTCTTCCTCGCGCGGCGTGACGAGCACGGCGAAAACGCCGAGCAGGAAGGCGACCAGCGCCAGCAGCGGCGTCATCCGCGATTCCTGGAAAGCGGCGGCGATGCGCCCGGAGATGCCGAGCGGCGCAGCGCTGGCGGAATTTTCGCTGGTCATCGCTTATTTGCCCGCAGCCGGGTTCTTGAGGGCGATGGCGGCCTTGACCGGATCGGCGATCACCTTGTCACCGGGCGCCAGCCCGGCCAGCACTTCGATTTCGCCGGTGCCAACGACATCGCCGAGACGCAACTGGCGCAGGCTCAGGCGCTGGTCGGCGCCTTGTACATAAACGGCGGCGACTTCGCCACGGCGCACCACGGCGCTCGCCGGCACGGTCAGTTTTTCGGCCTGGCCGACGACGAAATAAACGCGCGCGAACATGCCCGGCGTCGCTTCCGGCACCGGCGGCAGGCTGACCCGTACCTGGGAAACGTGGGTCGCGGTGTCGGCGGTCGGCAGCAGCTTGACGGCGCTGGCATCGACCCACTTGCCAAGCTCGGGGAACTCGACGCGGGCAGTAGTGACCTTGCGCAGATCGTTCAGGCGGTATTGCGGAATGCTGGCGGTCACGCGCAGGCCGCCCGGTTCGTAGATCGTGAACAGCGGCTTGCCCGGCGTCGCCATGTCGCCCAGTTCGGCGTGGCGACGGGCGACGATGCCGGTCAACGGCGCGACGATGGTGGCGTGGCTCTGGCCGGCACCGGCGGCGGCGCGGTTGGCGGCAGCGGCATCGAGATCGGTCTTTGCCTTGTCGACGGCGGCCTGGCTGACGAATTTCTGGTCGCGCAGGCTCTTGTTGCGTTCGTAATTGAGCCTGGCGTTGGTGTATTGCGCCTCGGCCGCGCGCACCAGTTCTTCGGCTTCGCGGGCATCGATACGCATCAGGACTTCGCCCTTGACGACGCTCTGGCCGGCATCGGCCTTGACCTCGACGACGCGCCCCGAAACCTGCGCGCCGATAGTGGTTTGCTGCACCGCCTCGACCAGCGCTTCAGCCGGAAAACTCAGGTCGACCTTGTGGCGCTGGACGACAACGCTCGGCAACTCCTGCGCGAAGGCTGTTGCGGTCGACGCCAAAAAAAGGGCAAAAATCAGTTTTGTCTTCATGTATATAAGAATACGCTAATTTATAGTTGAGAGGCAAGGCGATCGGTTGTTCTGGGTCTTGCTGGCGAACTCTCGGCAAAGTTCGCTGAAGGCCCGGCTGGCGGGGCTGACGTGGCGCTGGCGGTGGCGGACGAAATAGAAATTTCGTTGCAGGTCGAATTGCGGCGTATGTAATTCGATCAGGCTGCCACGCCGGAAGGCTTCATGCAGGGCGACGCGCGACAGGCAGGCAAGGCCGAGGCCGGCTTCGACGGCGCGCTTGATCGCTTCGGTGTGTTCCAGTTGCAGGCGGATGTGCAGCGTCGCCAGTTGCGGCGCCACCACAAGGTCGAACAGGGCGCGGGTGCCGGAGCCGGGCTCGCGCAGTATCCACGGCTGTGCCGCCAGTTGTTCAGTGCTGGCGCTGCCGGCGGCGGCCAGCGGATGTTGCGGGGCGCAGAAGACCACCAGTTCGTCGGTCTGCCAGGGTTCGAGCACGAGATCGGGGTCGTTGGCCTCGCCTTCGATCAGGCCGATGTCGAGTTCGCAGCGCAAGACGCCGTCGAGAATGTGGCGGGTATTGGCGACCTTGAGATCAATCCGCGAGGCCGGGTGCTGTTGCAGGTAGTCGGCGACGATCAGCGTGGCCAAGTAGTTGCCGATGGTCATCGTCGCGCCGACCGCCAGCGGCCCGAGCTGGCCGCCGGCCAGCAAGCCCTCGATCTCGGCGGCGCGTGCCAGCAGATCCTCGGCCTGCGGCAGCAGCCCGCGCCCGGTGGTGTTGAGGCGTAGCGATTTGCCGATGCGATCGAATAGCGGGCAATCAAACTGGCGCTCCAGTTCGACCAGCGCGCTGCTCGCTGCCGATTGCGACATGGCGAGTGCCTCGGCGGCGCGCGAGACGTTCTCGCTACGGGCGATGGCGGCAAAGACTTCGATCTGGCGCAAGGTGAGTCGCATATTCATAAAACCGATAATAGATATGAAAATTATCCGCTTATATTTCTTTCGTGCAACGCCTATGATGCCTTTCAGTCCAAGCTGAAAAAGGAGTCCGATCATGAGCAACCTCGCCACCGAAACCGTGCTTTCCGTCAATCACTGGAACGACACGCTGTTTTCCTTCCGCACCACGCGCAGCGCCGGCCTGCGTTTCATCAACGGGCAATTCGTGATGATGGGGCTGGAGGTCAACGGACGGCCACTGACGCGCGCCTACAGCATCGCCAGTGCCAACCATGAGGAGCATCTGGAATTTTTCAGCATCAAAGTCGAAAACGGCCCGCTGACCTCGCGGCTGCAACATCTCAAGCCCGGCGACCCGGTCATTGTCAGCAAGAAACCGACGGGCACGCTGGTGCTGCACGACCTGAAACCGGGCAAGCGGCTGTTCCTGTTCGCCACCGGCACCGGCCTGGCGCCCTTCATGAGCCTGATCCACGACCCGGAAACCTACGAGCGTTTCGAGAAAATCGTTCTGATCCACGGTGTCCGGCAGGTTAACGAGCTGGCCTACCACGACTACATCGAGCATGAGTTGGCCGAGCATGAATACTTCGGCGACTGGGCCCGTGAAAAGCTGATTTACTACCCGACGGTGACCCGCGAATCCTTCCGCAACGAAGGCCGGCTGACCGACCTGATCGACTCCGGCAAGCTGTTCGCCGATATCGGCGAGCCGCCGCTCGATGCCGCCACCGACCGCGCGATGATCTGCGGCAGCCCGGCCATGCTGGCCGACACCGCGAAGCTGCTCGACGTGCGCGGCTTCAAGGTCGCCCGCCACTACACCGGCGAGCTGGGCGATTACGTGATCGAGCGGGCGTTTGTCGAGAAGTAGGCGCTAACTGGCAGCGGCCTTGAGCGCTTGCCGCTTGAGCAGCATGGTCAGGATCGGGGGCGTCAGCAGCGTGGTCAGGATGACCATGATGACGATTTCCGAGAACATCGCTTCGTTGACGACACCCAGCTTCTTGCCGACCATCGCGAAGATCAGCCCGACCTCGCCGCGCGGCACCATGCCCCAGCCGACCAGCCAGGGATTGCGACCCTTGCCGGCGGCAAAGCCGGCCGCCAGCTTGCCGACGATGGCCGCCGCGGTCAGTGCCAGCGCCACAGCCACGGCCTTGGGATCGGCGAGTACGGCGAGATCGACCTGCATGCCGGTGAGCACGAAAAAGACGGGCACGAAGAAATAGCCGATCGGTTCCATCATGTGCTCGTGCTGGTGATGGGTGTGGCGCTCCAGCACGGTTCTGAAATCGGCCTGTTTTTCGGGGTCGACCGCGACCGGCAGCAAAGCCTCGATGTCCTGCACCACCGTGGGTGTTTCGAATTCCTTGAGGAAGAGCGGTTCGAACAGCAGGCCCGAAGCGAAGGCGCCGATGATCGCCGCCAACCCGACAGCGTGCGCCAGCCAGGCCATGAACAGACCGGCCACCAGTACCAGCGAGAACAGCATCGAATGGCTGCTGTCCAGGCGTGATGCCCAGCGCAGCAGATACGGTGCAATGGCGCGCCCGATGACGATCGAGCCACCGAGGAAGGCAACCGCCTTGGCGATGATGAGGACGACGTCGACGAGGCTGACCGTGCCGGCCTCGACCAGGCTGGAGACTACGGCGAGGATGACCAGCCCTAGCACGTCGTCGATCACCGCTGCGCCGAGGACGATCTGCGCCTCTGGCATTTTCAGCTTGCCGAGATCGCGGAAGACGCGGCCGGTAATGCCGACCGAGGTAGCGGCCAGCGTGGCGCCAAGGAACAGGTAGGCATTGAATTCCATGCCCGGCAGTACCAGCGGCCCGGCGACAAAGGCGCCCAGCGCGAACGGTACGACAATGCCGACCGTACCCACCATCGAGGCGCGGGCGCCGACGCTGACGAGGTCGCCGAGGCGCGTTTCAAGGCCGATTTGCAAGAGCAGGATGATGACGCCCAGCTCGGCCATGAACATGATGATCGGGTCTTGAGCGACGGCGTCGAAATAATGAATGCCGAGCAGGCCAAGGTTGCCAAGAGCCACGCCAAGCAGCAACTCGCCGAGCACGGCAGGGAAGCCGACCTTCTGGGCGACCGGTGCGAACAGCCGGGCGGCGAGCAGGATGACGGCCAGCCACAACAGATTCTGGCCAATGACGTCGGACCCGGCGGCAAATACCGGCCAGGCAGCGGCCAGCAGGGCGAGCGGGAAAATTCGGCGGAGTGTCATGGGAATGCTTTTTTCGAGCGGGGATGCGCTACATCCTAATGGCGCGACGGTGAATCGACAAGCCGCGCTGGGCAATCCGCGCGGCATGGCCGGCGCGGCAAGGTGTGGCGCCCCGGCTGCCTGATCAGTGCATCAATTGGTACTGCAGCACGTAGACCCCGGCGCCGGCCAGGTAGCCGATCAGCGCCAGGCCGCTGATTTTCTTTACGTACCAGATGAAATCGATCTTTTCGAGGCCCATAGCCGCGACGCCGGCCGCCGAGCCGATGACAAGAATGGAGCCACCGGTGCCAGCGCAGTAGGCGAGAAACTCCCACAGGAAGTGATCGGTCGGGTAGGTCGTCAGGTCGTACATGCCCATCGCGGCGGCGACCAGCGGCACGTTGTCGACAATGGCGCTGACCATGCCGATGATGAGGACGATCAGGTCGAGGCGGCCGATGTCGTGGTCGAGCCGCTGGGCGAGCGCAGTCAGGATGTGGGTGTGTTCGAGGGTGGCGACGGCGAGCAGGATGCCGATGAAAAAGACCAGCGAACTCATGTCGATCTTTGACAGCGCATGGGCCAGCGTCAGATGGTTCTTGAATTCGGACTCCTTGTTGCGGTGAATCAGGTCGCCGACCAGCCAGACGATGCCGAGCCCGAACAGGATGCCGAGGAAAGGCGGCAAGTGGGTGATGGTTTTGAAGGCGGGCACCGCAATCAGGGTGCCGAGGCCGAGGAAGAACATGGTATTGCGCTCGAATTCGGTGGTTTTCAGCCCATGATCCATCTCGATGTGCTCGGGCGACTCGACCGGCCGCCCGCGCAATACATAGGCGGTGATGGCGAGCGGCACCAGCAGGCTGGCGACTGCTGCCGGGAAAACCGAGGTGATGATGTTCAGTGCGGTGATTTGGCCGCCGATCCACAACATCGTCGTTGTCACGTCACCGATTGGCGACCAGGCCCCGCCCGAATTGGCGGCGATGACGATGATGCCGGCGAAGAACAGGCGGTCGGTGCGGTTCGACAGCAGCTTGCGCATCAGCGAGATCATGACGATGGTTGTCGTCAGGTTGTCGAGCAGGGCGCTGAGGAAGAAGGTGACGATACCGACCAGCCACATCAGCGTCGACAACTGTTGCGTCTTGATCCGTTTGGTAATGACCTCGAAGCCGTTGTGCGCGTCGACCACCTCGACGATGGTCATCGCGCCCATCAGGAAGAAGGTGATCTGCGCCGTTGCCATCAGCGATTCGCCGAGCTGGTGCGAAATCAGTTCGTGATCGGCGGTTGATAGTGCGTAGATGGTCCACAGCAGGCCGGCGCCAATCAGCGCTGAAGCCGACTTGTTGATCTTGAGCGGATGTTCAAGCGCAATTGCAGCGTAGGCAATGACAAAGACGACGACGAGGGCGGTCAACATTTCGTAAGCTTGGGACAGTTGGAGTTGGTTCGAGGGGGCAATGCTAGCATCGGCATTCCCCCGGGGCAGCTTGTGGAAATCCCCTGGCTCAGCCCAGCATGTCGATCAACAGGGTTTCGATCTCCTGGCGGCCAAGGGCGCTGGCCATGGCAATCAGCGTGAAACCGGGTTTGAGCAGGAAATCCTTGTCCGGGTTGAATTGCCAGTTGCCGTTGCGTTCGCGGGCGGCGAGCAGCACGTAGTTGGCGCTGCGCAGCTTGAGCGAGCCGATCGGCTTGGGAATGAAGGCAGCTGGGATCGGGATTTCCTCGATGCGCAGGTTCTTTTCCGATTTCAACATTTCGTCGAGGAAGGAGACGACGTGCGGGCGGATCATCGCCGAGGCGATGCGCATGCCGCCGGTGAAGTCGGGCGAGACGATGGCGTCGGCGCCGGCCTTGCGCATCTTTTCGGTATTGCGCGTTTCCTGGCAGCGGGCGACG
>Ga0209202_1000248_pt1 | contig 51095 bp, 39 predicted proteins | sample AD_UKC032_MetaG_FD_184416 | JGI IMG/M metagenome (GOLD analysis project Ga0209202, IMG submission 184416) | Active sludge microbial communities of municipal wastewater-treating anaerobic digesters from USA - AD_UKC032_MetaG (SPAdes) (version 2) | ecosystem: Engineered > Bioreactor > Anaerobic >... | reverse complement strand
CCGCGCCATCTGGCGCAGGGCTTTTTGTTCTTGGCCCCGGCGCAGTTTATGCCGCAGGGGTTTGACCCCGCGTGAAAGCGCCGGTTGGGTTTCGCCGCGTAAGGCGCGTCCCAAGCTCCACAGGTGCTGGCTGCCGTGATAGAAATCCAAGAGTTCCAGCGCCTTCGGCCACCGATCCTTTTTGAGGTTCCACACCCATTCGGCTCCATCGCCTAAGAACCGCACGTTCCGGGCACGTCCCAGCCCTTCTCGCGGGGCTTCCCAGTGCCGCCGCTGACCCAACCCCATCGCCGGGTCCTGCCAACTAACCCCCACCTTATCACTCAAAATGCCGCGTCCGGCTTCGGTACGGGCGGCCGCCGCGTGGCGGTAGAATAGGCCCAACTTCAATTCGTGCCCTTCGACGCGCAGTTGCTGGGTCTTCTTTTTACCCCACCCCGCTCCGCGATAGCGCACTGGGCAACCGCCGACCATGATCACGCCCAACTCCGTGCGGCCCCGCCGCGCCAAACGTTCTTGCGGCGGCGGTTCATACCGGCTCCGCGCTGGGCGCTCGGCACGGGCACCGACCCGTTGTACCAGCGCATGCCGCGTCGCGTCGTCTATGCCGCCCGCCCATCGGCTAGCCACCTGCGCGGCCTCCTCATACGAACCGGTAGCCGTCACCGTGAAGCAAAGCTTCTCGGCGTACCCAGGGGTGATCTTCTGATGCGGGCCCAACCCCCAGGCCCGCCGCAACGCACAACCCCACTGACCCGTAATCGGATCCCGGCCATAATCAACCCTCAGTTTTACCGCGCCCAGTTCGCGGCGCAGGGTAACGGGCCTGCGCCGTCGCTACTGGAGGGGGAAAAACCTCGCCGCTCCTGTCGGCGAGTTCTTGCAGACGCTCTCCAGTCGTTGGCGTCCCCATTCGCGGGCTTCCGCCACGACCGCTCGTTCGAGGTCCGCCAGACGGGGAAACGGTTAGGATATGGACGATGTTGGTTTCCTATAATGACTCGGCTTGCATAGTGGTGTTATGCCGGTCGAGGAACCGTTACCCCCCTGGCTTAAGGACAGTGTCAAGATGCACCCCTAGCGGTGCTGGAGCCGCCTACGGGACGTCGGGCAGCATTTGGGCTTTCAAGCGTTCGAAGTGCGTGCGCACACCGCTTCGGGCCGTATAGTCCCAGACCGTCACGCCTTGCTCGCGCAAAGCCAGGAGGGCGGTTATCCACGCCTGGCCCCAGCCGCTCTCGATGGACCAGGCGCCCCAGCCGACATCGGCGGAACTGGCCCACGCCTCCCAGCGGCGGTCGTCAAAGGCGCGGAACCAGGTGCCGCTCAGGTGCGGGAACTTCTGCGAGCGGGTTTGAATGCGGCACAGATAGGCGGCCAACCGGTCCGCGGCGCGCCGGAACCGGGGATCGCCGGTGGCGCCAGCGGCTTCGTGCAAGCCGAGCAGGGCAAAGCCGGTGGTATAAAGCTGGTCGCTGACGGGGTCGCCGTTCTGCTGCACGAGCGGGGTTTCGTTGGTGCCATATTCCGCATTTGACTGCGGGGCGCGGTAATGGCCGCCGTGGGGTGGGCCGAGCCGTTCCTGGATGGCGCCGGAAGGTTGCTGCCAGGCGAGGAGGTCGCCGGCGACGCGGTCCAGCCAGGCGCGGTGCTCGGGAGTATCCGCGACGCGGACGAGCCAGGCCAGGCAGAGAAGCATGTGGGCGCGTTCGAGGTTGTCCTGCCAGCGCCACTGGGCGGGATAGGCTTTCATGGTCATGCGGATGGCCATGCGCGCGCGGTCGCGGAACAGCGGGAACCCGGTCTGCTGGTAGGACCAAAGGTAGCAGGCCCAAAGATAGGATTCGAAATGAGGCGAGTAGCTGACCGGGGCGTCCTCGAAATAAGGGCGCCACCCCTTCTGATTCAGCGCGGGCAGGTCAATGCGATCGCCGCGGAATCCCAGTTTGCCGGTGGTGCGGAGGTTGGCGAGCAGGGCGCGCATCAGGCGCTCATCCCAACGCGCCGTTCGCAGGGCGGCGCTGGCGACCGCGGTGGCCAGCATCGCGCGGGCATTATCATCCCCGTAGTTGGCCACCAGCCAGGCCGGCGCAATATCGCCCCAGCCGATCAGGCCAAACGCGCCGTGCTGCGGATCATTGCGCGGCCCCTGGCACATGCCTGAGTTGAAATACACGAAGTTCAGCAGGTTGCTGGCAATCAGGGCACTGCGCTGGCAGCGGTTGAGCTGGCTGTCCAGTGCCAGAACCATGGCGGATTCCAGGTTGCAATCCGCCCGCAGCGCCAGGCAGCGGCGCTGGTTGCCATCGGGGAGGATTCCCGAGGTATAGCCTTCGAGCAGGCCCAGCGTGCCGTCACCCAACGGCGCGTTGGGCGATGGCGGCGGGGCGGTTTGCGCTCCCGCGGCCAGGGCCTGGTATAGTGCCGGCTGCTCCGCGGGATGGATCAATAGCTGTGAATGGGCAAACCAGGCCGCCGCCTGGTTGAAAGCCGCGCGCTGAAAGCGGCGGGGAAGCCGGGCGGTGGCGCTATAAGCCGGCGCAACGAGCGGCACCGCCTTGAGCGCGTGCGCGTGCCGCGGATCCAGCGAGGAAAGAATCCTTTCCCACACGCGCAGCCAATCCCCGGCCGGAGCGTAGCGCCCGGTGACGAAGCTGCTTAGCCGGGTTGTGGCGACCATGAGGTTGCGGCCGGGCACCTCAAAGAGAATGGGAAAGGCCTCCTGGGCCGGGATGCCGTAGACGGCCGTATCATAGCCCGCAACCCGTGCGAGGATCAAATCGGCGGGCGGCGAATTGCTGACCGGCATGAACTGGCAATCGTGCGCGGTGAGAATGCGGAGGCGTGGCAACGCCGGCCCGAACCTGTCCGACGCAACGACAAGCCGCTCCCAGGCGGTGCTGCGCGGCGGGGCCAGTTCCAGGCCGGGAACCGCCGCCGGGTATTCCAGGAATAAGCGGAGTTGCTTCCGCTGCGCCAGGTCGAAGCCGCGCGGGTCAAGCATCGTGGGCTGCGCGGGATAGTTGTCGGCCAGCACCAAGACCGCGGAACCGGGAGCGGCGCTTTCGATCGCCGCCAGCGGCTCGGCGAAACGCGGGTAGCGCGCGCGGCCCAACGCGAGGTAAAGGTCATTCCGCGCGGAACAACAAAACGTCAGCGCGGCGGAGCCTGTCCGGGCGGATGAATTGGGGGCCACTCCGGCAAACAGCGCCGCCGCGGCGAAAACAAGTAGACGCACGGGCCATAGCATGCCCACAAGATGTAGAAAGCCCGGAACGAGGACAAGGCCGCGGATGCGAAAAAAGCGGGGTGACGGCGTGGGAACGGGCGATGGCTGCGGTTCGGGTTGGAAAAGCGCGGCGCAGCACCCCATTGAACGCCAAATGCCCGCCCGCCGCTGATAAGCCTCGTCCCCGGAGGAGGCCGTCCTTGGGCCGAGGCACGCCGGGCACCGCTTAAAGCCCGATTCTGTAGCCGGAACGATCTCGATTTTAACCCTAATTCGCCCCCGCGAAACACGTAAATCGCGGGTTTTACGGGCGCAAGGTATTCGGAACCCAGTAGTCAGCCCGTTGAAGCCATTCAGAACCAAATGGTCCTTGGGGCTATCCGCTTGTCTGTCAGACCCGTTTCGACCTCAGTAAAACGAGGACGCGCGGTTGGACTATCCCACGGCAACGTTTCAGATAAGGCATTCGCAAAGCCAAAAGGCGTCCGGACACTCGATCTGCCCTGAAAAACAGCCCTTTGCCAGCCTTAGCTTCATAACTAGCTGTTTTTACGGAGCTTAATAATTATCCCCCCATCCTCGCTCATCGTTTCGGCCTTTCCAGGCATCCATAGCCATTGTCCGGATGTCTTGGAAATACCCTGCTCCTGCGCCGTGTACAAGGGGTGTACAAGGGATGCTCATCGGGTGTACCAGCTAAAATCCCATGGACTCCCGGTGAGCATCCCTTGTACACCCCTTGTACACGGCCTAATGGCAGGGTGAATCCAGGGAATGTCCAGGGTGCGCCGAAGCCGGCAGGATTTCGATTTTGCCTCAATTTTACCCCTCTCGATGCTTAAACTCTTAATTTTACCTGCGAAAGATCCGGGATTCCGCAGCCATGCCATTGGATTCGCGAAACAAGTGGCTCGCCGGAGCTACGGTTTGGACGTTCAGGCCCGTCCAGGATCCGATGGCCCGAGGGCGGGCGGTTGGACGGTCCAAATGAATCGTTCAGATTTAGTTGACAATCGGCGTGCTATTGTGTATAAACACAGCAATTGCTAGATACATGAAAGCCACGAAGCTGCCGGGATTTATAGTCGCTCTGATCAGTGCGCTTGCCGCGATGTCGGCTGCCGCTCAAATCATGATCGAGACGGTGCCGATCGGCAATGTTGGGAACCCCAACGATGCCACCGGCCTTGGCAGCGTGGCGTATTCTTATCAAATCGGCAAATACGAGGTGACGCTGAATCAGTACACCGCATTCCTCAACGCGGTGGGGGCAACGGACACCTACGGGCTTTACAATCCCCTGATGGGCAGTTTTGCGCAGTCCCTGGGCATCGCGCGCAGTGGGACAGCCGGGAGTTATACATATTCGGTAATCGGGAGCGGGGAGCGGCCGGTGACGTGGGTGAGCTGGTTTGACGCGGCGCGCTTCGTAAACTGGCTGGAGAATGGCCAGCCGACGGGGGCGCAGGATGCCTCGACGACCGAACGCGGCGCCTATACGCTGGATGGCGCCCTGAGCGGCGTGAACTTCACGCGCAATGCGAATGCGACCTACGGGTTGCCGACCGAAAACGAATGGTATAAGGCGGCCTATTATCAGCCGGCGGACCAGGGTGGCGATAGCGATGACTACTGGCTCTATCCAACGCGCAGCAACCTCCAGCCCAACAGCCGCAATGGCAGCGCCACCGATCCGAACAGTGCCAATTACTTTTATAATGATGGCATCCCCAACGGCTACAACGGCGGCTTTGCGATCAATAATTCCACAACCTACCCGACCGGCAACGCGCTGACTGACGTGGGCGCCTTTTCGCTGGCCAGCAGCTATTACGGCACTTTCGACCAGGGCGGCAACGTGTCGGAATGGAACGACACGGTCATCGAGGCTTTTGCTTACCGCGCCTACCGCGGCGGTTCCTGGTTCTATGGCGTAGGCAACTTGCGCGCGGATAGTGACCTCAACGGCCTGGCCCCGGACCAGGAGCGGGAAACCCTGGGGTTCCGGATCGTCGTCATCCCCGAGCCTTCGGCGGTTGGGTTGATGGTTCTGGGCGCGGCCCTGTTGCTCGGACGGCGGAAACGCGCTTGTTGACGCAGCGCGCGCCGGTTCCCGAAGCAGCCCGGGGCGGCCCCGGCAATGCCGCGCTGGACGTTAGCCCTGCCGGGGGCTGCTGCAAGGATTGCGAACCGTATTTCCCATCCCCGCCCACCCGCGGCACGCTAACTTCCGCAAAACACCGGGCTTTCGAAACGCCGCGCTGGCGGGGGCTGCCGCGTCAATCGCCAAGCCCGGGAAGAACGGCCCGGCGGGATGATGGCGGAAAGGCGCGGGAGCCGGTTCATCGTGAAAAGCCGAAGCCGCTGCTTAAAGGAAAGCGCCCGCGGCGCGGCAGCCGGACTGCGGCCGCAATGTCCGGCGCGGTTGCGATAATGTATTTGCGGATTGTCTATTGCGCGGGAGCTGTTTTATGCTGGCGCGCATCAATGGTTGTTTGCCGCCACCTGGGACATGACTCCAACCTTGCTGATAGTAGATGATGAGAAGACGACGCGCGACGGATTGCGCGCGGCGCTCGAGCATCGCTACGACGTGTACCTGGCCGAGGATGCCAAGGCGGCGATGGAGTTATTGGAGGCGGAGCATTTTGACGTGTTGCTGACTGATTTCCGGCTGCCGACCGAAGACGGGATGAAGCTGATTATGCGCGCCAAGTCGCTGTCCCGGCCGCCCATCTGCATCCTGATGACCGCTTATGGGTCGGAGGAACTGGCCGTGGAGGCGATGAAGCATGGGGCCGACGATTACATTGCCAAGGGGCGGCTGCAACTGGACGAGCTGGAGATGCGGATCACCAACGCGTTGCGGCGGCAGCGGCTCGAAACGGAAAACGCGGCCCTGCGCCAGCAACTCGACACGCGGTTCGGCTTGCAAAACCTGATCGGGGAGTCCCCGGGCATGAAAGAGGTTTTCGAGATGGTGCAGCAGGTGGCGCCCACGCGGGCGACCGTGCTGTTGCTGGGGGAAAGCGGGACGGGCAAGGAAATGGTCGCCAAGGCCATCCACCAGCTCAGCCCGCGCGCGCAGCATCCCCTGGTGACGGTGCATTGCGCGGCGCTCTCGCCGACGCTGCTGGAGAGCGAGCTCTTCGGCCACGAGAAAGGCGCCTTTACGGGCGCGTATGAGCGGCGCCTGGGCCGGTTCGAGCAGGCGCAGAGCGGCACGCTGTTTCTGGACGAAATCGGCGAAATTGACGCCACCATCCAAATCAAATTGCTGCGGTTCCTGGGCGAGCGAACCTTCGAGCGGGTCGGATCGAATAAGACGCTCAGCGCGGATGTGCGCCTGATCGCCGCGACCAACAAGAACCTGGAAGCGCAAGTCAAGGCGGGCGCGTTTCGCGAGGATCTCTACTTCCGCCTGCGGGTGGTGGAGTTGCGGCTGCCGCCTTTGCGCGAACGCCTGGAGGATATTCCCCTGCTGGCGCGGGCGTTTCAGAGTGAATTCAGCCGGGAAAATGAGAAACCGTTGAAAGGCTTTACCACCGAGGCCTTTGATGCGTTGATGCGGTACCCGTGGCCGGGGAACGTGCGGGAACTGCGCACCGCCATCGAGCACGCCGTCATCCTGTGCCGGGGCGAGAAAATCACCCTGCGCGACCTGCCCCTGGCGCTGCGCGAGGCGGTCAGCCGGACGCCGGACGAAAAGGACATTAAGCGGCTGCTCGCGCGCCAGGACCTGACGAGCAAGGAGATCGAGCGGGAGCGCATCATCAGCGCCCTGAAGGCAACCCAGGGGAACCGCACCCAGGCGGCCCGGCGATTGGGCATGAGCCGCCGCAATTTTCACCGCAAATTGCATCTGCACCGCATCGAAGAAATCTGAATATGCCGTTCTTACAAGACTTACTGCATAAACTGGAGATCGGCGGCGGCATGCGCTATTTGCGCATCCTGCCGGCCCTGATGACCATCGTTTTGCTGGGGGTGATTTATAATTGGCGCGGCTACAAGAATATGGCCACCCAGGAAGCGATGGACGCGGCGCAAGTGGCGCGCAACCTGGCCGAAGGCAAGGGCTATACGACGCTTTTCATCCGGCCCTTCAGCATCTACCTGCTTAAAAAGCGCGCCCAGGAAAAAGGGGAAATGCCCAAGCTCGGGGAAGTCGCCGACCCGGCCCATCTCAAAGGAATGCACCCGGACCTGGCCAACCCGCCCGGCTACCCGGTGGTGCTGGCGGGACTGCTGAAGTTGTTGCGCCCGGATTACGCCGTGTCCACCACCCAGCCTTTCTGGAGCGATAGCGGGCGGTTCTGGCGCTATAAACCGGACTTCCTGATTACCCTGTTCAATCAGCTCCTGTTCCTGGCGGCCATCCCGGTGGTGTTTTTTCTGGCCCGCCACCTGTTTGACTCCGGGGTGGCCTGGCTCTCGGCGGTGCTGTTGCTGGGGACGGAACTGTTCTGGCGGTTCAGCGTATCGGGACTGTCCACGCTGCTGCTGCTGCTCATTTTCCTGGGGCTGGTCTGGAGCATCGTGCTGCTTGAACACGAAGTGCGCGCTCCCCGCTGGGGGCGGTATGGTGTATTCATTCTGGCCGGGCTGGCCGGTGCAATGACCGGCATCGGTGGGCTGACGCGCTACGCGTTTGGCTGGCTCATCCTTCCCGTCCTGGTATTCCTGATTCTGTATGGCGGCCAGCGGCGAATCGTGCTGACCCTGACCACTCTGGCGGTATTTGCGGCCATCATGACACCGTGGATGGCTCGGAACTATGACCTCAGCGGAGCTCCCTTTGGCACTGCCACGTACTCCGTCGTGGAAACCACCATGCTGTCCCCTGAATACCGGCTCCAACGCTCCCTGGAGCCGGACTTCAGCCGCCTCTACCTGATGGCCTTCTGGCTCAAACTCAACAACAACCTCCGCCAAATCGTCACCAGCGATCTACCCCGGCTCGGGGGCAGTTGGGTTAGCGCCTTCTTTCTGGTGGGGCTGCTCATTGGCTTTAATAATCCTTCCACTCAACGCATGCGCTACTTCCTGCTGGGGTGCGTGGTGGTGCTATGCCTGGCGCAGGCTTTGGGGCGCACTCAGCTTTCGGAAGACGTCCCCGAGATCAATTCCGAGAACCTGCTAGTGCTGGTCGCGCCCCTGGTGTTGATTTACGGCGTCAGCCTTTTCTTTCTGCTGCTGGAGCGAATCCCGTTGCCGTTCCCCCAGATGCGCTATCTCGTGATGGCCCTCTTCAGCCTGGCCGTCTGCCTGCCGATGTTGTTCGTTTTCCTGCCGCCCAAGACGAATCCCGTCGCCTACCCGCCCTACTACCCGCCCGCCATCCAGACGATCGCCGGCTGGATGAAGGAAAAGGAGCTGGTGATGAGCGATATCCCCTGGGCCGTGGCCTGGTACGGTCAGCGGCAATGTGTCTGGCTGACGCTAAAATGCACTGCGGACTCTCGGGACGCGGGCTCCGGCGAGAGTTTCTTTGCCATTAACGATTATTACAAACCCATTAATGCCCTCTACCTGACCCCGCGAACCATGGACGCCCGCTTCCTGAGCCAGTGGATCCGTGCGGGGGATCAGAGCTGGGGCAATTTCATCCTGGAAAGCCTGCTGCAGAAGAGGGTCCCGGGATATTTCCCGCTCAGCGAATCGCAATCCGGCTGGCTGCCCGAACAATTGGTGCTGACGGACTGGCAACGCTGGCGAAAACCGTAGGCTCCTTTTTCTGGACGCGGTTGACAGCCGCGAACCGAACCCTGATGATAAACCCATGAGCGAGATCATCTATCCTCGAAGTCCCCGCGAAGTAATGTGCGGCTGGATGCACCTGCCGCGGTTTATTGACAAGACCCGGCTCCACCTGGCCGGTAAGCTGCATCCGGACTACCAGCCCAACTTCTGCAAAGGCTTCGACGCCCTATGGCTGGAAACCGCCGGCGTCGAAGCCCAACAGTTCATCGAGGTGGTGCGCGCCCGAATCACGGATGGCGAGGTCTGCGACTGGGTGCGCCAGAATGTGTTAAAGCCCGAATCGGTCAAAGCCGCGCACCGCGAGCAAATGCTCAACTATCCCCGAAAGGATGATGCCCAAATGCAGGCGCTCCTGAAATTGCGCAAAGAACAGGCCGGACTCGCCCACCGCGAGGACATTCAGAACTTTGTGGATTTCATTGACGCCGACGAAAAGCGGATTTAGCAGCTACGCCAGCCTGCGGCACCGCCCCGGCACCCGTCAATCCGTGGCGAAAGCGCCGTTAGCCTGCCACCGCGCGCCGATCCGACCGGCGCGGCCCCTGCCCCGGGCAATCACTGTCCCAGCCTCGGCCGATAACGCCATAGCCACCGTCCCCGGCTTGCGCTCCTCCTCAAGTTTCCGCACTCTGAACCCGTTATGATCCTCTGCCTCGGAACCACCCCGGCGGCGCAACGGGTGATGGTCTTTCACCGGCTCACGCTGGACGCCGTAAATCGCGCCGTGACAACCCTCGACGGCGCGGCGGGCAAATCGGTCAATGTCGCCAAGACGCTGAAGGCGTTGGGCGAACAACCGGTCGCCGTTGGTTTCCTCGGCGGCGACCGCGGGGCGGAAGTGCGGGCATTGCTGGCCGCGCAGAACATCGCGGCGGATTTCGTCAACGTCTCCGCCCGCACGCGCCAGTGCACCACGCTCCTTGACCAGGCCGCCGGCACCATTACCGAACTGGTCGAAGAAGGCCAACCGGTATCAACGGCGGATTATGCCGCGCTCCTGGACATCCTCCGACGCCGCGCCCGCGGCGCCCGCGCCATTGTGATGTCGGGCAGCATCACCCCGGGCGGGCCAGCCGATCTTTACTTTCACGGCACCCAAATCGCCCGCGCAAACGGGGCGCTGGCGATCGTGGACGCGCAGGGTGCCGCGCTTGCCGAGGCGCTCAAGGCCGGCCCGGACCTGGTAAAACCCAACCGGCTGGAACTGGCGGCCACCCTGGGGCGGGAACTCCCCGACGAAGCCGCCGTCATCGCCGGCATGCAGGAACTGTGCAAGCGCGGCGCGCTCCGCGTGGTTGTCACATCCGGCCAGGGCCCAACGCTGGCGTATGATGGCCAAAACGGCTGGAAAATCCAAGCCCCGCAGGTTAAGACGACGAATCCCATCGGCTCGGGCGATGCCTTCACGGCCGGTTTGGCCTGGCGGTTGGTGCGAGGGGAAAACCTTGGTGAAGCCTGCCGCTGGGGCGCCGCCGCCGGCACCGCCAACGCCCTGACGTTAATGGCCGGCGAAGTCCACCGCGCCGACGTCGAGCGCCTGGCGGCGCAAGTGTCGGTAGAACCGCTGCCAGCCCGCTCGCCCGGCTTTTTTTGAATAAAGGGCGCAGGAGCACCGAAAGACTTGGCGTGGCGAGGCGGGCTACTCAATCACGGCTTGCCAGTTAAGGAAAACCATTGGCGGACCGGCGCAGCCTGGATACGCCGTCCGGCCGGCATCAACCATTGACCGGCAAATCTGCGGGGTGTCTTATTTTAAGGCAGCCATTTCTCGTACTGGACAGACGCTCGCTGCGGTCCGGGTTGGCCCGGGCGATGGGTTTGGTGTCGGCCTCACTTTTCCCGCGCTGAAAACACACACCTTCGCCGCCGTCATTCAGTAAACGGGCAGCACCCGGTTCGGGACGGAATAGCGCAAACCGGCACCATTCATGCTGCCCGGCAAGTACGATGAATTGCCGCGCGGCTAACAGGATGAAGGTGACCAGTGCAGCCGGCCCGGGTAGAGCGGGCCGTGCGCACCCCTTTGCGCCCGCTCCGGCTTAAGAGAAACAAGTTGCCCATGCCACACGTCTCCGAACTACAACGGAAGCCTGCGAATCACGCCGGCGCAGGATTAATCGGCGGCGCGAACCGCGCCCAGCCCTTGTGGATAGCGCCCGCGAGGGCGGCGCTGCGGGGCGGAAAGCGAATCCCGGCCTCGCGGGGATTTACTTTGACCGAGGTCGTAATCTCCCTGGCAATTATCGCCCTGGTCTTCGGCGGCATATTGATGGCCTACGTCCAGGCCGCCCGAAAAGCCGAGTGGTCCGGCTATTCGCTGGCGGCGCAAGCCATCGGGATTCACCAAATCGAGCAGGCTCGCTCGGCCGTATGGGATTATTCGATCGACAAGAACGAACTGACCAACCTGAATCTCAATGGGTGGAGCTATAATAAAATCACCCGAACCGGCAAAGGCTGGACATCTCGGGTGCTGGATATTCCCCGGTCGGGAACGAACGTCGTGGTCGCGACGAATTTCGTAACCGTGAAACTGCTGAGCGTGACGGGTTTGACCAACGTGCATGTGCATATGGTGATGGTGGACACGGTTTGGCGCTTCCCGATGGGAAACAGCACGCGATTGTTCACCAATCAGACGGCGAGCTATTTCGGGCCGGACAACCGCGATGTGAGCAGCTTATGAAGATGCCCGCAATCTGGAGGGGAACGGCCGAGCCGCCGCGGCGCCGGCGGGCCGGGTTCACGTTGTCGGAGCTGCTGGTCTCTTCGGCGGTCTTCAGCCTGGCGATAATGGGATTCGTTTACTGCCAGATGTTCGGGATGCGGCAGGACCAGTTGGTCAACAGCAAGATCGGGGCAACCGAGCTCGCCCGCCTGAGCTTCAATGAGCTGTGCAACGACATCCGCGCCGCCAAGGTATGGCAGATTGGCAACGGCAGTCTGGGTTCGTTTACCCCCATCCCGCTGGGCGACAATCAAAAGGGGAACGCGCTCAAGCTGAGCATGACGATCAATACCAACAGCTACTACCTGTATTACTTCGACACCAACGCCTGCAAGCTCTACCGCGGCCACAGCGGGAGCGCTGCCCTCAAGTGCATGGCGGCATACCTGACCAATACCATGTATTTCCAGGCCACGGATTATCGGGGCGAGAACCAGACGGACCTGACCCACAAAGGCGTAATCAACGTGGTGATGCAGTTTCATCAGTACCAATACCCCATCACGAAGATCGGCCCCGGCCAGCTTTACGATTATTACCGGATAGAATTACAGGCGACCCCCCACGTGCCGGACGGGCCCTGACCCCACGAAAAGGACGCTCATGAATATGCAAACAAATGCCACCCGCGCGCGCCGCAACGGCTATGCGCTGCTGATGGTGTTGACGGCCACCGGCATTGCGTCGCTGGTGCTGGCGGGCACCTTGAACCGTTCGTTGACCAACGCCAAGATGAACGACCGCAGCAACGAGTACAGTGTGGCGTCCAACGCGGCGGAAGCCGCCGTGGAAAAAGTGGTGGCCCGCATGGGGCACGACTTCCAGAACTACGGCCCGGGCGCGGTTGCGGCGAACATCAATCTCTACCGGAACAGCATCCCGGACGAGGATTCCTTCTGGACGCAATTCGCGTTCTCCGATGGCCAGGGGAATGCCAATCGCACCTACGTGACGCTGCTCACCAACACCTTCTCCGGGCCCCTGCCGTCCCAGTATCCCGGCTTGAGCACCATGTATGCCCCCATCTACCGCATCATATCCAATGCGCGGCAGGCAACCGACGGCGTGGTGACCGGCACCGCGCAGGTGGATGTCCTGCTGGCCCTGGTGCCGCTGACCCACTACGCAATCTTCTACAACGGGTTGCTGGAATTCAGCACGTGCGCCACGATGGTCGTGAACGGCCGGGTCCATGCCAACGGCTCCATCTACACCGGCACCAGCGCATCGCTCACCTTCAACGGCACCGTGACCAGCACCGGCACCATTTCTTCACCCGCTTGGAACGGACAGGGGCCCAGATGGAATCATAAAGGCACCTACAACGGCATCCCGCCCTATCGCACCAACGTGCCCAATGTCAGCCTGGAAATTGGCATGACCAATGTGCATGACATGCTAGAGATGCCGCCGAACGGGCTGAGCCCATTGAGCTACGATGGGCGATCCCGCTTCTTTAACAAGGCCCAGACCGCGCTGATCATCACCAACAACAGTGTGATGATGAAGCTGCAGCAGAGCATCAACTATGAAGTGCCCGGGGCCGATCCCAACCCGCTGTATCTGACCTCGAATATTACCCCAACGGCGCTGGCAACCAACTTTCCGTTCCTGACGACGGACAAAACCTTCACCGACCAGCGGGAGAACAAGACCGTCAAGGTGACCGAAATTGATGTGGGGAGATACAAACAATGGATCCAGACCAACGTGGCCATTCAGAGCAAATTTCCCGCCGCTAATGGCGCCTACCCAACCATCCTTTACGTGGCGGATAACCGCACCGTCACCTCCTCGCAAATGAACGCCGTGCGGCTGACCAAAGGCGACAGCTTGCCCGAAAATGGCGGTTTGGGCTGGAGCGTCGCCACCCCCAACCCTCTCTACATGCACGGGCATTATAATTGCCCCAACGCCGCCTATCGCGGCACCACCAATACGACCGCCTCGGTGCCTGCCGCCATCATGAGCGACGCGCTGACCATCCTCTCTCCCACCTGGCTGGACAGCAAGAGCAGCAGCAGATACACGACGCGCGTCCCCAGCAGCACCACTGTGAATGCGGCCATTCTGACGGGAACCGTGCCCTCCACCGGCCCATCCGCTTCGCAGTTCAGCGGCGGAGTGCATAACCTGCCCCGGCTGCTGGAAGACTGGGATGTCGGCGGCCGCGTCCTGACGCTCAACACCGCCATTTTGAAGCTGTTCAACAGTGAAGTGGCAACCCGCCAGTTTGTTAATCCCGGCACCTATTACGATCCGCCCACCCGCAATTTCAGCTACGATCTGAACTACCTGGACCCCTACAAGCAGCCGCCCGGCATTCCTTGCGCGATGGTCCTGATCCGCCTCAACTGGGCGGCGCCGCCGCCCAACACCGTCACCTACAATGTCGCTCCCTAAACTACCGCACTGCAGCCCAGTGCCCGCTCTCCTGGTCTTGGCCGCCCTGCTGGCGGGGAACGCCGCCGCCCAAACTCTGGCCAGCAATCCCCCGCCCGCCAAGGCAACCATGACGCTGCGGGCGGGGGAAATGGTGGGGAATGAGCAAATCATCCGGCAGTTCATCCGGGCGGGGGCGAACGAATTTGCCTTCGTGCTGCCGGCCGAAGTGCGCCCGGACGAGACGCCGGAGGGCGCGCCAGTTCTGGCGAGCCGGGATCGGAGCTATTATCTGTCGGTCCGGCTCACCACACCCTCCCGCCCGCTGCCAGAACTGCGGCAAACGCTGAAAGAAAGGGTCGCCAGCCAGTATCCGGACGCCCTCAACCTGGAAGATTACACCGCCTGGGCGGACGGGCATGAGGGCGCCGGGTTTCAGTTGCAACAGCGGCAGCCGCAAGTGGGCATCCGTCTGATCCGTATTTTGCAGGTGCCCTTTAAGGCGGGCGTAATGGAGTTTATCTTAAACGCGGATGCCCGGAACGCCCTCGCCGGCCAGGCGGCCCTGGAAATGGTCCTGCTGACTTTTAGCTCGAACGAGCATGGCCCGCTGGAGATCATCCCGCGCTCGGACAAAACCTGATCCCCCCACGCCCACTTACAAACCCGCTTTCGCTATGGCTGCCATTCAAATTCAAAGCACAAAAGGCGAACCCATCACGGTGGTTTATCCGGCGGAAAGAGCCTCCGCGCCGAACACCGCCATACAGTTGCGGATAGGCAAAAAAACCCTGTTGCCCGCCTATTCCAACGCCAACCTGCCGCACCTGGTGCAATTCCAGCGAGAACGGCAGGTCACCCTGTTCATGCTGGCGGATGTGCTCGAAACCTCCTACTGGCGCAAGCTGCGCAACGCTTTCACGATCTTTGGGCAGTTGGATATGGGCGCGGGCGTTAAAGTCAGCGCGGGCGAATCCCGGCGGGTAGTACAATGGCTGCGCGAACTCAGCGCGGCCCGCCGACCGGCTTAACCGACCCTTACGTTCTCAATATGCAATACCTTCGTTTTATTGGACTAGCCAGCCTGCTGGGATTCTGCGCCGCCGCCGTTGCGGCACCCGCCCCGCGCATCACCCGGGTGATCCTGTCCCCCCGGTACGTTGAAAATGCCCGGGTGCCCGAGCTTACCATCCAAAGCGATTTGGCGATCACCAACCAGGTCCTTTACGCGAGTGTCCCCAACGCGCAAGTCTGGACGCCCCTGACCAATCTGCTGGTCACACACTCGCCTTATACGGTGATCGACCCCCAACCCGCGACGGCCGCCGCGCGTTTTTATCGCGTCCTGGCTCAATTTCCCGTCTCGCCTCCCGGCGTGGCGATTATCACGGCCGGCACCTTTACCATGGGAAATCCGATCTCCGGCCTCTATCCCGACGAACTGCCGCTCCACGACGTCCATATCAGCGCATTCGTGGCAGAGGTGGACCTCGTCACCAAAACGCTGTGGGATGACGTCTATCAATGGGCGATCGCCCATGATTACGACTTTGCCAATGAAGGCGATAGCAAGGAGGACGACCACCCGGTCGTGGCGGTCAGTTGGTTTGACGCCCTGAAGTGGTGCAACGCCCGTTCGGAAAAAGAGGGACTGGAACCGGCCTACTGGACCGATGCGAGTCAAACCGAAGTCTTCCGCTCCGGCCAGATAAATCTGGATAGCGCGGCGGTGAAATGGAATGCCGGCTACCGTTTGCCCACGGAAGCTGAATGGGAAAAGGCCGCCCGCGGCGGCGCATCGGGCTACAACTACCCGTGGCACGACAGCAACCAGTTCTTCCACACCCGCGCCAATGTGAGCCAAAACCCCATATTCGATACTGGCTTTTATCCGCACACCAGCCCGGCAGGCTACTTCCCGCCCAATGATTATGGGTTGCACGATATGGCCGGAAACGTCTGGGAGTGGTGCTGGGACTGGTATGACGCCAACTGGTACAACGAACCCGCTGCTTCCGACGACGACACCCGCGGCCCGGACTGGGGGGAATACCGCATTCTGCGAGGCGGATCATGGAACGATGATTCCACTTATGCCCGGTGCGCCACGCGCGGCTTTGACGACCCATCCGCCTCCTTCAACGCCTACGGCTTCCGTTGCGTAAAAGGCCACGTCCCCGCCGCCAAGCCTTAACCGGAGCGATGCAAGTGGGCCGCCAGCCCGGGCTCCCACCTTCTCTTTGATCCGGGATAGGTCCGGCCACCCGGGCCTCAACCTCAACAAATCCCCAGGCTGGTAGTTTCCACGAGGCAGCCCTTTGGCTCCAAACGGTTTACGGCAGTAAAACCAGTAGTTTAAACACGCAAAGAGGGCGAAATAGAGACGAAATCGGACTCATTCCGACATAAGCTCACCATGGACGTCCCTTGGATATACCCTGCTTCTACGCCGTGTACAAGGGGTGTACAAGGGGTGCTCATCGGATGTACCAGCTAAAATCCTATGGACCTCCGGTGAGCATCCGTTGTACACCCCTTGTACACGGCGTAGGAGTGGGGTAAGTTTAAGGGGCCTGGGTGATGGTTTTGGATGCCCGATAAGGCCGAAACGATGATATGGAACGGAAAGGCGATTTCTAACCTACTGGAAAGCGGTTAGTTATAAATATATGACCGATGGGAGGCAGTTTTCCAAGAGAGGCTGAGGGGTTGGTTGCCTATCGGTTTTGCAGGTATTTTAGCCGAAACAATCCTGGCTCTACCTCCACTCCGCCCCTCCGCATGTGTATAAACCATTGGTTTTATAGTCGAAAGCTATCATGGATTTAAATTCCAGGCAGTTGAATCCGCTAACCAGAAAGCCCGTTAAGGCTGCAACCTGAACGGGCAAGTCCTCCCGGCCTCCGATGGAACGGTATCGCATGACAGGGCTTCCTAACTGGATCGCTTCGACTTGAGCGTCTGCGAGCATAGCGACGCACGGTCCCGCAGGAGGCCTAACGTTCGGGCTCTCTTCTATTTTGGGCGGCGCCCCAACGCTGGGACGGGTGCATCCTGGTTTTTGGCTCCAAAGCGTTGATATATGCGAAAACGGCCCCCGTTTCTACGAAAGCAAGCCGTAATCTCGAGCTTCCTTTTCCCTGCCGAAGCCCAACCGGCTTTGCCGGAAGCGCTGTCCCACTTTTTATCCCGGGCTGGGCCAACCGCATCGCCTGCCCGCCGACGCTACCCTCTTCCGCGGCCTCTGCTTCTCATGGGGCGCTGTTGCGTAATTGCTTCGTAGGCGCCCTGGCTTCAATAAAGGCGCGCTCCCTATTGCGATAGTCCGGGGACCAACCGGCGGTTAGCAATTTGCCGTATTGCCAACCCGCCGGGTGCCTCGCACTATGGAGGCATGAACGCATCGCTTCCGCTCTTCATCGGGCTTGTTTTCCTGTTGCTGCCGTCCGGAGTGCGCAGTGCCCCCACCGCCGCCGCCGCGCCGCGCCCGAATATCGCGGTCATTCTGGTGGATGATATGGGGTTCTCGGATATCGGTTGTTATGGCGGGGAAATTCCCACTCCCCACCTGGATCAGTTGGCGGCGCGCGGGTTGCGGTTCACACAATTCTATAATACGGGCCGCTGCTGCCCCACCCGCGCTTCGCTGCTGACCGGGTTGTATCCGCACCAGGCCGGCGTCGGCCACATGGTCACCGACCGGCAGCAACCGGGCTACCGGGGGAACCTCAGCGACCGCTGCGTGACCATTGCCGAAGTCCTGAGCGCCGCGGGGTATCGCACCGCCATGGCCGGCAAGTGGCATGTGACGCGGTACACCGAACCCGCCAGCGAGGCGGAGAAAGCCAACTGGCCCCGGCAGCGCGGATTCGAGCATTACTTTGGCGTGATTAAAGGCACGGCCAACTACTTCCGCCCCGACTCATTAACCCGCGAGAATGACCCCATTACCCCTCCGGCGGAGGGTTTCTACACTACCGATGCTTTTGTGGACAACGCCCTTCAATTCATTGATGACGGGGACCGGTCAAAGCCCTTCTTCCTCTACCTGGCCTTCAATGCGCCGCATTTCCCGCTCATGGCGCCGGCGGAGGAAATCGCCAGGTTCCGCGGCAAATACCGGGTTGGCTGGGACAAACTGCGCGCGCAGCGGCACGCCCGGCAGATCGAGTTGGGCCTGGTGGACAAAGCCTGGCCGCTGGCTCCGCGCCCGCCGGAGGTCAAGGCCTGGGACAGCCTGACGCCCGTCGAGCAGGATCGGTTCGACCACATCATGGCCATCTACGCTGCCGTGGTGGCACACATGGACACCGCCGTGGGCCGGTTCGTGGACGGCCTGCGCCAGCGCGGCGTACTCGAGAATACGCTGATCCTCTTTCTCTCGGACAACGGCGGCAATGCCGAAGCCGGCCCGGACGGCCGTTGCGTCGGCCAGCATCCCGGCTCGGAAGATTCCCGCGTCTTTTGCGGCCAATCCTGGGCTACGCTCGAAAACACGCCCTTCCGGCGCTATAAGCATTTCAATCATGAAGGCGGCATCGCAACGCCGCTCATTGTGCATTGGCCGGCACGGATCGCGCGCGGCGGACAGTTTCGCACCCAACCGGGTCATTTGATTGACATCATGGCCACTTGCGTGGACGTGGCCGGTGCCGCGTATCCGAAAGAGTTCCGGGGCCAGGCGATTCCGCCGATGGAAGGCCGCAGCTTGCTGCCGGCGTTCGAAAATAAGCCTATTCAACGCGACGCCCTCTTTTGGGAGCATGAGGGCAACGCGGCGGTGCGGGTGGGGGACTGGAAACTGGTCCGCCTCGGCCGCGACGGCCCGTGGGAGCTTTACGACCTGAAAAGCGATCGCACCGAACAACGCAACCGGGCGGCAGCGCAGCCCAAACGGGTTCAGGAACTGGCCGCCAAATGGGAGGCCTGGGCCGAACGCGCCCAGGTGAAGCCCTATCCTGCCGGAGACCCAACTGACACCGGCGTGCCCAAGAAAGGCAAAAAGAAACGCGCCGTCAAATAGCGGCGGGGCCGGGATTCGGATATCGTGAGGCGGACCGGGAGCCGGCACTCCCGGCGCAGGGCGACGGCGGAAGCCGCCGTACTTGCACGTAAGCCGGTTTCAAGGCATACTGCTCTAATGCGGATCTTTACGCACCACTATGACCGGGCGCGTTCGCGCTGGATTACCTGGCGCGCTGAACTGGGCGGCGTGTTTCTGGCCGCCTTTCTTCTGGCCCCCGTCGTCTCCGCCCAAACCAACGCCGAGTTTCGCGCCTTCTGGGCCGACGCATTCCACGATGGATTCAAAACGCCGGCCCAAGTGACCAAGCTGGTGGCCGATACGCGCGCGGCTAATTGCAATGCCATCGTTATTCAGGTGCGCAAACGCGGGGATGCCTACTACGAGTCGAACTATGAACCCAAAGCCACGGATATCTCCCCCACCTTTGATCCGTTGCAGGACCTGATCAACAAGGCCCACGATACCAACGGGGGCCCCCGCATCGAGGTGCATGCCTGGGTGGTCGCGTATACCCTCTGGAATATGAAAAACACGCTGCCGCCCCAGGCTAATCACCCCTACCGGCTTCATCCCGATTGGGTGACGCAGGACAACACCGGCGAGGCCTGGAACGGCACCAACTACGAACTCGACCCCAGCCATCCTGAGGTGCAGCAGCACCTCTTCAACGTCGCGATGGACATTGTGTCCCGCTACGACGTGGATGGGCTGAACTGGGACCATATCCGCTATGAAGGCAATACCTGGGGTTACCATCCGCTGGCCGTGGCGCGCTTCCGCGCGCAATACGGCGGCAGCGGCGCGCCAGCCCCCACCGACCCGGCCTGGCTGCAGTTCCGGCGGGACCAGGTCACCGCGCTGGTGCGCAAGAGTTATCTCGGCGGCATCGCGCTCAAGCCGTGGATCAAGATGTCCACTTGCTGCAATACCCGCGCTCCGGGCATCACCACGACCGCCGAATGGCCCACCACCGCCTCCTACCGCAACACGCTGCAGGATTGGCGCGCCTGGCTCGAAGAAGGGATCGTGGATATGGCAACGCCGATGACCTATTTCGTCGCCAGCTCCTGGGGCAGCGCCTGGGCGAAGTGGACTACCTTCCAAAAGGATCATCGCTACAACCGGCAGGTCGTGGTTGGCCCGGGCATCTACCTGAATACCGTCTCCAATTCCCTTTACCAGTTGCACAACGCGCGCACCCCGAGTCCGAGCGGCAATTATCTTGATGGAATTTGCATGTATTCCTATGCTACCACCAGCAGCGATAATGTATCGGCGGCCGCCTTCCGCAACGCCCTGGTCGCGCCCAGCGCCTATGACCCCAACCCGGTGCCGGTTTTTGCGACTCCCGTCAGCCCGCCGGTGATGCCCTGGAAAGCCAATCCCACCCAAGGCCACCTCAAGGGCTTTGTTTATAGCGGCCCCTCCGGTGCGCCGCTGGATGGCGCTGTTCTGCGATTGACCGGGCCGCAAAGCCGGACCTTGACCAACGATGGCACGGGCTTTTACGGCGCGGTGGACTTGCCGCCGGGGAACTACCTCGTCAGCGCCGAATTCGCCGGCTATGGCCGGCTGACTAATGCGGTCACCATCACCGCCGGTCAGGTGGCCACGCTGGATTTCACGCTGGGCGCCCACACCCTGCGATTCCACTCATCCAGCCTTGCCACGAACCAGTTCCATAGCACCCTTTCCGGCCACGGCTCGGACGCGATCGTGGTCTTCGCCTCGACCAACTTCGCCGGCTGGCGGCCAATCCGGGTGCTGCCCCCAACCAATTCCCTGCTGCCCTTCTGCGACCCCGATGCCGGGAGCTTCCCGCAACGCTACTACCGCGCGGGCGCCGGCCCGCTGCAAACGCTGGCCGATTTCGAAGCTTATGCCGCCGGGACCAGTGTGATGTTCCGGGATCCGGCCTTCTCCGGCTCGACTTCAAGCCACTTGGACACAAACCCCGGGGTTGCCAATTTCACCCGCGTGACCAATAATTTCCCGGCGGGCCACGCGAGCGCGCGGGTGCTTCAGGCTTCCTGGACCTTCAAGAGCGGCACGGCCAACCCCTGGCTGCGCCTGACCACCAGCAGCGCTCCCAACCTGCCCAATCCGGTCATCGGCTTTAACCAGGTGCTGCGATTCGACCTTTACACCGACCGGGATCTCTACGTGGCCATTGGCCTGCGGGAAACCAACACCGGCGCGCCGATTGGCGGTGATGGCGGCACCTCGGGTGCCATTGAATGGGTCGGCGGCACGACGAATAATTCCATCAGCCCGCCCCGTGGCCGCCTGGTCACCGCAGGACAATGGACCACCCTCGAGTTCTTCATCCCGTATGAACCGGTGCGAGCCTCCACGGGCAACGGCCTCCTGGAGTCCACCACGGGCAAGGGAGTGCTCGAACAATTAACCCTGGTGCCTGCCGACGGCGTGGGCGCCTATAATCTCTACCTGGACAACTTCCAGGTTCTGGACTTGGAATAGGAATACCCCTCTTGCGGAACCATGCTTTCCGGCACATCGGCGCCCGTGCTTCTTGCGCGCCCGCTGCCCTGCCCCGCACTGGATTCTGCGCTCACCCGCTGCTCCCAGCCCTCATGAAAACCCGTTGTCCCTGCTCCCTGGTTCGTCTTTCCCCCCCCGGCTCTCTTTTGAGCCTTGGGCTCGCGCTGCTGGCCGGCACGCTTCCGCTTTCGGCGCGTGTCAGCGCGCCGCCGCTCAGTCTGCAGCGGAACGTCCAGAAACTGGCCGCCGTCCCGCAACTCATCCTGCCAGCCACCGACGTCGCGAAGGAATTGGCCGCCGAGCAGCAAAAGGCGGCCCCCGGCCCGCTGCGCTTTGCCGTGGCGCGCCCGGTGGCGGTAACCACGGCCAAACAGGGGGCCTGGGAACAACTGGCGGATGGCCGGCTCTGGCGCTTGCGGATTGTCTCAGCGGGCGCCACCGACCTGAACCTGGGCTTCTCCACTTTCTGGCTGCCCGAAGGCGCCACTCTCCATCTGCTTTCGGAAAGCGAACCTTCTTTCCAGGGCCCCTACACCGCCCGGGACCACCAGCCTGACGGCCAGCTTTGGACGGCAGTCGTGCCCGGGGAAGCGGCGGTGCTCGAACTGTTCGTCCCCGCGCACGCGCCGCAGGAGCCTCAGCTCTTGCTGGCCCAGGTCAGCACCGGCTACCGGAATTTCGCCCACCTATGGAAGGATATGGGCCGACCCAAAAGCGCAGGCACCTGCAACAACGACGTCGTCTGCCCCGTTGCCCTTCCCTGGACCAACGAGATTCGAAGCGTCGCCGTTTATACCGAAAGTGGAATCTGGACCTGCACCGGCACGCTCATCATGTCGGCGGCTGGCGATTTTCGTCCTTTTTTCCTGACCGCCAATCACTGTGACCTGAACGCCGATAATGCAGGCTCGATGGTGGTGTACTGGAACTACCAATCGGCAACCTGCGGGACGCATGGGCCCGGCTCGCTCGCGCAGAATCAAAGCGGGGCGATCTTTCGCGCGGCCAAAAAAGAGGTGGATTTCGCGCTCGTCGAGTTGTCATCCCTCCCTGATCCCAGCTTCCAGGTATATTACTCGGGCTGGGACCGTTCCGGCGCGGCTCCCGCGGGGTGCGTCGGCATCCACCACCCCGATAGTGATGTGAAATCCATCAGCTTTTCAACCACCCCCCTGACCACCGTTGATAGTTGCATCGCCACGGGCGGCCATAATACTCACTGGCACGTGCTGTGGAGTTCGGGCGTCACCGAACCCGGCTCTTCCGGCTCCGGAATATGGGATACCTCGACCCATCGGCTGGTGGGCACTCTTTCCGGCGGCAACTCCCAATGCGGCGGTTGGAACCAGACGGATTGCTACGGCAAGTTCTCGGTCGCCTGGAACAGCGGCTCTTCCGCCTTAGACCGTTTGCGCGACTGGCTGGACCCCCTCGAAACCGCGGGGCTCAGCCTGCCGGGCGCCGATCCGATGTTGACCCCGGTCCTCGTGCTGACCGATGTGGCGCTGGCCGCCGAAAACTGTTCCCCAACCAACGGGGTGATTGATTCCGGCGAAACGGTCACCTTGAATTTTACGCTTAAAAACTTCGGCGGCCGAAGTACGACTAATCTCGTTGTCTCGCTGCTGGCGGCCCCGGGCATTATCCTTCCCAGCGCGCCGCACTATTGCGGTGCCCTCGCCAGCGGCGGATCGGTGACCTGCTCCTTCTCTTTCACCGCTTGCGGCCCCTGCGGCGGCGCCATCCACCCTGTCCTGCAACTCCAGGACGGAGCCCACCAATACCCCAACGCCGCCTACGTGATGGGCAACGGTCCCGTGAGTTTCACACTGGGGGTCCCGACCGCGAGCGAATACTATGCCGAAAACTTCGACCAAGTGACGGCTCCTGATCTGCCAGCCAACTGGACTACTTCCAGTTATGCCTGGGTAACCTCGGCCACGCGGCGGGATTCTTTCCCGAATGCCGCCTTTGCGCCAAATAGCAACAAAGTGACCGACTACCAACTCGTTTCTCCGCCCATCTCCATCCCCTCAGCTCAGACCCAACTGACATTCCGGCACTATTATGACACCGAGGATGACTATGACGGCGGAGTTCTGGAGATCGCCCTCAACGGCGGCGTATTTACCGATATTCTTAGCGCGGGCGGCACGTTTCTCAACGGCGGATACAACGGCTCTATTTCCTCCAGCTACAGTAATCCGCTGGGCGGACGGGCCGCCTGGACGGGGTTCTCGGATTGGACGACCACTACGGTGCAATTGCCTGCCGCCGCCGGCGACAGCGTCCAGTTGCGCTGGCGATTTGGCTCCGACAGCAGCTATGGCGGCATCGGCTGGTATGTGGACTCGATTACACTCTCCGCTTTCAGCTACGACTGCTGCGGCATGCCGCTGTTGCTGGTGAATCCTCGGCTCGTCCCCCCCGACGGCTTTGCCTTCTCCTACTACGCGCTCACCGGCTATAACTACGTGGTAGAAGCCCAAACCTATGCTGGCCTCTCGAACTGGATTCCGCTGCAAACCAATGCCGGCGATTGCCAGTTGCAATCCTATACCAACTCCACTCTCGCCGCCCCGCAACTCTTCTTCCGGGTGCGCCGGCAATAAGCCCTCGGGGCAACTCACGGCCACGCGATAGCGGAGCGCAAACTCGCCCGCCACCGACCGCTGCCCGCGAATGCCAGGTTGCACGTGCCCCTCGCGCATGGTATCTACTGAAGCATGGCAACTCAACGTCAGCCTCGCCCCGGCACCCTGGCCGTATGGGCGGGAGAAAAGAAAGATGCTTGGTGGGGAGCCACGCAGGTGCCGGTCGCGCACAGCGTCGCCTTTGGCTATGCGAACGTGGATGAATGGCTGGCCGCCGCGCGGGGGCGTCGCCCCGGCCATATTTACAGCCGGAATACCAACCCGACGGTCGCCGCCTTCGAAAACAAAGTGCGCCAACTGGAGGGGGCCGAAGCCGCCACCAGCTTTGCCTCCGGCATGGCTGCCATCAGCAACACCCTGTTCACTCTGTTGGCGCCTGGGGACCGCCTGGTCTCGGTCAAGGACAGCTACGGTGGCACCAACCGGCTGTTCCTGGACTTCCTTCCTCGCTATCAGATTGAAGTCCGGCTGTGCGACACCACGGATCATCGAGCTATTGAGGCTGAGGTGGCGAAAGGCTGCCGCGTGCTCTATCTGGAAACGCCGACCAACCCCACCCTCAAAGTGATGGACCTGGCGCGCCTGGCGCGGGCCGCGCATAAAGTCGGCGCCACCGTGGTGGCCGACAACACCTTTGCCACGCCGCTCAACCAAACCCCGCTGGCGTTGGGGGTGGATCTCGTTTTGCACAGCGCAACCAAGTTCCTGGGCGGCCACGCCGATGCTCTGGGAGGCGTTGTGTGCGGACCGGCGAAACTGGTCCGCGCGATCCACCATCACCGTGAAATCACCGGCGCGGCGCTCGACCCGATGGCCGCCTACCTCCTGCTGCGGGGAATGAAGACCCTGCACCTGCGCATCAGCCAACAAAACGAAAGCGCCTTGCAAATTGCCCGGTTCCTGGCAACTCAACCACAGGTGAACCAGGTTTTTTATCCCGGGCTGCCTTCGCATCCACAGCATGATATTGCCCGGCGTCAGATGCGCGGTTTCGGCGGTGTGCTGAGTTTCATGCTCAAAGGCGGCTTCAAAGCCGTCCGCGCCTTCCTCCCCCGGCTGCAATATGCGCACTTGGCCGCCAACCTGGGAGCCGTCGAAACCATCGCCGGGCCGCCCGCTACCTCCAGCCATGTCGAATGCACGCCGGCTGAGCGCAAGGCAATGGGCATCCCTGAAGGCTTAATCCGCTATTCGGTCGGCATTGAGGACGCCGAAGATCTGATCGCCGACCTGAAGCAGGCCTTCAAATAATCCACGGCCAACGAAGTCTCTGGGCGGGACATAAGGGTGGGATGAGTTCCCGTTTGGGCTAGCCCGGCTCCGGCGGGCGGTGCTTTTCGGAGGTTGAAAACCCGTGTGCGGTTTGTTTTCGAGATAACAAAAACCGGGCCTCCGCTCCCTGCTTCTTTGGGATATTGCCTCAAACCGGGGAGCCGTTCTTTTGCCTTCTGCTGTCGATACTGCTTGCAGAGCGGCGGAAGCCTGCTAATATGCCGGACAGTTGATATTTTAAGAGGAATTGTATGGCGAGAATTTGTGAATTGACCGGCAAGCGCCCCATCAAGGGCAGCATCATTTGGCGCAGCGGCAAATCGAAGAAGAGTGGCGGCATTGGCACGCATGTTACGGCTATTACTAAACGCCGGTTCATGCCGAATTTGCAGCGGGTCAAAGCCGTGGTGGATGGCGAGGTGCGTTATATGCGCGTTTCCGCCAAGGCAATTAAGAAGGGCCTCATCGTCAAAGCCCCTAAGCGCACCTGGAAGAAGGAAGCGCCGGCGGTCAAGGCTTGATCCGGCGCATATTGTCCCCCCTCGCGGCTTTACGCTTTAGGCAATAGCGCGGCGGGATCTATCACGCGGGTCCACCGCTCCTGCTCGGAAATCGGAATCAGCCCCTCCTGCACCTTGCGCCAGGCCATTTCGCGCAGAGAGCGCCAGCCGAGTTCCCGCGCAGCTTTGCGGAGTTCCCCGGTTCGCAAGCCGGGCTGAATAAGGTCCATAATAGCTTCGTTGAGGAGGAAAAACTCGTAGATGGCCACGCGGCCCCGGTGGCCCTTGTGGTTGCACTCGACACAGCCGCGGCCTTTCCAGGCTTTAACTTCGCTGGCAGGCAGGGAAAGGGCGGTGGCCATTTCCTTGCGCGTGGCGTCCGCGATGGAATGGTCTTCCTCGCTGCAGTGACGGCAGATGCGCCGCGCCAGTCGTTGCGCAATGCTGCATACCAGCGAAGAGGCGATCAAATATGGTTCGATGCGCATCTCCAGCAGGCGCGTGACAGCGCTGACACTGTCGTTGGTGTGCAGCGTTGAGAAAACCAGATGGCCGGTCTGGGCGGCGCGGACGGCAATTTCGGCGGTCTCGAAATCACGAATCTCACCCACAAGCACCACGTCCGGGTCGTGGCGCAAGACCGAACGCAACCCGGCGGCAAAGGTCAGGCCGATCTGTTCGCGAACCTGGATTTGAACGGTGCCTTCGAGTTGGTATTCGATGGGGTCCTCGAAGGTGATGATCTTGCGGCCTTCATCGTTGGCCTGCGCCAGCGCGGCGTACAGGGTGGTTGTCTTGCCGCTGCCGGTGGGGCCGGTCAGCAACACCATACCCTGCGGCAACTGCGTCAACTGGGCCAGCACGGCTTCCTGGCTCGGTTCCATGCCGAGATGACTTAGATCCAGGAACAGGTTCTGCCGCCCGAGAATCCGCAGACAGACCGCTTCCCCGTATTTGGCGGGCATAATCGAGACGCGCAAGTCGTATTCTTCCTGCCCCGTCTTCATCGCTATGCGCCCATCGTGGGGCAGGCGTTTCTCTGCGATATTAAGCCCGGCCATGATCTTGAGCCGTGACACTACCGCCGGTTGCAATTGCCGCATATCGGCTGGCACCGGCACGGTCTCCAGAATGCCGTCCACGCGATAGCGCAGGCGGACGGAATTGGCGTAGGGTTCAAGGTGAATGTCGGTAGCCTTGAGCCGGAGCGCCTCCTGGAGGATTTGGTCCACAAAGGCCGAGACGGTGGCTTCGATCGCCGAGTCAGTTTCCTTGCCTTGCAGATCAAAGGTAATCTCCTGGCTGATCTCCGCGCCACCTCGATCTTCACGCAGTTTCTGGATAGTCTCGGCACCAAGACCGAAGTTCTTTTTAATAACGGCATGGATCGAACTGGGGGTGGCGAGCGCAATCTTGAAGCGTTTGCTCAACAGGAGACGCAAGTTGCCCTGTTCGATTTGGGTTGGCGGCTCGCTGAAGGCAAGGGTCAGGCAATCCTCCTCGAGGCGCACCGGCAGCAGATGGTAGTGAAAAATGAGTTTGATGGGCACCAATTCGAGGATGTCGCGCTTGAGGCCCAACGCAAAGGGGTCCACAAACTCCAAATGCCTGACGGCGGCCAGCGCGCGCCAAGTGTCCTCTTCGGAAGCGAAGTTCAGGTCCACAATCGCCCGGTGCTGTGGCAAATTGAGCCGCCGCTGGCGGCGTCGAACCTGCTCAAGCTGCGCTTCCGTAAGCTTGCCCTGCTCCAGCAGGAGATCGCCAGCTTCTTTGGGGCCGCTGTCCGGATTCTGGCTCATTGGATGGGAACCTCGAGTTCTTTCTTCACGTTCAAGGGCAAAATGTTGGTCTGCGCCGCCAGGTTCGTCAAGGTCATGGCCTGCATGGTAGCCTCAGCTATGAGGAGGTTGGTGGCAATGCGAGCACCGATGGGTGCCACCTGGTATGCCGCTCCCAATTTAAAAAGCGTACGTTTGGGATCGTTGCCGGTCTGGTAAAAACCGAGGTAGGTCACCTCGATTTTCCGGGTGGTGGGCGGCGGCACAGCTTTCGGAATAAAGTGGCGCGTGAAGAACGGATTCAGTGTGTTTGTAACATTGAGCGGGCCTGGTTCGGCTTCCGGCGAAAACAGGTTGACCAACCCTGCGACCGGTACGGTATCCTGAAGCGGGGTGGTGACGGCATCAGTGTCATGCAGTTCCGGAGCCTGGCCGCCGAGGTTGACCAGCGCCAGGATCAGCAGCAGCCACAAACCCACATGAGCGCAAGCGGCGAACCAGCGGCTTCTCAAGGCTTGTTTCACGACAGGCGGCATGGCTGCTCTACTCCCGCAATACCAGCCCGACTACCCGCAACCACACATGCACGTCGTCTGGTTTCTCCGGCGATTGTTTTTGTACCAAGAGCCGATCAATGAATAACACCGGCTTTTCCACCGGAGCCTTGAGCAAGCCCGCTGCCTGGATTTCTTCTGCCCGCAAGGGCAGGCATTGGAGGAAAGTCCCCGCGTTGGCTGCCGAACTGGTGAACTCGATCTGCACAGGCATTGCGACCAGTCGTTCAAAGCTATTGGTGGGGGCCGCATTCGTCAGCACCGGCGTTACCCCAAGCGAATGAATCGCCGTGAGCTGGCATTGAATCGCCGTCCGAAGCAGCCCGTCGGTGAGTGCCAGAGCGGCCCAGAGCAACGCCGGTTGTTTGACGTCGGCAGTATGTTCAGGAAACCCTCCGAAGACGGCTGGCGCGATCGTTACCTTCTGCTGCTTGGCCAGTTTGCTCAAGTCTTCCAGTTGTTTGCCGCGTTCGTTTTCATAGTCAACAAGCTGAAAGTCATTCTGGATCCGGGCACGGACGAGCGGGGCGAGTTGCAGACGGCCAATGGCCTGTTGCCGAGCGTTGTCCAACACCTGCAGGGCTTGGCGGGTTTCGCTGAGTTGGTTGGTGATATGCCGAAAATCCACAGTCTTTGCATTAGTCTGATCCAGTGAAACCAGGAGTTGATGCCAAGCTTCCTGGAGTGGCTTCTCCAGGTTCTCCGCCCGCTGCGCCAGCGGCCGCATGAAGAACAGATAATAGCCTGCCAGCACTAACCCGGCTACGGGGATACCGCCCGCCGTTGATATTCTTTAAAGGGAATTCTCACGGCGCAATTGGATGGAGATTGTCCCCATTTTGCAGCGCGCGCCCACCGACTGCCCGTGCCGGCAAACTCGGCGGAGGTTTTCGAGGCGGCAACGGCTGCTGGAACTCCGTAGCCGCAAAGTCCAACGCCAACACAATGTTCCGATCCGAGATAACCACCTTGGACTCGGCCAGGTTCCGGCGCAAATCATCCGAGAGCAAATCCACTTTCGAGAATAGCCGCTGCTGTTTCAGCTCATCCACTAATTCTCGCCGCACCCGGCGCGCTTCATCGCCGCCGTCAGGAATACAGAGCTCGGCAATAAAGCCAGGCTTGGCTGGTGAAAGGTTTGTCGAAGTTCCCGCGGATGCCGATCGCTCCAGCGTCGCGCCGCCTGGGCTCTTGCCGTGGCCAGCTATCGTCGCAAATACATTGGTAGCGGACAGCGTATTGGTCAAGGAAAGTCCGGCAGGCTGGTTGAAGTAGCTCTGCTGATCAGCAAACAGCACGTACCAGAAGCTGCGGTTGCTGCGAGTCTGTTGAAGCAGAGTCAATGTCTTCAGCGTATCGAGTGTGTTCTGTTGGCAGGCAAACATCGGGCGGAAGCTTTCGTAATCCCGGTATAATTCGGCGGTCAGCGCATTGTTGGCTTCCACCGCTCCACGAGCGCATTGAAGTTTGCCTAATAGTGCTCGTTTTTGGTCTATAATCGAAGTCTGACGCCAGGTGCCGAACGCAAAAGCCAGCAGGCAAAGCACGACCAAACCCAAGCTCGCCACTTCCAGTCGTTGCCGGCTTTGACGCTTCCGCCAGGCAAGGCGATAATCTTCGGGCAGCAAGGAAACGGGTTGTGTGCTATAACCCAGCGCCTGAAGTGCAGCGCCAAAAGCAACCTCAAATTGCTTCGAGGGCTGCACCGTTTCGAATTGAGTGTCCTGGGGCCAAAGCTGGAAGTCCATCCCGGCCCGCGCTCTTAGATATTCGAGTAGCCCCGGTTGGCTGAATCCTCCGCCACAGGCGACCAATTCAAACGCGGCGGCGTCCGGCGCGAGTTCGGCATTGTGTTCGAACCACTCATTCAGTTGCCGCTTCAATTCCGCCACCCAGCCATCCACCACCCCGGCAAAGTCCGAACACGCATCCGGGCCGTTCAGGACATCCTGGGTGCGTTTCTGGGTTTCCGCGGTCTCTTCAGGACAACTTCGCAGCCGCGCGAGGGAGCGAGTGAAGAAATCTCCTCCCATCTGGAAGCTGGTGGCAAAGACGCCCTGACCCGCCAGGAGAATAACCAGGACGGTGGTCTGAGCGCCCAAATGCACCAAAATGGCACGGGATGACTGCGCATTGGCCAGGCGATAAGCGGCGATCAGGGCATTAGCAGTCGTAGTGACCTCGCACAGATCCTCCTGTTCGACCCCTAACCGCGCAATGCGATCGCGAATATCCCCCTCCTTCGCCCATGTCACCCAGAACTGCTGGCGTCCCTGGGCGGCGGTGTCGGTGCGGACAAAGTCATAGACGATCCGGCTTTCGCTCACGCCACTCAGCTTGACCGTTTCGTCCTGGATCAACCTGGCTACTTCGCTCTCCGGCGCCAGCGGCAGGTCAATGACTTGGGAAACAGAGGCGTGCTGCGGCAGGATCAACGCCAGCGGCGGCCGCCCCCATTCTTCCAGGGTGGCTTGCAAGTGCGTCTGGAGTTCTTCCGCCGCAACGAGGCCCTCGGCCTGCAAGTCAACCAGTTCCTCCTTGAGAATCCGCAGGCGGCCAAAGTCGCTTTCGGCCAGCAACAACTTGATGCAGCGGCTGCCGGCATCCAGCGCCAGCACCCGCCGCATCGGTGGCTGCCTTCGATTGAGTTTCGTCATAACCTGCGCAGAGCGTCCCGGAACAACTCCCCTGCTCTATTTTGAGACCGCCGTTGCATCCGTGGCGGAATTATCGTTGTCGTAAACCAGGAATTCGCCCGTGTCCTTAACAATCGTAGCCGTCACGAAAACCAGCAGGTAGCGCGGAATATCCCGCTCCGTCCGGCGCCGGAAAAACGCGCCCAAAATCGGGATATCCCCCAGCACCGGCACGGATTCAACGTAGGTGGACTTCTCCCGCTCCAGCACTCCGCCCATGACCACCGTCTCACCTGATTTGATGGCCACGCGCGTGGACAGTTCCTGCGTGCGGTAGGTCGGAAGTTTGATATCGAAACTGCTGGTCGCATTGCCCTGGGCGTTGACCTGGCTCACCGTGGTGTAGGTTTGCAGCAATACCTCCGTGTTCACCTTCGGGTTCAAGGCCAAAAGGATGCTTTCACCGTCGCCGCTTACGCTGGCCAGGACATTTAACTCTGCGCCGGCCGTAATCTTCGACGGCTTGCCGCTGGGGTAAATCGAGGAGGCACTGAAATACTGCTGTACGGTGGCCGAAACGCTGTATTCCTCGTAATAGTACTGCACCAAGCCATCGCTGACGAAGGCGGGGCGATTGTTGAGCACCGTCAGCCGCGGTGCGCTCAAAGTTTGACTTTCCCCGCTTTGTTCCAACACACTGATAGTGGCGCTCAGATCCGAAGCTCCCAGCACATTAGTGAATACCTCCGAAATCCCTTTCCCCACCGCTGGATTTACCGAGCCAGAAGCAGACAGGGAATGAGGGAAGTTCCGGTTGTTTACCAATCCGGTGAAATCCTGTGGCATGACATTGGTAGCTCCTCGCGGACCAGTTTGCCACAGCACCCCCAGTTGCAGAAATGCTGGCTTGGAAACGGTGATAAACCGGGCTTCAATCAACACCTGCTGAATCGGACGGTCGAATTCCTTGATAATGTTCTCCATCACGCTCAGTTGCTCCGGCGTACCGCGGGCGACGACCAGGTTTCGCTCATAATCAATCATATACTTGGAGCCAGTGAACAGGTTGGTAATCGCCCGCTCCAGGGCCGGGAGGTCGGGCGCCTGATCGTTGACGAACCTCTGGAGCTTCTGAACTTCGGTGGTGGTGACCGTAGCCCCGGCGGTGGTCTTTGTTCGGGTGGCTTCCGGCGCACCGAACTCCGCCGGCAACACAAATCCTTTGCGCAAGCGGTAAAAGCGGGTCTCCTCCATCAGTCGTTTGGGGTCTTTGGCATCCACCACCCAAACCAGATCATCTCCCACCTGGAACTGCAACTCGTAGTTGCGACCGACATAGCGGAGAAATTCTCCCAACCGCACTTTGTCCAGATTGACGCTTAACGATTGTTTCAGTGCCGCCAGCGATTTGTCCGCTACAATGTTCACTCCCGCCGTCTGGCTGAGATTGATGAGCATGGTTTCGAGCGGGACATTGTCCAAGTGCACCGTCACCTCCTTCTCCAACACTTTTACCATCCGACCCTTTTCGCTCTCGAACTCGAACAGCGGCCCCTTCTCCCGCACCGTCTTGCCGTAAGTCTCCGGAACCCAAAGCGCGTTCTCGATGCGATCTACCGCATCGCGCACGTCTTTCTTGGCGGGCAGGCCGCGATCCCGGTTCTCCTTCAGCAGACTCGAAATGGTGGGGCTGAAGACCGAGTTCTTTGCGTCAATTTCCCGAATATCGTTTTCCAACGCCTGCTCCCGGCGCTGATGCGCAGCTTGGAGGACCCAGCCGTGAAGCCGCTCGACCAGCGAATTGTTGGGTGCCATTTCCCGTAACGCGTCGGCCTTGGTTTGCGCTTCCTCCCAGCGGCCTTTGCCGGCCAAGTCTAACACTTCTTTAATCTCAGAATCGTAGGATTCACTATACCGGGGCGAGCGCGGAGTTGGCTCCTTGGTTGGAGAATGTTGACAACCGGTGGATGAAATCAGCAGCAGCGCAACCGCCACCGTTGCCTTCGATATAGTACTTAGCCAGATTCGCGGAAGCATGGGTTATGATGGACGTTTTACCCGGCCATTTAATTCATGCGCCACAACAAAATGCAACCAGTTTCTCACGTGTTAATTCCGCTTGAACCGCCGCATGGTAGCCCGCTTGAGTTCGCGGTCAGCTTCCCGTCGTTTTAAATCCTCGCGTTTATCATACTGGACTTTCCCCTTGCCCACCGCCAAGGCCACCTTGACCTTCCCATTCTTCCAATAAAAGGCCAGCGGCACCAGCGCATTGCCTTTGATCGCCGCCAGGCCGAACAGCTTCCGGATTTCCGGTTTGTGCAATAGCAGCTTGCGCGGCGCTTTGGGCAGGTGATTCAGCAGATTTCCGTGAGAATACTCGTCAATGTGCGCGTTGTAGAGCCACGCCTCGTTATTCTCCACCCGCGCGAACGCATCACTAATCTGCCCCTTGCCCGCGCGCAGAGCCTTGACCTCGGTGCCACGCAGCACGATCCCAACCTCGAAAATCTCAAGGATATGAAAATCCCGCCGCGCTTTGGGGTTAGTCAGAATATCGGCCATAAAATCAACACAACTCACTCCGGGAGCGGCGTTTCCGCCGCCCCTCCTTCGCTGGCCGATTCGTCCCTCCCGCCGCTTCCGCGGCAGCCCCTAACGCCGCCCGCGCTTCTTGGGGCCCGGCCGCACTAATGCCGACCACTCCGGCATTTCATACCCTATTTTGTCCTCGGCGATTTCGCGCAGCGCAATGTCCGCCGCTCCCAGTTGTCCCACATCCGCCAGGAGCGGGCGGCCCATCTTGCCCCCACCCGAAGAGAGCTGGCGCACGCGCCGGGAAATCAGGTTGACCAGAAGGTTGGGATTACCCACCTTCTCCAGTGCCATTTTTACTAGTTGAGCGTTCAAGACTTAGTGTCCAAAATCAAGCGGTGTATGTTAACACCTGCCCCCGCCAACGCAATACAAATATTTCAATTTTGAATGGTTGCCGCTGCCTCCGGGTCTGGCTACGATAAGCACGCATGTCTGGCTCTATGAAGCGTCCCGGTTCTGTTGCGGCTCAAGCGTTCAACCTGCCGGAATACCTCGCCACGCGCGTCGCCTTTGTGGATCGCGCCCTCGACCTTTTCCTGCCGGCCGCGACTGCCAAACCCGCCACCATCCACCGCGCCATGCGCTACTCGATCTTTGCCGGCGGCAAGCGCATTCGCCCCGCTCTGTGCCTCGCCGCCGCTGTCGCCGCCGGCGGCGACGAAGCCGAAGCGCTGCCCTTGGCGTGCGCTGTCGAATGCATCCACACCTATTCGCTCGTTCATGACGACCTGCCAGCCATGGACGATGACGATTATCGGCGCGGCAAACTCACCAGCCACAAAGTATTTGGCGAAGGAATTGCCGTGCTCGCCGGGGACGCCCTGCTAACCCAGGCCTTTGAAATTGCCGCCGGCTGCCGGGGCTGGCCTCGCTATTCGCATCAGACCATTATCTTGGAACTGGCCCGCGCCGCGGGCTCGCTCCAGTTAATCGCCGGACAGGTAGCCGATTTGGAAAGCGAAGGAAAACGCATTTCCGCCCAACAACTTCGTTACATCCATGAGCGAAAAACCTCGGCCCTCCTCGCTTGTTCGGTCCGACTCGGGGGGATGAGTGCCAACTGCACACCCGCCCAACTGCAAGCGCTCACCACCTTCGGCTCCAATGTGGGCCTGGCGTTCCAAGTGATTGACGATATTCTGGACGTAACCCAAACGAGCGAGAAACTCGGCAAGACCGCCGGCAAGGACCCCCGGGCGCAAAAAGCCACCTATCCCGCCCTCCTCGGATTGGACCGCTCACGCCGAATCGCCGACCAGTTAACCCGCCGCGCTTTCGCAGCCCTCCGGGGATTTAAAGGCCACGCCAGGGCTCTGGCAGCTCTGGCCGAATTCCTTTTGCGCCGGGACCACTAGCCCTGTCATAGAATGTAGGCTGGCCCACCGATAGAGCCAACCGATCCCTACCCGGCCCAAAGCGCTCGCGTGCCTGCTAACAGCCCACGCCCCACGCAGTTTCTACGGAGGTTACCGTCGGATACCGCCGACTTTACCCGGCAAACACGTTGAAAATGGATATGTGAGCTAACCTTTCCCACACTGACACACTAAAAATGCGGCGGATGCAGGCTAAGCTCTGGCAACGCCATAAAAAGTCATGGCTATATTCTTGCCTTCATGATGGAAGCGACTAGTTTTTCATTTCCCGCCAAAACGCGGGATATAGATAAGCATATGAAAAGTTATAATATTGCAGTCATCGGCGGCGACGGAACAGGGCCAGAAGTGGTCCGCGAAACTATTAAAGTCCTCAATGTTGCCGCGAAAAAATTCAATCTCAAGCTCAACTACACCGACTACGACCTGGGCGGCGATCGGTATCTGCGCACGAAAGAAGCGCTGCCCGACAGCGTGCTGGCAGAACTGCGGAAGTTCCCGGCTATTCTATTGGGTGCCATCGGCCACCCGGACGTGCAGCCGGGCATACTGGAAAAGGGCATCCTGCTGCGCATCCGCTTCGAATTGGAACAATACATCAACCTGCGGCCGGTCAAGCTTTACGACGAGCGCTTCTGTCCGCTCAAGAACAAGAAACCCGAACACATTGACTTCGTGGTTGTGCGTGAAAATAATGAAGGGCTTTACACCGGCTCGGGCGGGTTCACCTACAAAGGCTCGCCCCACGAAGTTGCGCTGCAGGCAAGCATCAGCACTCGTCCCGGAGTCGAGCGCTGCTTGCGCTATGCTTTCGACCTCACCCGCAAACGCAACAAAGAAAAGAAGCTGACGCTCTGCGGCAAAACCAACGTGCTGACCTTCGCGTTCGATCTCTGGGAGCGCGCCTTCCACGAAATCGGACAGAAAGATTACCCTGATATCAAGCGTGACTACGCGCACGTGGACGCCACCACCATGTGGTTTGTCAAGAATCCCGAATGGTTCGATGTCATCGTGACCGATAATATGTTCGGAGACATCATCACCGACCTGGGCGCGATGGTGCAAGGCGGCATGGGCATTGCCGCAGGCGGCAACATCAACCCGAAAGGCACGAGTATGTTCGAGCCGATTGGCGGCAGCGCTCCCAAATACACCGGCCAGGGAGTTATCAACCCGCTGGCGGCCATCTGCGCCGGCCAAATGATGCTGGATTTTCTGGGAGAAACCAAAGCCGCCCAAGCCATCGAAAACGCCGTCATCAAAATCACCCGCGAGAAGATAAAGGACCTAGCCGCGGGCAAGATGGGCTTCAACACCTCTCAGGTCGGAGACTTGGTTGCGGGGGCGCTATAAAACCAAGTCGAGGGAAAGCTCTGCCCCCGTAAGCCCTGACATGAGCCCAAACCTCCCGGGGATAGTTCTCTGACTATCTCCCGGGAGGGTGCAGTGGGTGTTATCGCGGATTGCGATGACCTGCCTGTGGCTTTATCCCCCGAAGCTTTTTGACGCACCTACGCTGCCAGTTGAAGCTATAACGCAAGCAGGCTTATAAAACCGCTTGTTCAACCCTTGAGCTTGCGTTCGAGGATTTCGCCGACAAGCGCGGGGTTGGCTTTGCCTTTACTGAGCTTCATGACCTGGCCTTTGAGGAAGTTCAAGGCGGCGGCCTTGCCAGCCTTGAAATCGGCAACGGGGCCGGGATGGGCGGCGATGGCCTGATCGCAGAACTGTTCGAGGGCACCCGCATCGCTTACCTGCACCAGGCCCTTCTTCTCTACAATCTGGCCCGGGGACTGGCCGGTGGCGAACATTTCCCCGAAAACCTCCTGCGCAATGCGGCTGCTAATCTTGCCACTGTCCACCAGGTCGATTAACTCCAGGATGCCGGTAGGCGGAAATTTCAAGTCGGCCAGCGTGGTGCCCGCCTCGGTGAGCTGAGCGCGCAAGTTGTTGATGACCCAGTTGGCGGCGGCTTTGGGGTTCCTGGCCTGCCGGGCTATGCCTTCGAAGTAATTTCCCAGGGGCACGTCCCAGACGAAAGTCTGCGCGTCGGGGGCGGGCAGTTGATAGTCACGCATGAAGCGTTGCTTGCGGGCCAATGGCAACTCCACCACCCGGCTCTTCACCTTAGCCAGCCACGCATCGCTTAGCTGGAAAGGCATCAAGTCCGGTTCGGGAAAATAGCGGTAATCATGCACGTGCTCCTTGGTGCGCATTTCCTCGGTGATGCCTGCCACATCGTTCCAACGGCGGGTAGATTGGATGAGTTGCCCGCCTTGTTCGAGCACCTTGACCTGGCGCGGAATTTCGTATTCCAACGCTTTGCGCACGCCGCTGAAACTGTTCATGTTCTTGATTTCGACCCGGGCGCCAAGCCGGTCCTGGCCACGGGGACGCACGCTCACGTTAACGTCGCAGCGCACCATGCCTTTCTCCATATCGCAATCGCTCACGCCGCCATAGACCAGGATGTCTTTAAGGGCGTTAAGGTATTCGTAGGCCATTTCCGCACTGGTAATGTCCGGCTCGGTAACAATCTCCATCAGCGGCACGCCCGCGCGGTTAAAGTCCACTCCGCTTTCGCGGTCAAAGTGAAAGTTTTTGCCAACATCCTCCTCAAGGTGGGCCTGGATGATGCGCACCCTGGCAAGGCCGCCCTGAAACTCGAATTCGACGCAGCCATTCCGGGTCGAGGGGTGCTCATGCTGGGTGAGTTGGTAGTTTTTGGAAACGTCCGGGTAAAAATAGTTCTTCCGGTCGAACTTAACGTAGCGGTTCACGGTGCAGTTAAGCAGGAACCCGCTCAGCGCAGTCAGGCGCAGCGCCTCTTCGTTGGCGACGGGCAAGACGCCGGGCAGGCCCAGACACACCGGGCAAACATGGGTGTTGGGCGGAGCGCCGAACTCGTTGGCGCAGCCGCACCACATCTTGGACTTTGTCTTAAGCTGCACGTGGGTTTCCAGCCCAATAACCGCTTCGTATTCCATAATGCCGGGATAGTTACCACAAAAGGCCCCGGGAAGACACGGATAATTCTTGCCCGCTAAACCCAAATTTCGGCTCTTGCGACGGCTTCCTGAAAAAACACTTGCGTCCGGCGGGGAAAGCGGTTAAGTTGCGGGGCATGAATGGCAATTTAAACCTGCTGCTTAAGAGCGCGCTGCTGCTGTGCCGCGCGGCAGTCGGGTTGTAGCCTTTCATAAAAGCTTACGAACCCCCACTGCCGCAGCCGGTGGTGGGGGTTTTTTATTTCCCCGGACCACCCGGCGGTGTTAACAAGAAAGCGATACAACTATGCTGAAAGATCCGTCCACCAAATACCGTCCGTTCCCGGCGGTCCGTTTGCCTGACCGCCAGTGGCCCAACCGTACCCTCACCCATGCGCCCATGTGGTGCAGCGTGGACCTGCGGGATGGAAACCAGGCGCTGGCGATCCCCATGAACGTCAGCCAGAAGCTTGAGCTGTTCCAGTTGCTGGTGAAGTGCGGCTTCAAGGAAATCGAAGTAGGCTTCCCGTCCGCCTCGAACACCGAGTTCACATTCAACCGCCGCCTGATCGAGGAGCAGCGCGTGCCGGAAGACGTGTGGCTCCAGGTGTTGGTGCAGGCGCGCGAGGATTTGATCGAGCGCACCGTCGAATCGCTGGTCGGCGCTAAAAAGGCCATCATCCACCTTTACAACTCAACCTCCCCGGCGCAGCGCCGGATCGTGTTCGGCATGTCCCGGGAGGAAATCCTCGGGATTGCCGTGCGCGGTGCCCAGTGGGTCCGCGAGCGCCTGTCGCAACTCAAGGGCACGGAAGTCCGGCTCCAGTATTCGCCGGAGAGCTTCAGCGCCACCGAAGTCGAGTTCGCCAAAGAAGTCGCCGAAGCGGTCATGGACGTGTGGAAACCCACTCCGCAGCACAAGATGATTCTCAACCTGCCCGACACGGTGGAGGTGACCACGCCCAACGTCTATGCGGACCAGGTCGAGTGGACCTGCCGCAACATCAAAAACCGCGATTCGCTGATTGTGAGCCTGCACACCCATAACGACCGGGCCACGGGCGTGGCCGCCACCGAACTGGGAATGCTGGCCGGCGCCGACCGCGTCGAAGGCACGCTCTTCGGCAACGGCGAGCGAACGGGCAACCTCGACATCGTGACCGTCGCCCTGAACCTTTACATGCAGGGCATTGATCCAAAGCTCGATTTTTCCGACCTCAACGCTCTCGCCGAAGTCTATGAGCGCAGCACGGGCATGCGGATTCCCCCGCGCCACCCCTACGCCGGTGAGTTGGTCTTCACCGCCTTCAGCGGCTCGCATCAGGACGCCATTAAAAAGGGCCTGGCCGAATGGGCAACCGGGCGTCAAAAATACTGGGAAGTGCCCTATCTCACCATTGATCCCGCCGACATTGGCCGCCAGTACCGCGAGGTCATCCGCGTCAACAGCCAGTCCGGCAAAGGCGGCGTCGCCTACTTGTTGGAGAGTGAATACGGCATTGACCTCCCCAAAGAAATGCAGCGCGAGTTCGGCCCCATCGCCAACGAAGAGGTGGACCGCCTGGGCCGCGAGGTCACCGGCGCCGAGCTCAAGAGCATGTTCTGGCGCGAATACATCGAACGCACCTCGCCCTGGCAGCTTCAGGGATTCGAGACCGAAAGCCGCAACGGCGTGGTCCGGTGCCGCGCCCGCCTGCTCCGTGAGGGGGAACCGGTCGAACTCAGCGGCGAAGGCAACGGCCCGCTGGCCGCGCTGGTCCGCGGCTTCAGCGCGCTCGGCCTCCCGCGATTCGAGATCGTGAGCTACCGTGAGCACGCTCTGAGCGCCGGCGAAGAAGCCGCCGCCATCGCCTACATCCAAATCAAGCACAGCGATGGACGCACCCATTGGGGCGCCGGCGTGGATACCAACATCGAATTGGCCTCGGTCCGCGCCGTCCTCAGCGCTCTGAACCGCTCGCAGGCCAGCAAATAAACTGCCGGCGCTCGTGCTGCCGGGGTTCGGGCGCCTGGCTGCCGCTCCACACGGAACCAGGCGCCCTCGGATGTCGGTCGGGGGCTTTGGTTTTGTAGATCATAAATCGGGAACAGAGCGGAAGCGTTCGCCTTGGCCGCCCACGCAGGGGACAGGAGCGCGAATCGGCGGCCAGGACAAAAGCGGAGCGGAGTGATGGCGCTCAAAAAGCTTATCGAGGGAGACCCTGCGGGGGGGCCAGTCCTGCCGGTTTCACGGCGTAGCTCTTTTAAGGGGAAGCGAAAGCCGGCAAGTCTGGCAACGGGGATCATGCCAGCTTTCGGGCCAGACCTTGTCCGCAGGCAGGATTATCTAGGGAACAGACAACTTAAAGTTCGGATGTTCTGCGCGAACCTTTTAAACTGATACTGATCGGAATTTGCTTTTGCGCACCTCGCACATTCAGCCGGATGGCGTCCTGGCGGAGAGGAAGTTGTTCTGTGAACTGGGCTCAAACGGGATAACCATCGTCAACCGAGACACATCTATCCCCCCCCGGCAGGGGCGTGTCGGTCTATGATCCGACGAGCAGGAGATTGGACAGATAGACATGCCGGAAAATGGACTGTAAACATGTGCATTGGCGGCAAGGGGGAAAGATGCTGTTCACCACCGCCATCGAGGGCCTTTATGCGCTGAAGATGGCTGTCCATGCGTGGACAGCCAATGCGAGACTCCATACGCCCGGGGGCATCCAGCGCGACGCCAGTGAATGCCTCACTTCACCTGGGAGAGCAGTCTGAAATAGTCGTCGCGCGATAGGTTAGCGGTCTTCAAGTTGTTTCGGATGATGAAGACTGGCACCTCCCGGTAAACAGGAATAACCACCGGCCGCGCCACGCCTTCTTTCACGTAGGACCTATGGCTGCCCTCCTGACGAGCAAAACGGAAACCGGCGGCCACGAACACGGCTTCCAGGTTGCGCCAGTGCTCTGGACTGAATCGCGGCATGGAAACGGGACTATGCCGCCGCCAGACAACTTCGTTGCTCGACTCCGAGCCAATCCGGCCCTCGCCAGGAGTCGCCTTCGCGGCAGTACCCGGCATCTTCCAAGACCTCATTGAGAGTGCCGTGTTCTGCCGCGGTGGCGAGGAACAAGCGCACCGCCTCGTCCACTGCCTGGCGGGCCCTTTCGGGTGTGCTCCCCGAACTGGCCAAGTCCAGGGGCATCGCATGCGCAATGAACTGCGCTCCCTCGCGCCAGATTTGCACGGTATAATCAATCTTCATGCCTTAGCCTAACATTCTTGCCTTTCGTTCACAACGCCAGTTCGCCGGCTTTCATGCCGCCTGCCGCTGGTCTTTGATGCTGCCCGTTAAAATTTGCTTTCCCCCCGCCCACCCGTGTTCAACGCAGCACGGGTGTATCACGGGGTATTGGTCGTCGTGCCTGCTCTCGCTATCTGCAAATCATCGAGCCGACAAACACCATTCTTGCAGGCGCTCGCCGAACTCCGCCCCGGGACTGCGGCCAACAGCGTTTCGATGCCTGCGGCGTCGGGGCCGCCAAGGGGATAACTCTGCCCGTAAACCTTCACTGCCGTCAAAAATCTATCGCGCGCCTTCCGCGTCTGTTCGTCTGCCGGTGCGACGGTCTCCCAAGTCGCAATCGTCGCCAAACGGAAGGAAATGGAATTCTCTAAATCTCGAAGGGTGTTCTCTGGCTCGTTCAAGCGAAGGCGGGCTGCCCACTCTGCCTCTTGCGCCGCCAAAAATGCCTGATCCACTTCGGGCTTGGCGTACATCATCCTGGTGAATACACGCCCAGACCACCACGCGCCGATCCCAGCGCCGACTATAAGGCCAACCGCCAGCGTCCCGATGCACAAGCTTGTAATAGCGGCATTTTTCATGGCGTGCGAACGTATCACGGAGCTGGAAAGTTATCAATTACCTGCTTGTAATAGCGACATTTTTCATGGCGCGCTAATGGGCGCGACCATGTGATTATCCACTAATAAAAATTTGCTTTTGCGCGCTGCGCGAGTGAGTTGTGAGCTACCGGGAGCATACCCTGCACTCCGGCGTAGCCCCCAACATCGAATTGGCCTCGGCTCGCACCGTCCTCGGCGCTTTGAACTGCTCGCCGGCCAGCAAATAAACTGTTCGGTGCTCGTGCCGCTGGGGTTCAGGCGCCTGGCTGGCGCTCCACGCGGAGCTAGGCACCATCGGACGCCGGCCAAGAGTCTTTGGCTTTGTAGGTCATAAGCTGGGGAGGGAAGTTCATGCGCCAATAACAAAGGGCCTCGCCCACCACCGCCAACCTCCAAAAATTGCCCTTGCGCGAAGACCCTCCGCTCGCCAGCCTTCCTCCAGACCCTTGGGGTGGGGGCGGCTGGAACTCCCAGCCCAGGGAACGGCAGGAAGCGGAGTCGCTCTCCGGCCCGTAATAGATAAACAATTAAAACAACCATTAGAGAGGACAGACATTATGAAAATACTAACCTCTCCGCGCACGGGCAGCCTGGGCGCGGAAACATACTACCAATCCCCCTTCGGCGTGTGCGCCCGGCGGCGCACCGTTCCCCGGGATCGGCCTTCTGACCGCAAGGCGGCGGCACGGTCGTATTTTGGGATTTCCTCGCGGGAGTGGGGTCTCAAGCTCAGCGAAGCGCAGCGCGAGCGGTGGAACGCCGCGGCACTGCATGTTCCCAGCCGGCCCTGGATGGGTCACTATTCGCACTTAAGTGGGCAGCAGTTCTGCGTTCAGATCAACAGCACCCTGCGGGGGCTGGGTCTGGCGCCGGTGGAGGAACCGCCCGCCCCGGTGGTCTTCGGCCCCAATCCCGTCACCGGATTGGAGATCGTCAATGACGCGGAAAACGGGGTTCGGCTGCGACTCAACGTCGGGGCCGTACATGAAGACATTATGGTCTTTGGGCAGCCGCCGTGCAGTGCGGGCCGGATGAAACCCCGCCGGGTCTATTACCTGGGCCTGCTGGGCCCAAGCCAGAACGGGCAAAGCGACATCACGGACCTCTATACCGCCCGGTTTGGGCGTCCCGCCCCGGGGCAGAAGGTGTTTATCGCCGTGGTTCAGACCCGGAACGGCTGGAAAGGCCAAAGCCGGGTTCACAACGCCATCGTTCCGCCACCGCCGATCTTGAAATCTCAGCAAGCGGCTGAAACGGAAAGGGTTAAGAAATCGAAGCCCGCCACCGCCCCAGCCTCCACCGCCGCCCACAAGGCCGTCTCTTCTCCGTCCTTTCGAGCCATGTACAAGGGGAGTACATCGGAAGCTCGGCAGGAGCACACGAAAAATAAGCATGAGTCCCCTTTGAGCCTCCTTTGTACCCCCGTTGTACACAGCCTAATGGGAGCGTTAGGCTGGCTGGGGCGGGTGGGGCGGGTTTGGGCGCGGGCCTGAGCCGGCAAGGAGGGATGGACGAGTCGCGGATGATGTAAAACGACGTTCCAAAGCAGGAGGGAGAGAACGCGAACGTTCGGCAAAGCCGGGACGGGCGGCGTGGTGTTGTCGCGCGCCTTGGTTTTTGGGCGGTCTGTGGCTACGGCTGGCGAGGTCATTTCCCCTCCCGGGCGTGGGTTGCCAAAAGGCGGCTGCTTGCGTTGTCCTCATCGTGGGCGGCGTATTCGTCCGGTTGGGATGAGTTTGGTTGACGATTTATCCCCAGGCTTTGCGCGCATGGTGAGTGATGAACGGGATTGGTTCGGGAACCTGTTCAGGGGCTTTGGTTTTGTTGTTCAGGAGCCGGGGAGGCTGAGGCTGCGGATTGGGCGGCGGTTAAGCGCTTCGGAGGGGGTGTCTTGCCGCGCGGCAAAGGCTTTGGGGTTCCTGCGCGTGAGCATCTGGCAAAACACGGCATAGCCCGGCACCTTGTAAAAGCTTGGAGTTCCCTTTTTCCGCGGCAATTCCAAACGGTGACACTGGCGTTGCGTCGAGGTGGTGGCAAGGCGGGCGATTTCGGCAATCTCGCGCCGGTCGGCCGCTTTGAATTGATAGACGCTTTCACTCCAGAACCCTGAACCCATAAAGCGGCTTTGGGTTTAGCAAAAGTTTTTCTCCCTCATCTGCAAAAACTCAGGCGCTGGCAACCAAAGGCCCTGGATGCTGACGCCCTCCACGGGCGTTTCTACTTGCGCGCGCGGCGGATTCCGTCCATGCAAGGGTCATGCGTCACCTGATTCTTGCCCTGGCTCTGCTGCTCGTCATGCTCATCGGCGCCCCGTCCCTCACCCGCGCCCGGCCTGCGGCCGGCTCCGGCGCCCCCGGCATCCATAAGCTCAAAGACCTTGTCATCTATCATGATGACCGGTTCTACAGCAGCTTTCCCTCCGTTATCCGCCGCCCGAATGGCGAACTGCTTGTGGCATTTCGCCGTGCGCCGGAACGCCGCGCCCTGGGCGAGCGCAGCACCAGTCACACCGACCCGAACAGCTACCTGGTGCTGGTGCGCTCGCGTGATAATGGCCAGACCTGGAGCCCGACGCCCGAGTTGATCTACGCCCACCCTTTGGGCGGCTCGCAGGACCCCTGCATGGTCCAACTGCGCGACGGCACCATCCTCTGCGCCAGCTATGGGTGGGCGTGGCTGCAAACGGAGGCCGCGGACAAACTGATAAAACCCCTCCGCCACGGCAACTTCGTCTTCCTGGGCGGCTACCTGTTGCGCTCGCGCGATAACGGGCGCTCGTGGCAGGGGCCGATCATTCCGCCGCCCGTTCCGGGCGAGACGGTGCTTGACCCGTTCAACCAGCCCGTGCCCGCCTACAACCGCGGCGCCCTGTGCCAAGGCAAAGACGGCCGGCTCTACTGGGCGGTCACCTCCAAAACTTCCTCCCCGCCGGGGGCGCAGGGAACGCACCTGCTCCTTTCCGCAGACCAAGGCAGCACCTGGGCTTATGCCGGCCCCATCGCGACGGATGCCAAAGTGGTCTTTAATGAAACCGCGCTCTATGAGACGCCCAAAGGCGATCTGGTCGCTTTCATGCGCACCGCCAACTTTGATGACCATACCGCCGTGGCGCGCTCGACCGACCGCGGGCGCAGTTTCGAGCCGTGGCAGGATGCCGGCTTTCAAGGCCATCCTCATCACGCGCTGCGCCTTCCGGACAAGCGCGTGCTGCTGGTCTATGGCTACCGCCACGCGCCGTTCGGCATCCGGGCCCGCGTGCTGGACCCGGAATGCCGGAACCTGGCCGCAGCAAAGGAAATCATCCTGCGCGATGACGGTGGCAGCGGCGACCTTGGCTATCCCTGGGCGACGCTGATCTCGAAGCGGCGCGCCCTGGTCGTTTACTACTTCAACACCGCAAACGGCACCCGCCACATTGCCGGCACTCTCCTGGCCCTGGAATAGCCCCGGGGACTGCCCCGCCCTGCCCCACCGCGGCGCCCCGGCCCGGCCCCCCTCAGGCCCGCCGGTTAGCGCGGCGGCAGGAGAGCCTTGACCGGCGGGACTCCATCGCGGTGCACAATGAAGGCCAGGACCTTCAGCTTCACGTATGCGCCGTGCAGGAAGACAATGCCCTGGTTGCCGTCGCGCCAGGCTTCCTTGCCCGAGTCCTTGGCGAGGAACCAATCCTCGCCGCCCGGCTCACTCCAGCCGATGATATGGATGGCGTGATCGTCGCCGGTCGCCCCATTCCGGAGGCGCGTCTCGCGCGCGGCCTGGTTAAGTTCGCGGGCCGGGAGATCGAAGCTGGGAATAAAACAATGGCGCACCAGGGTTTCATAACTGGGCTCGCTGGTGTCTATTTCCACCGCCACGGTAAAGCCGCCGCGCAGCGCGCCGCGGAAGGCTTCGTAAAATACGGGCAGCGGCACGTTAAAGAAGTTTGTGTGGTGCCGCCAGTTGTCCGGCACCTTCAACTCGGTGAACGCGTTGAACGGCGCGGATTCCTGGGAAACCACGCTGATATATTCGGACCAGGGCAGCCGCACAACCTCCGCCAGGAAGGACCGGGGCGTGTAGGTTTTCCCATTATGCGCAAAAGTCTCCGGCGGTTTGCCCAGATGCCGGTTCAGAATCTTCCGAATCCGGTCCAGGACGCGCGCTTCATTCCATTGGCCGCGCAGTTTGACCTCTTGCAGGCAGCGCCCCAGTTCGGCATAGAGCCGGGTGTGATCGAAGGGCGGATTGTCCGGCAACTTCTCATAAACGGCGGAAGGCATGGCCCCGTATTGGGCGCAGGCGTCGAACACGCCCCAGAACGTGTCGCCCGGCGAGACGCGCGACTCGCCCCGGGTTTGCACAAACCGGCGCGCTTTCTCGACGTATTGGCAATACGCGGCATACATGGGCGAAAGCCGCACCGGCGGAAGCTGACGGCGGGCCATTTCCGCTTCCAGGAAGGAGCACGTCGCAAAGCTCCAGCAAAACGACGTTTTATTCTGGTTAACGTGCGACAGGCAGGGGGCGGCTTGAAAGTCCGCGACGCTCCGGGGATGCGGCAACTGGTCCAGTTCCGCCCGCAGCCGCTCCGGCATAGTCTGGGCCAACGCCCGGGCCCCCAGCCCCAGGGCCAAAACGAACAAGCTCAATCGTCGGATGATCATAGCACTTCGGCGCATCATTCTATCCTTTCTTCAGTGAGGGCGGCAAGGCGCGAAGAACGGCTTCATAGACCGCCTTCAACGGCACCCCGGCCTGCGCGGCGAGCCGGCGGCACGACTCAAATTCCGGCGCGGCCTGGAGCACTTTGCCCCCGAGCCGTCCCACCTTCACGGATGCATCGCCGTGCGGGGTTGGCACCGTCATCCATTCGCGCCGCAGCTTGCGCCGTTCGACGGCATGACGGCGGACGCCAAACGCGCTGGTCTCGCGCAGCAGCAGCTCGGTGAACCGGTCCGCGTCGGCCTCGTCGCACAGCACCGTCAGGAGCACGGCGGGCCGGTTCTTCTTCATCTGGATGGCCGTATGGAAAACGTCCCGGGCGCCGGCGGCGAGCGCCTGCTCCATGAAGTGGCCCAGAATCTCGGCGTTGATGTCGTCCAGATTCGTTTCGAGCGCCACAATCGAGTCCGTCTCCCAATCGTGGGTTCCGAGGGTCTCCGATGCCCGGCCCACCGACCGGGTTTCCCCGAGCACCGCCCGCAGCGCGTTGGGGCGCGACCGATGTTCGCGGCTGCCCAGGCCATAGCCCGTCTTTTCGGCCACCAGTTCCCGCATCGGGCCGAAGGATTCAACCAGCTCCGCCAGCAATGCCGCGCCCGTGGGCGTGACCAGTTCGTGGGGCTCGTCGCACTGAGAAAGCGGTATCCCGCGCGCGCCCAGGATCGCCAGCGTGGCGGGGGCGGGAATCGGAAACCGCCCGTGCGCGCACTCGATCCAGCCCGTCCCCTCCACCACCGGCCCCGCCAGGACGCGCGGCTGCCCCAGCCGCTCCAGCGCGAGGCACGCCCCGACGATGTCCAGAATCGAATCCACCGCGCCCACTTCGTGGAAATGCACCTGTTCGGGCGGGCAGCCGTGAATCTTTCCTTCCGCCACGGCGAGACGTTGAAAGATTGCCACCGCCTTCTGTTTGACTCCCTCGGAGAGCCGACTTCCGGCTATCAATTGCCGGATTTGCGCAAAGGTTCGCCCGTGTTCATGCGAATGGGGGTGCGCCGGCGCAGGCGCTGGTTCGCCGTGGCGGTGGAGGGCATCAAGCAGCACTTCAAATCTGACCCCGGCGAGGCTGGCCCGCCGCGCGCGCGTCACGCGCAGGCGGTAGCCGCCCAGGCGCAGTTGCTGCAGCTCCTGCTCCAGCCAGTCAGCCTCAACTCCCAGGTCAATCAACGCGGCAATAAACATGTCGCCGCTGATGCCGCTGAATAAATCGAGATAAAGCGTCTTCATGTTAACCGGCCGCCAAAGCGTTGATTTGGCTGGCCGCATAGCCGGCGCCGAAACCGTTGTCAATGTTCACTACCGTCAGCCCGCTGGCGCAACTGTTAAGCATGGCCAGCAACGCCGCCAGGCCCTGGAAGCTCGCGCCGTAGCCCACGCTGGTCGGCACCGCGATGACCGGCCGGGACACCAGTCCGGCCACCACGCTGGGCAAGGCCCCTTCCATGCCGGCCACCACAATGACCACATTCGCGCGCTGAATGGCCTCCAACCGGCCAAACAGCCGATGCACCCCCGCCACGCCCACATCCGTGATCCGCTCCACGCGGTTGCCCATGATCGCGGCGGTGACGGCGGCCTCTTCGGCCACCGGCAGGTCGCTGGTGCCGGCGCAAACCACGGCAATCACGCCCGGCCGCTTCGGCAACGGCGGCTTCTCGATCGTCACGCAACGCGCCAACTCGTGATAGACCGCCGCCCGGAACCGCCGGCGCAGCTTGCGCGCGGTTTCGGCCCCCACGCGGGTCACGAGCACGCGCGGCTCATGCGCAAAGAGTTTGGCCGCAATCGCCACGACCTGGGCCGGCGTCTTGCCCGCGCCGAAAATGACCTCGGGGAAGCCCTTGCGCAGCGCGCGGTGCGTGTCCACCGTGGCGAATCCCAGGTCCACCAGCGGCGCCACCTGGAACTGCCGCAGGACTTCATCCCGCCCCACCCCTCCCGCCCGAAACTTCTCCAGCAGCTTGATGGCTTCGGTCGTGGTCACAGCTTTGGCTTCGCGCCGCTTTCCCTCACTGGATTTTTTCGCGCAGCAGCGGGACCAGGTCGGCGATTTTCACGCGCTCCTGCTTCATGGTGTCGCGATCACGCAGCGTGACCGTGTCCTGCCGCGCGGCGTTCTGCTCGCCCAGCGTGTCGAAATCAATCGTCACCCCGAACGGCGTCCCGGCTTCATCCTGCCGGCGGTAGCGGCGGCCGATGGCTCCGGCTTCATCATAGAAAACCGTCATGTGCGGCCGCAGCAGCTCGCGCACTTCCCGGGCCTTTTTCACCAGCTCGGGCTTGTTCTTGAGCAGCGGAAAGACCGCGACCTTGATCGGCGCGATGCGGGGATGGAATCGCATCACCACCCGCGTTTCGAGGTTGCCTTTCTCGTCCGGGGCCTGGTCTTCGCAATAAGCATTGCAGATCAGGGCCAGCGTCAGCCGATCCACCCCCGCCGACGGCTCGATCACATGCGGCACATACTTGGCCTTGGCCTCTTCGTCGAAATACTCCATGGATTTGCCGCTGAACTTCTGGTGCTGCGTCAGGTCAAAATCACCCCGCGCCGCGACTCCCTCCAGCTCCTGGGTGCCAAAGGGGAACTTGTACAGAATGTCCACGGTCGCCTTGGCGTAGTGCGCCAGCTCCTCCTTCTTCTGCCAGTATTCGACCAGCGTGTCCCGCCCCAGGCCGATGCTCTCGTACCACTGGATGCGCTGTTCCACCCAGTATTTATGCCACAACTCCCAACCCCAGTTGGGCTGCGGCACGAGGGCCCCGGGCGGGCAATCGGACAGTCCGGCGACGGCGCCGCACATTTTCTGCACCACCTCGTCCGGGCGGATGAAGAACTCCAGTTCCATCTGCTCGAACTCGCGCGAGCGGAAGGTGAAATTGCGCGGATTGATCTCGTTGCGGAAGGCCTTGCCCACCTGGCAGATGCCAAACGGCACCCGCTGGCGCGAAACCTCGAGCGCGCTCTTGAACTGCACAAAGATCGCTTGCGCCGTCTCGGGCCGGAGATACGAAATGTTGTCCGCGCTTTCAACCGGGCCGACGTAAGTCTTGAGCATCAGGTTAAAAGGGCGCGGCTCGGTCAACAGGCTGCCGTTCTCCGGATTATAGCGGGTCGTATTGGCCTGCGCCTCGGTGCGCTCGCCCTCCAGCGACGGATTTTCCAGGCCCCGCTGCTGATAGAACTGCCGGGCCACCTTGCGCGCGTAATCCGCATGCTTGCCCGTGGCAATCAGCACCGAAAAGGCGTCCTTGGAGGCCCTGCCGCTGCCGGAGTCTGTCGCCCCGGTATAAAAGTAAGCCATGCCGCTCTGCGGCTCGATCTGATCGGCGCGAAACCGCTTTTTCGTGAGCAGGCAATCCACCATCAGGTCGCTAAACGTGCTGGTGTGGCCGCTGGCCTCCCAAATCTTCGGGTGCATAATGATCGAGGCGTCCAACCCCACCACATCATCCCGAAGCTGGGTCATCGAGCGCCACCAGTGCTCCTTGATGTTGCGCTTCAATTCGGCGCCCAGCGGACCATAGTCCCAAAAACCATTCAATCCCCCGTAGATTTCCGATGATTGAAAAATCAATCCCCGCCGTTTGCAAAGCGATACAATCTTTTCCATCAACTCGCCGGTTTTAGGTTCAGCCATAGGCGGGGAAGTCTCTCACAGCCTTCGCGTATGTCAAGGTGTCGCCACGCTGAATGGTCCGCCACTATAGTCGAGGCGTAAGGTCTGGGCTGTCACCCCCATCCAGATGCCGCCTAAGTCATCGGTCACACTTTGCCCTCAATGGCTCAAAGGCACGTGGTGAGCATCCAAATGAATAGGTTCGGTTTAGGCAAGCCCGAGGCAGGTAAGCCAGGGGGCGGACCTCCTTGCAGCACCAGAGCTGCGGAATTGGAATTGCTGGGCCATTTTCCCATTCCTGCGTCCTGGGGTGAGGCATTTTTCCTAAATTTGTTGTTGCACCGTTCTCACGTTAAAGCTAATGTAGCGTTAGTTAAAAGATAAGGCCTATGCGGTCGAATCGAAGTCGTTTCAAACTATGTCCGATAAGATATATCGGTAAATTTTAGCCACGTATGAACACCAAGCAACTCCTCACCCTTAGCACCGTTTCGCTCGCCGGCGCATCAGCCGCCCTGGCTACTGCCGATTATGGTCCGGCGGTGGATCGCATGATCACCGGGTGCACTAAATGGTACACCTCCGGCTACGGCCACAAGTTTGCCGTCGTCCATAGCATGGAGGGATATTACCTGACCGGCACCTCCTATCTGCGGCGCTGCGATATTTCGGCCAGTTGCCAGTATACGGTGAACGGGTTGGTGGATTATGCCGGGGATGCGCCGCGGGGCGAGATTTCGCAATTGGTGCGGGAGGCATATTATGCCTGGCACGCGACGTGTTGGAATCAACATTCCCTGGGCACGGAGCACGAGGGATTTGTGAGCAACCCGGCCTGGTTCACCGAGGAGATGTACCAGGCCTCGGCCTTGTTGCATCGGCATTTTGCGGACAAGTTTG
>Ga0209202_1000246_pt1 | contig 51427 bp, 49 predicted proteins | sample AD_UKC032_MetaG_FD_184416 | JGI IMG/M metagenome (GOLD analysis project Ga0209202, IMG submission 184416) | Active sludge microbial communities of municipal wastewater-treating anaerobic digesters from USA - AD_UKC032_MetaG (SPAdes) (version 2) | ecosystem: Engineered > Bioreactor > Anaerobic >... | reverse complement strand
GAAATTTTATTTTAATTTTTTATGCGGCTCGCAGGCAAAGCCTGCGAGCCGCATGCCCTTAAAACGGCGTAGCGGCTGGCGAAGCCAGCCGCTACGCCAAATATAAAATTATTTATTTAGCAATTCGAGTTAATTAAGGTTTGCCGAACATTACTTGGCTATTTCAGTTGTTCTGACTTCTCTTACAACGGTAACTCTTATCTGACCCGGATAATCCATTTCAGCTTCGATTCTCTTTGCGATATCTCTTGCGAGTTTGTTCGCTCCGGCATCGTCAAAAACCTGCGGCTGTATTATAACACGGACTTCACGTCCTGCCTGCACCGCAAATGACCGCTTTATTCCTTCATAGCTTGTTGCAATTTCTTCAAGCTTTTTGATTCTCTTAATATAAATTTCAAGCGTATCCCGTCTTGCGCCTGGTCTTCCTGCGCTTAAAGCGTCGCCTATTTTGATAAGTTCAGCTTCTACGGTATTCGCAGACACGTTGTCGTGGTGCGCTTCTATACAGTGGATTATTTCTTCGCTTTCGCCGAATTTTCTCGCAAAATCAACGCCGAGCTGAATATGTGTTCCTTCCTGGTTCTGATCAAGAGCTTTTCCTATATCATGCAAAAGTCCCGCTCTTTTTGCCAGCTCAACATTAGCGCCAATTTCCAGGGCTATTGAAGCCGCAATTTGTCCGACTTCCATTGAGTGTTTAAGAACATTTTGTCCGTAACTGGTTCTATAATGCAGTCTACCGAGTGTTTTAACAACTTCAGGATGAAGATTCATTATGCCTAGACTTAAATAAGCCGCTTCGCCTTCTTTTTGCATTATCAGCTCAATTTCTTCCTGCGCTTTATTGACCATGTCTTCAATTCGCACAGGGTGAATACGTCCGTCGCTTATTAGTTTTTCCAGCGCAACTCTCGCAATTTCCCTTCTTATTGGATCAAATGAAGAAAGAACAACTGCTTCCGGCGTGTCGTCTATGATTAAATCAACACCGGTAAGCGTTTCAAGGGCTCTTATATTTCTGCCTTCTCTTCCTATTATTCTGCCTTTCATTTCATCATTAGGCAAATTAACCACAGAAACCGTGGATTCTACAACCTGGTCAATTGCGCATCTCTGCATTGCTGAAGAAAGAATCTCTCTTGCTTTTGCGTTAGACGTTTCTTTTACATAATTTTCATTATCGCGAATTAATTGCGCCGCTTCCATTTTTAATTCTTTTTCCATTTGTTCAAGCAGTATTCTTTTTGCTTCCTCACAAGAAATTCCCGATATTCTTTCAAGTTCTCTTGTTTGTTTTTCAACTAATTCCGCAAGATAATCCTCTTTTTCATATAATTCATCAAGTTTTTTTGCCAGAGATTGCTCCCTGTCTGTTACAGCCTGTATTTTAGACTCAATTTTTTCTTCTTTTTCAAGAAGTCTGTTTTCTAATCTGCTTAATTCCTGTCTTCTTTGCTTTACTTCCTGTTCAAATTCCTGTCTTTCTGATTGCAGGGCTTCTTTTGCAGAAATTAACGCTTCTTTTTTCTGAATTCTTGACTTTTCTTCAGCTTCCGCAATTTTTTTTTGCGATTCTTCGCTGATTTTGGATACTTTATCCGCAAATACATCCAGCTGATCGTTCTGTTTGTTTATTTTCATATGAAGAAAAACAATATATCCGACCAGTAAAACTAATACTATAGTAATAGCTATAATAATCAATATAAAAATATCTATTGTTCTGTACCTCTTTTTTCAATATATAACTATAAAAATGATAAAAAACTGTTTAAAGATAACTATTTTTTTTGATATCAATATTATGATAAAAGTCATTAATATATTTACATTTAACGAGTTTTCATCATTATTCGCAATAAATTTACGTTAATTAGTTTTGTCGTTTAGTATAGCATAATATAAACTATTTTATATACAGTAATCTAATTACTTTAAATATTTTTTTATTGCTTATATTTCAAATATCAAAAGTTATTTTATATTATCCTTCTTTTGTTTCAACTGTTTCCTCAGTCTTTTCACGAGATTGTTTAATTTTAGCTCTTACAAGACCGTCTATTTCTTCCAACATTTTAGGACTGGAGGCGAGAAGTTCAACAGATTTTTCTCTTCCCTGACCGAGTTTTTCTTCTTTATAGCTATACCAGCTTCCTGGATTTGTTATAATATTCATGTCAACGGCTACGTCAAGGATACAACCTATTTTAGAAGCTCCCAGCCCGTAGATTATATCAAATTCCGCAACTTTAAAAGGAGGAGCGACTTTATTTTTAAGCACTCTTACTTTTACTCTGTTGCCGTATTCTTCCCCGTCTTTTTTTAGGGTTTCAACTTTTCTTATGTCAAGACGTAAACTTGCGTAATACTTTAAAGCGTTGCCGCCGGTTGTTGTTTCGGGGTTGCCGTAAAACACGCCTATTTTTTGACGAAGCTGATTTATAAATATAACTGTAGTTCTTGTTTTGCCGACTACGCCGGTAAGTTTTCTTAGAGCCTGACTCATAAGCCTTGCTTGAAGACCCATATGGGAATCGCCCATTTCTCCGTCAATTTCTGCTTTTGGAACAAGCGCCGCAACTGAATCTATTACAATAACATCAATTGCGCCTGATCTTACAAGCTCTTCCGTTATATCAAGAGCTTGTTCGCCTGTATCAGGCTGACTAACAAGCAGTTCATCTATTTTAACTCCAAGTTTTGCCGCATATTCAGGATCAAGGGCATGCTCTGCATCTATAAAAGCGGCGATTCCTCCTTTGGCTTGGGCTTCCGCAATAATATGCTGAGCAAGAGTAGTTTTGCCGCTGCTTTCAGGTCCGAATATTTCAACGATTCTTCCTCTTGGAACTCCGCCTACACCTAATGCCACGTCCAATGAAAGCACTCCTGTAGGGATTGCTTCTATCGACACCGAGCTTTTATCGCCGAGCGACATTATAGCGCCTTTGCCAAAGTCTTTTTCTATCTTATTAATAGTTGATTCCAATGACCTCTTTTTTTCGGGATCAACGTGATTAAACATTTTTTTTTCCTGAGCTTTTTCAGGAGTCTTTTCTTTCTCTTTTTCTTTTACTGTCATTTAAACACCTCTAAATATATTCAAAATTATATAATACAAGTATTATGATTATACTCTAAAAGTTTTATAGTAAACAAAATAAGTTTTCGTTAATTTATTAAAAAGTTGATATCTAATGTCCGTGCCGCCCTGCGGGCGGCGCGGACTGAGTAAGGGTTATCTGGAGTTTCGGCAAAGCCGAAACTCCAGATAGTTAAGGATTTACAAAAACCGCATTTAACCTTTAACAGCGGTTTTTATTTCTTTTAATTCTCTTAATTCACTCTGGAATGGAGAAATTGAATTTAATTTGTTAATTACCGCCGGTATTTTGTCAATAACATAATCTATATCGCTGTCAGTAGTGTAACGGCTTAAACTAAATCTTATACTGCCATGCACAGCCGTGTATGGTATGCCCATTGCCCTTAATACATGACTTGGTTCAAGATTTCCGCTTGTGCATGCGCTTCCTGAACTTGCGCAAATGTTTAAATCGCTTAAATGTAGAAGAATTAATTCGCCTTCAATATATTCAAAACTTATGTTTGTTGTGTTTGGAACCCGTTTGATTCTTGAACCGTTAATTCTTGAATTAAATGTTTTTTCAAGAATCCCTCTTTCAAGGCGATCTCTAAGTTTTTTCACTCTGCTAACTTCATCGTCAAGGTACCTGAGAGCCTGTTCGGAAGCTGCGCCAAGAGCTACAATGCCGGGCACATTTTCAGTTCCGCCTCTTTTTCCTCTTTCCTGATGACCTCCAAGCATAAACGGGGTTATTAAAGTCCCTTTTTTTATATATATAGCTCCTACCCCTTTTGGAGCATGGATTTTATGCCCTGAGATTCCCAGCATGTCTATTTTTGTGTTTTTAACATTAACAGGAATTTTGCCTGCTGACTGAACTGCGTCTGTAAAAAATAATACTTTCGGATTCTTTTCTTTTGCGATTTCAGCCATTTTTTCTACCGGAAAAATAACTCCGGTTTCATTATTAGCCCACATTACAGCTATAAGTCCGGTATCTTCTCTTATACTGTCTTTATATTCGTCTAAATCCAGCTCGCCTTCAGAATTTACGCCAAGATAAGTTATTTCATATCCATGATGTTTTTCAAGATGTTTGGCAACGTTTAAAACACAGGGATGCTCAACTTTTGTTGTTATAATATGTCTTTTGCGAGGATCAGTCAGCCCTCTTAATGCCATATTGCTATTTTCAGTGCCGCATCCGGTAAAGACAATTTCCTGCGGATCAGCTGCGCCGATTAATTCGCTTACCTGCTCACGGGCTTTCTTTATATAAGCTCCCACTTCGCCGCCAAAAGTATGCATGCTTGAAGGGTTACCGTATTTTTCCGAGAAAAACGGCATCATCGCCTGCACTGCTTCATCACAGCTTTTTGTTGTCGCATTATTATCCAGATATATAATTTTTTCAGACATTTTTCTTCTCTTTATGCTTCTATTACTTCTATATTTTCGCCAATATGTTCTTTAAGGATGTTCTCCACGAAGTTTTTAAGCGTTAAATTGCTGCTTGGGCAGTTTTTACAAGCTCCTTGAAGATTCACATATATTTTATTCTCTTCAATATCAACCAATTCGATATCTCCGCCGTCTTTTCTCAGCTCGGGAGCTACATAAGTTTCCAATATATTGTTAACTTTTAGTATTTGTTGAGTTTTAGTAAGGGGCTTGTCTTTTTTGCCGTTATTTCTTTTTGATATTTCTTCAGCAAGGATTTTGCGAAGGTCGTCTTTACATTTTCCGCAACCGCCGCCGGCTTTGGTGTAATTTGTTATTTCTTCAATATAATTTAACTGGTTATCCTGCACAACCTCTCTGATTTTGTCTTCAGTTACGCCAAAACAACCGCAGATAATTTTCCCTTTGATTTTCTTTTCTTTAGGTTCGCCTTTAAAATTGGAAATAGCCGCTTCAAGAGCTTCTCTGCCCATAACGCTGCAATGCATTTTTTGTTCGGGAAGCCCTCCTAGCATGTCCGCAATATCCTGATTTGAGATTTCTTCCGCTTCCAGAACCGTTTTGCCTATTAACATTTCCGTAAGAATACTTGCGCTTGCAACTGCTGATCCGCATCCGAAGGTTTGGAATTTAGCGTCTGTTATAATTCCGTTTTTATCTATTTTTAAAAATAATTTAAGCGCGTCTCCGCAGGTTATACTGCCGACTTCTCCGATTGCGTCAGCATCTTCTATGATCCCTACATTTTTGGGGTTTTTATAATGTTCTTTTACTTTTTCAGTATATTCCCACATGTATTTTTATCCTTTTACATTTTAAAAATCTTATTTATTATATTCAATTAAATTATATTATTAAAATTTTATTATTTCAGAAATTTTATTATTTATTTATACTTATATTTATACTTACCCGAATTGCTAATTAACCTGAGTCGCTAAATATGCAAATCTGTCACCGTGAGCAAAGCGAAGGATCGCAGCCAATTCCCAAAATAATGAGATTCTTCGGGCTATATTAAACGACAAAACTGCTTAACATTAACTTTTTGCGAAATAACGGGGAAAACTCGTTAAGTGTAAACATATTAATGATTTTTATTATAAGACCCTCAGAATGACGATTTAAAAAAATAAAAAAAAATCCCCGATTACTATCGGAGATTTAAATCTTACCTTTTTAATCGCTAAAACCCCTATAATCCCGCAATACTGCAAAGATTATCTCTGTTAATGCCCACTACATGTATTTTCTATGTTATATTTAAATTTGTATTATTATTAATATCTGTGCTGTAAATATTATTTTCAAGACTGGCAACATTAATTTCTGAATTTTTGATCTCTGGAATTTCAGAAGTTTCTGTCGCTAATTCTTTTGGAATTTCCTTAGTTATATTTTCATCAGGAAGAATCTCGTTAGTTGTCGTTGTATCTGTAGCAGTAGTTTTATTGACTTCCTCCAGCGGTTTATCCGTTGTTGGATTAGTTGTTTCGACTAATTCAGCAGAAGAATCAGCAAAGGTTTTTTCAGTATTTTGAATCGAATTTGAAATATTTGCGGAAACTTCCGGTGTATTTTTATTATTAGTTTTTAAGTTTGTAACCGCTTGATCGACATTTTTTATTGCATTAGTAATTACCTGCTGTCCATACGCAAGAGTTGCCTGGATTGTTGATATTGCTTCTGATTTTGCCGCATCTGACAGTCCCGGCAACGCCAGAAGTTCCTGTCCTGAAGTTTGTGACCATGAAATCAAAGATTGAAGTTCCTGTACATTTCCATTTACATTGTTGCAAAGCATTGAAGCATAACTGCTGTTTGTTTTTAAATCTAAAAATGACAGCTCATTACTTTTAAGGTTACATTTTTCTGCTGTTTTTTGAATATTTTGTCTAGTTTCAAATCCAAAAATGGAAATTGACGTTTTTGTTGCGTCAAAACCTTCTCCATTATTGGCTTGACCGGAATTTTGAGTTGTTATTTGTTGTTTATGCGATTCAAGCGCCACAGCGCTGCCAAAATTTAGCATAGTAAGAACTCCTCTAAAATCCGTTGTTATAATAAAAGTCATTAATATGTTTACATCTAACGAGTTTTCCTAATTACTCCGTAAGCAATTCATGTTAATTAGTTTTTTCGTTTAGTGTAAATACATTTTAAAAACCGCAATCAAAAGATTGTTTATTCGCCAGACATCTCTGTTTCTATTCAGAATACAGGTTACGAAAGGTTTTTGACTGCGCATTTAAATAACGTTGCATTTTTGCTTAATCTCAATATAACAACGGCTGTTATTATATTGAAAAAAATCTTGAATTTTCTTTTAAACTTGTTGATATCTCCTCATATTTATAAAAACAAATTTAGACGTTTAAATTTAAAAAAATAAATATCCTTAACATTTTGTTACAAAAAGATGACTAATTGAACAATAAATGAGCTTTAGAGGTTTTTATAAATATAGGGTAGAAAATGGGGAAATATTTTTTATGAAGTATAAGCAATTTTTTTTAATATTGAAGCAACTGGCGGATATTTTATTAAAAAAAAAAATAACACCCGCAGAAAAAAACGAGCAATTTATAAAAAACATTTCCCGTAATGGCATTAAAGATTGTTTTACAGGGGACGATACGCTTTCTATCAGGGGCAAACAGGAATTTATAAAAGCGGATATCAATAAAGAAGCGTATTCTATAATAAAAAAAGGAATGGAAAATCAGGAAATTTTGTTTAATTTTATAGAATCAAAAGGGGCTATAATTGTAAAATCTCGTTATATGGATAAAATTCTTAGATTTTTCGGCGAAAAAGAAGGTTTTATCACACCCATAAGCGGATACAGGGCTTTATTTTTTATATTAATCATTAATATGTTTTGCTCTGTTAAATTAAATATCGGGCTTAAAACACCTGCATTATTTGCTTTAAAAGACGAGCCCGTAAATATTTACACTTTTTCGCATCAGTTTCATTTATGGTTTTCTTATATAAATAATTTACCCGGATTTGAAGAAAAAACAATGCAAAATTTTAAAAATTTCTGGGAAGCAGAGCCCGATGCGTTGAATATGTCTTATCTTTCGGTTGATGAAGTAATTTCGTTAAAAGATATTATTTCGAGGGAATTAGAAGCTATAAATTTTGTAAAAGAAATGGCAAGAGAATTAGTGGGTCAAAAAAATTCTCTTAAAATGCTTCGTGATGGTAAAAGTATAAATTTATAATTTTGCTATACCCAAATTTGTTAAAAAGCTGATATTTACAGCCGGCGCCGCCCTGCGGGCGGCGCCGGCTGAGTAAGGTTATTGCGGGCGTTTTGCCGAAGGCAAAACGCCCGCAAATTAAGGGCAAAGGAATATTCGCTAAAAAGAAATAATATTAAGAAAAAATAAATTTTATTTTTGTCAAATTTTATAATGAATTTAAAAACTATAATTAAGCTGTAGTTATTTTCCTTTACCCGGGTATAGAACTACCCTTTATTTTATTCTGTTATAAAGTTATTGTATAACTGTAAAAAATAAAATTATGATAAATTTTGATTCTTTATCTTTAAAAGCGCTTATAAATGAACTGAAACCGATTTTAACAGAAGGACGCGTTCATAAAGTTCAGCAGCCTTCAAGAAATGAACTGCTTCTGACAATCAGGGCATGCGGTAAAAATCAAAAATTATATATCTGCGATAACCCTAAATATCCTCATATTGCAGTTTTAAGTAAGGAAGGAGAGGAGCTTCGATCAATAGAAATTCCCCAAATTCCGCCAATGTTCTGTATGCTGTTAAGAAAACACATGGAAGGCTCTAAAATCAATGATATTAAGCAACCAGGTTTTAACAGAATATTAGAAATAGCTTTTGAAAGCTATTCAGAACTTGGAGATAAAGTTCCAATGGTGCTTTCCTGTGAATTTATGGGTAAATACAGTAATATTATTTTATATAACTATGAAACAAATGTCATAATCGGCTGTGCTCATACGGTAAGCAGTGAAAAAAGCAGGGAACGAGAAGTGGCGGGAGGACTTCCATATATTTATCCTCCAAAACAAAATAAAATGGACATAAATAAACTATCAGAACAGGAATTTTTAAATCTTGTCAGGATTATTCCTGTTCCTGTCAATGTTTGGCTGAATGAGCATTTTGCTTATATGAGCAAGGCAATAGCTACTGAAATATGCGAAATTTGCGATATAGAAACACGAGAAAATAAGGTATCAGCTCTTTCTGTGGAAAAAGTAACATGTTTATATGAAATTACTAAGAAAACTATTAATCTTGAAAACCTTAATCCTTCACTAAGTAAGGACATGAAACTATATTCTCCCATAGGTCTTAGTAAAATGCATAACTGGGAGAAAACAGATTCTGTAAACTCAATGCTGGACAGATATTTTGGATATCAGGTTTTTAAAGACAAATTTACAGGTTTAAAAAACAGCCTTTTAAATATTGCAAAAAAAGAATTTAAAAAAAAGAAAAAAATTCATGAAAAGCATTGTCAAACTGCATATTCCGATCAAAAACCGGAAAATTACAAACAAATTGCGGATTTAATTATGGCGAACCTGTATAAAATCCAACAAGGAAGCGGATTAGCGAATTTAGAAAATATTTATGACAATAACCGGATGATGCAAATTCCCCTTGATCCTTCTTTATCAGCGGCAGGAAACGCTCAAAAATACTATAAACTTTATAATAAAGGCAAAGTTGCCGCAAAACACAGCGAAGAACTTCTCAAAGAGATTGATAACGAAATAAAATATCTGGAAGCTCTTGAAGAATCAATAAATCAGGCAGAAACTTTACAGGATTTAGCGCAGATTAAACAGGAATTTATCGATCAGGGACTTATCAATCAGAGAGAAATTAAAAGCAAAAAAAAGGCACTAGAATCAATACAGCCGGCAGAATTTATTTCTTCCGACGGTTTCATTATTTATGCGGGAAAAAATAACCGTCAAAACGAATATATCCTTAAAAATTCATCGCCGGAAGATTTATGGCTGCATGTTCAGAATATTCCAGGCTCACATGTAATAATAAAAACGCAAAAAGACAAGGAAATTCCTGAAACAACCCTGCATGAAGCCGTTTATATAGCAGGTTGGCACAGTCAGGCGAAAACATCTTCAAACGCGCCGGTTGTTTATACAAAAAGAAAATTTGTAAAAAAACCCTCAGGAGCTAAGCCCGGTTTTGTAATTTATGCGCATGAAAAAACTTTATGGGTAAATCCTGATGAGGATAAGGTAAAAAGTTTAAGAAAAAAGTAATAGTTATACCAAGTTGCAATCAATGTAGTATTAAATCACCCCTCCCCTCAAGGGGAGGGAGTGAAGATTTGATGTGTTTTTCGGCGGCAGAGCCGCCGAAAAACACATCAAATAAATAATACTCGATTAAATGCGAATTGGTATTATATAGTTATCTGTAAAAGTTTTTGGAGTTTAATAAAAACCCGCGCCCCCAACCCGCTCTCCCTGATAGGGATAGGGGGCTAAAGATTGGTATAGCTCCTTAAAGCGCGAAAAAATCAGCTAATATTTTCTTTTTACAGCCTTATTATGTGCCGCCCATTCAAATTTATCGTCAAGACAAGGCAATTCTTGTTGCCCATAGTTTCTTTCGAGAGATAATTTTATTAAATAATCAGTAAAGTGAGGGTTCTTAGGTAAAAAAGAGCCGTGTAAATAAGCGCCGAAAACATTATTTTTCCTTGCACCTTCAGTTTTATCCTTGCCGTTATTGCCGTTTCCGACAATAATCCTGCCTATTGCTTCTGTACCTTGCTCAAGATAAGTTAATCCGCTATGATTTTCAAACCCTGTAAGTGTATTTACATTTCCCGCAAGCAAATTTGTTTCTACAGTAACATTTCCGATAAATCTGTTATGTCCCGCAACGGTATAAGCGTCTAAAATGCTTATACCTTTCAATTCATCGCCTTGATGCGGCTTGTAATAATGCCCGAGAAGCTGATATCCTCCACAAATTGAAAGGAAAACAGCTTTTGTTTCAGCCGCTTCAACTAAAAATTGTTTTTGTTTCTGAAATTCCTCTGAAACAGCTATTTGTTGCTGGTCTTGTCCTCCGCCTATAAAGTAAAAATCATATTTTTCAGGATCAATTTTATCTCCAAGGTTAATTTCATGCGCTTCAACCTGAATACCACGCCATAAACATCTATGGGTAAAGGCTATTATATTTCCTCTGTCGCCATAAATATTTAACAGCAAGGGATATAAATATGCTATATTGATTTTCATCTATTTTTATTGACTAAACAAGCTGGAAATCTCCATATTTCTCAATATGTTTAGCTAAACCTCCATCGTTAAGGATTTTTATCATAACATCAGGCAAAGGAGTGATTTTTATTTCTGTTCCTTGTGTTTTATTCTTAATCATTCCTGTTGATAATTCCAGCTCAAGCTCATCGCCTTCATTGATTTTGTCAGTGTCGCATTCTACAAGCAAAAGACCGATATTAATCGCATTTCTAAAGAATATTCTTGCAAAAGACTTTGCTAAAACCGCATTAACTCCCGCAATCTTCAATACCTGCGGGGCATGTTCTCTTGATGAACCTAGCCCAAAGTTGTTTCCGGCAACAACAAAATCTCCCTGGCTCATTTTTGCGGCAAATTCGGGGTCTGCGTCTTCCAAGACATGCTTTGCCAGCTCCGGCAAATTTGTTCTTAAGTGAAACAATCTTCCTGGCGCAATATGATCCGTGCTGATATCATCGCCAAATTTCCACGCTTTACCTTGTTTTATCATTTATAATTCTCCTAAATATTTGTTATTACTATCATTTTGAACTTATTTGGGATTCTTTCCTGCGAGGTTTATAAAACCCTGAAACAAGTTGAGGGGGAGATTCTGGCACTTTAAACCCATAATTGTATTACCTAAGGATGTTTTTTAACTGTTGAATCTTCTACAGTATATATACAATAAAATATAACCGCTAAAAATAATAAAATTACAAAAGCCAGTAAAATTTCTCTTATAAACATATTTTATACTCCTAATGATTTGATTAATTTATAAATTTTACAATGAATAAATGGAATAAAAGTTGAAATCGTTATAATTGAACATAAACAAATAATAAATTTATAAAGTCCAATTTGATTAATATTATTAAAAAACCATGCTATTAAACCAACATCTATTGTAACCAAAAATGTAAGCCATAATTTTAAATAATCTATTTTCTTTTCTTTAATCTTGTCCATAAAATTATTTTATCATATTTATTGAATAATCAAAACAGCTCTTGGGTCGGAAATCTTGCCCGTTATTGCGCTGAATGCCGCTGTGGCAGGGGAGCTTAAATAGATATTTCCTTTAGGATTGCCCATTCTTCCCTGAAAATTTCTGTTTTGAGTTGCGAGGCATACTTCATCGTCGCCGAGAATTCCCGCATGAACCCCTACGCAAGGACCGCAACCGGGAGTATTTATAGCCGCTCCGGCTTCCATAAGAGTTTCCAGGATTCCTTCCCTTGATGCCTTAATAAATATTTCTTTTGACGCCGGAACAACCAGCAATCTGACATCAGGATGAACTTTTTTGCCTTTTAAAATCTCTGCGGCTATTCTTAAATCTTCTATTCGTCCGTTTGTGCAAGTTCCTATAAAGACCTGATCGACTTTTATGTCGCTTAATTCTCTTGCAGGTTTTGTATTATCAACCGTATGAGGACATGAAACAGTCGGTTCTATTTGCGAGGCGTCTATTTCTATTATTCGTTCAAATACAGCATCAGGATCAGAATCAATTACCCTGAATTTATCTCCTCTTCCTCTTGAAATCAGGTATTCTCTGGTAATTTCATCAGAAGCGATCAAGCCTGCCTTGCCTCCTGCTTCTACTGCCATATTGGAAAGCGTGAATCTGTCAGCCATAGGCATATTTTTTATTGTTGCGCCGGTAAATTCAAGAGCTTTATAGGTTGCCCCATCTGCCCCAATCAAGCCAATCAGGTGTAAAATCAAGTCTTTTGCGTAAACACCCTGCTGAAATTTGCCATTAACTACTATTTTATATGTTTCAGGAACTTTGAGCCAGGTTTTGCCCAGCGCAATAGCAATTCCGACATCAGTAGAACCCATTCCGGTTGCGAAAGCTCCTAAAGCTCCTGATGTGCAGGTGTGAGAATCAGCTCCAACAAGAATTTCTCCCGGGTTTACATAGTCTTCCACAAGCCGTTGGTGGCATACGCCTTCGCCAACTTCCGAGAGGATTGCTCCTGTTTTTTTTGCGAAATCTCTTAAAATTTTATGAGCATTGGAAAGCTCTTTTCTGGGACTGGGTGCGGCATGATCTATGAATAGGATTGTTCTTTCAGGATTTTTTGCTTGTTCAAGATTTATTTTTTGAATTTCCTGAATAGTTAAAGGACCTGTGCCGTCCTGAACTGCTGTTACATCAACATTAGCGACTACAAATTCGCCGGCTTTAACTTCTTTAGCGCAATGTTCACCGATTATTTTTTCCGCAATTGTTTTCCCCATATCGTTCCTCTTTTTATTATAGATAAACTTTTACTCTATAAATTACTTTAGAGTGCCTCTAAAAACAAAAGAATTTTATTGTTTATATCTACCCCCCTGCCCCCCTTTGAAGGGGGGCAGTTTGTGTGTAGGGGCGAAGCCCCTACACACAAACCCCAACCAAATTTCATGAAAATTTCAAAAAATTGAGTTTTTAGAGGCACCCTTTATAGTTGGTTATATCATACAAAAAGAAGATTTAAAATTTTATTTTACAATTCTTTTAAATTTTGGCAGTAAAGAAATGCCGTATCTTATAAAATACACATAAGTGGCAATTTTTAGACCAAAAGAGATTAATGCAAAAATTAATTTTATGACTTTTCTCGAGATAATTGCCGTAAGTATTCCCAGTCCTATTATAATTAGCGTCGCCGCCGCCGGATTTTCCTTGATTAAGGTCATTAAAGGTTTTTCATTTGAAATAAGTTCTGTTAACTCTGTTATTTTAGTTCTTATTTGCTCAATTTTCTCTATTTCTTCAAATTTTTTATCCATTTCTCAGTTTCTTCTCCGGTCTTTTTTAATTCAGTTATAAATTTTTTAGGCTCTTTTAAAACTTTTCCAAGTAAATTAATAGCATAAAAAAACATTAAAAGCGGTATACCAAGATATATTGCGGTAACAATAATTAAAGCCAACCAAAAAGGCGCGACGAGAGAGAGCGCGTATATTGCTAAAATTCCAAGAAATAAAAGACCGGCATAGCCCATTATTGCGGCTGCCAGCAATAATATTACCGATTTTACAATTTTAGACGCATTTTCTGAAAACTCTTTTTTCAACAAGGTAAAATGCTGGTATAAAAGATCAATTATTTCCGCAATAATTTCTCCTGCAAGGCTTATTAAATTTTTACCGTCATTTTGAGATTTTTCCATTTATTTATTCCTGTAAAGGGCATCTGTAAAAACAAGGGAGAAAGGACTGTAGGTAGGGGCAAAGCCCCTACTCTAAACCCTGATCGTTTATTATTTGTTTTTTAAATTATGCTTACTTAAAAAGAATTTTCCCTATAAGAAGACCTGCCGCTAACCCTGCAATAAGGCTTTTGCCGGGGTTTTTTCTGACAATTGTTGATACATCTTCTTTTATCTTGGAAACATTGTTATTTCTGAAAAATTCCGCTGTATTATGCATTTTTTCAGCCGCTTTATCAAGTTTTTCAGCTGTTACTGTCATTAATTCATTTAGATTTTGACTTACCTGTTGTTCAACTTCGCAGGCTTTTTGTTTAAATTCTTCAGCTTTTTCAACAAGATTTTCCTGAAGTTCTTTGTAATTTGGCTCTGTCATGTTGTCACTCCTTTTCTTAACGATATTCTTTCCTTCTAACTCATAACAACAACTGTTATTATGTCTTATTTTTAAATAAATTCCATTAGTTGATTTAATTAGTTTTTTTCAAGTGTAATTTGTCCCTTACTCTTATCTAAAGTAATTTTAAACTTCTCCAGAAAACTTAAGCCGAGAAGTCCTGATATGCCGTTACCATCATTGGAATTAGGCAAGTCAACGATAATAACTTCAACATTCCTTGCAACAATTCCTTTTATCTCTATTTTGTCTACTTTAACAAGCGGCGCATTTATAAATCCGCTTCCTGTCATTATTTTAAGTCTTTTTGCTCCTTGTTCGGATATATTAAGTTTTGAAGCCGCGGTTCTGGAAATTGTTGTATAAGTCGCCCCTGTGTCAAAAACAAATTTTGTGTTTAATTTATCATTAAGCGTAACATCTTCAATCACCATGACAGTACCGGCGGTATTTACATTTATTACAGCCTTTGTAACATTTTTATCAATGTAATAATCAGGAGATTCGCCAAGATTTTGAAGCCCGGTTTCTGAAAGAGTTACCAGATGTTGATTTGTGGAATTAGAAATCACGCTTCTATAAAATTCTTTTGCTTCATCATATTTTTGATTTTGAACAAGGCTAACAGCAAGCATATATCTGGCTGAATAGTTATCAGGTTCATTAAGAACTATTTTTTTAAACACTAATTGCGCTTCTTTATATTCTCCCGCCTTGTAATAAGCGAGCCCCTGCTGTAAATCATCAGCGTTAACAGCGGAATTAAACAGCAGTAAAGTAACAAAAGTCAGCGTACTTATTAAAATTTTGCGCATAGAGCTTCCTGTTATCTGTTTTTTATATAAAATTTTTAAAATAATAATTTAGAAGACTAAAAATTTTTTATTTATTTTCATATTAAGATTATCGGATAATTTTTTGAAATCTTAAAATAAATTTTAAAATTTCATCGATCATAAAAAAAGCGGTTTTCGTAAATCCTCATACCAAGTTGCAATCAATGTATTGTTTAATTTCCCTCCCCCTACCCCCTCCCAGAGGGAGGGGGAGAAGAGTTGATAAGGTTTTTGCCGGCTTAGCCGGCAAAAACCTTATCAAAAAACAGTACTCTTTTGATTGCAACTTGATAGTATTGTTATTTAAATATTTTTTTCACTACGGTTTCAAAAAAATGAAATCCCGGCACAAAACTTAAATCGTTTAAAACAACTGATTTAAACCGTCGGGTATTTTCAAAATAGTTGTTTATAAATTTTTTTTCTTGCCTGAAAAAATAGTCAGACCCAAGCTCTCCACGACCTTTGCCATTTTCAGAAGCAAGAGTGAAAGCAATTTGTTTTGGTTGACCTGGCGTAATTAATTCTGCGCCGTTAAAAATTCTCCTACTTTGTACCTGTTCCTGATCTACAGCTGAATAAAATCTTTTTTTTAAGTCAGGAAAATCTTGAGGATCATTAGGCTGAAGATAACCGATACCGAACCCTAATACTCTATTCGCATCATACATAAGAAAACTCCTTTTTTTACATATACATGACAATTTCATTCTCGAAATAAAAAAATGTAATCTAAAAAATTTAAAATAAGCGCGGATTGATCTTTAGGTCAAGCTAATTTAACTTAGAATCAGGGTAATTGAATACTGACTGAAATTCATTTTGCGGTTAGTTTAAAATTGTCATGCTGAATTTATTTCAGCATCTTTACAGCTTTGGCTTATCGCTTTTAATTGTTTTTTGGATAGATTCCGAAACAAGTTCGGAATGACTGGACAAGACTTTCCGCTAGAATTCAATTGCCCTGAACTTAGAATTAAATTACTTTATATACACATTTAAAAATTAACATAAATTTTTATATTATGCCAATCATTAAAAAAGATTGGTTCATCGTGTTTTTTCATGAAATTCAATGCCAATAAGCGTGAAGCTGTCATTGCGAGGCATAAAATTAGGCGTATAAACGGTATAGAGTTACCCTATACTCAAAAAGGTTAAGGCATATCATCAATAGATTTATTTAAAAGAGCATGGGCGGAACATCCCGCGCTTGTGGAATATTCTGATGACTCGCTCACGCAGGTTATTCCATCGTCATTGCTACCTTTTGGAAAAGCAAAATAATTGTCTTTTGTTTTTCCAACCCAAACAAAAAATAAATCTTTGCCAAACATATTAGGTTTATTTTTACCATTTACATCAACAATAATTTCTGCGCATATATTTTTTAAATTTCCTACAATATGACTGCAATCCGGATAATTTTTAAATCCCCAAACCCCTCCATCTTTTAATTCAACAGCCTTGTATTCTGCTTCATCTAAAAAAGTATAACTCTTTGAAGGATTTTTATAGTAATTATAAACAGTCCCCGCTAAATTACTCCATTTATCTTCTTTAATAAAATTCATGTTAGATTTAAATTTCATCAACATCCCTTTTTCTCCAAGAGAATCGTTAATATTTTTCATTTCAACTAATTCTATAAATCTTTTTGCTTCTTCATATTGTGTTTTCCATACAGTCATAAGCTCTTTATCGCTTAAAACTTTAGCGCCGGGCATAAGTTTAATGAGTCCCGCAACAACAACCACGAGAACTATAGCAATAAGTATTTTTTTGGAATTTTTTTTGCTCCACTCTTGTAATAAGCTAAACACGTTCATTTATTTCTCCTCAACTTCTATTTTATTTTCCTACAGGTTATTAAAATTAAATTTCCGGATTTTTTAAATTATAACTTATTGAAAATCACTTTTCAATGTTATAACAATTCAAATAAGTTTTTGTTAATTTGTTAAAAAACTGATATGTACAGCCCGCGCCGCCCTGCGGGCGGCGCGGGCTGAGTAAGGGTATAGCGGGTGTTTTGGCGAAGCCAAAACACCCGCTAATTAAGGATTTACAAAAACCATCTTTTTTTTACAGATTTCTTTCAATAATTGGTATATCAGTCAAAAATTATTCATGACCTTCAATATTACTGCCTAATGCAAGTTCAGAAACTCTCTGGTCAATCCTGACATCTATTTCTTCAGAAATTACTTCTGTATTATTGCATTTTTGTGAACATTCGCATATTAAATTTTTTAAAATTTCACCAAGCTGGGTTTCAATTCGAGCGTCTATTCTTGAATCTAAAGATTCCACAATCACTCCATCTTTTGGAATCGTTTTATCTTCAGTGATTTTAATTGTTTTTAACCCTTTAATTGTTTCTTTAAGCTCTTCGGCAAAATCATACAGGTTTTCAGAAAGAGCGGGGTTTACTATAATTTTAATTTTTTCTCTGTCTTTTAACTGCTCTATAGCGGATTTTATGATTTCCCGCATTAATTCGGGTTTTAATTCAAGCTGTTGTCTGATTATTTTTTCCGCAATCATAACTGACAACTCTAAAATTTCCTTTTCCGCCGAATTAATTATTTCTTTTTTTATTTTAAACGCCGCAGAAGTTAAAGCTTCTATCCCCCAGACCTGTTGGAAAATTTTATGTTTTGCCTGAGCTGAGCCTTCTTCTGAGCCTTCTGTAAACCCTTTTTCAAAACCATCCTTAAATGATTGCTGTTTTAAGATTTCTGCTTCTTCTTTCGCTTTTTTTATTATTTCACAAGCTTGTTGTTCTGCTTGCTCAATAACGGCTTTACCCTGTTTGCCGGCTTCAACAAGCATTGATTCAAGCGCTTTTTTAAGCTCTTTTTCCTGTTCTTCCTGTTGCCGTTCCTTTTTTTCCTGATCAGAAAGAGCGTCTTTATCCCCTTTTTGTCCTAAAATTAAAGATTGTCCGACCTGAACATTTGAACTTCTTATTCTGTTATTCAATCAAGTCATCCTCCGCGCCGTCATGAATAATTATGATTTCGCCTGTAGCTTCAAGCGCTCTGACAATAGCGACAACCGCAGTTTGAGATTCCTGAACTTCTTTTGCTCTGACAGGTCCCATAAATTCCATATCGTCTTTAAGCATGCCGGATGCTCTTTCTGACATGTTTTTAAACACTTTTTCCTTAACATCATCATTTGCTCCTTTAAGAGCAAGGGCAAGGTCTTTTGTTTCGACTTCCCTAAGCACACGCTGAACAGAACGGTCGTCGAGTTTTACTATATCTTCAAATACAAACATAAGTTCTCTTACTCTTTCCGCAAGATCAATATCCCTGGTTTCAAGAGCTTCCATAATCCGTTTTTCTGAAGACCTGTCTGTTCTGTTAAGAATATCAGCCAAAACTTCAACTCCGCCTGCCTGCGAAAAATCCTGCACTACAACTGAAGAAAACTTATTCTCAATTATTTTTTCCACTTCTTTTAAAATTTCGGGATTGGTTCTGTCCATCTCCGCAATTTTCATCGCAACATTAGCCTGCATTCTTTCAGGAAGATTGTTTATTATTGCCGCCGCTTTTTCCGGTTTTAAATAAGCAAGAACCAAAGCGATTAATTGCGGATTTTCATTCTGAAAAGATGTCGCAAGCTGGGCAGGGTCGGCTTCATTAAAAAACTGAAAAGGATTATTTCTTGAAGAAGCCAGTTTGTCAATAACCGCACCTGCTCTTTCATTTCCGTAAGCTTCTTCAAGAATCTTTTTTGCATATTCCATTCCACCTCGTGAAATCAAATTGCTTGCCTGAAAATATGAATAAAATTCCTCAAGCACTTCGTCAAGTATTTCCTGGGGAATTCTGTTTAAATTTGCTATATCTATTGTTATCTGCTCTATAAGGTCTTCGTCGGGAATATTTTTTAACACTTCAGTTGCTGTTTTAGGTCCCATTGCAATCAAAAGCGTCGCTACTTTCTGAGAATTTGTCATTTGTGAAAATGTAAGGTTTTCTATGTTTACCATTTTCTTAATCCTTAATATAGGAGAGTAATAAACGGGCGGCTTCTGAAGGATCGGCGGCTATCGTGTTATTAATTTCAGTTCTCATTTTTTCAAGTTCAGGATCAAGTTTTGTTTCTATTGCCTGAAGGTTTGCCGTTGTTTCCAGAAGGTTTCTGCTGTCTTCCTCTCCGTCATCGTCATATCTGCCTAAATTATAAACTTCTTCGCCGTGTATAGGTCTTTTAAGAAGAGAATTGAGAACAAATAATGTTCCAATTCCTAAAATTAATATTATCACAAGAGGCGCAACCTGTTTAAATATAAACTCTAAATTCGAAATATTTTTTATTTGATTTAAAATCGGTTCGTTTTCATCTTCAGGCAAAGGCGCGAATTGCATGCCGGTTACTGTAATTATGTCGCCTCTTGTTAAATCCGCTCCGCTTGCGGATGCAACCAGGTCTTTAATTTCTTCTTTCTGCTTTGAAGTAAGAATTTTATTTAACGCGACGGCAATAGTTATCCGTTCAATCTTGCCGGGAGCATATACAACCTGTTCTATCTCTTTTGAAACTTTATAATCTTTTGACTGGCGTGTTTTTTGATAATTTGTATTTTTCTTTTGAGTGGAAGAAGTTTCATTCAAATCTTCCGATTCTCCCATGTCCATATCAGGCAAATCAGATTCCTGTTGCTGTTTGGGCTGATCCTTGCCGTAGCTTTCCAGCTCTTCCTGTGAGCTTTCAAGGATTCCAATCGGCGTATTATTGTCAACTCCGCCGGGAATATATTTTTCTATCGTTTTTTTAGACCTGTCAAAATTTATTTTCGCGCTTACTTCAACGCTCACATTATCATATCCCACGATCTTTTGAAGCACTTGAAGCACTTTTGCTGTTGTTTCCATTTCAAATTCTTTTCTGTAATCAGCTAATCCTGAAGAACTTTCATTAAGTTTATCCGCTAAAGAAAGACCGTTTTGGTCAGTTACAAAAACATTATCCGGCGTTAATCTTGGAATTCCGTAAGCTACAAGATTTTTGATCGCTTTTACCTGTTCTGACTTAAGTCTTACTCCTGATTCCAGAACTAACATAACAGAAGCCGTGGGAAGATCATCCTTATTGGAAAAAACCGATCTGTCCGGCTCTGCAAGTTGTACTCTCGCTTTTTTTATTCCATTAATTGTTTCAATCGTGTTTGTTAATTCATCCTGAAAAATTTTCTGTTTTGTAAGTTTATTTTGAAATTCAGTTGCCCCAAACTGCATTTTGTTAAGCATATCAAATCCGGGATTGCTATTTTTAATTATATCGTTTTCAGCCACCATCATTCTTAGCTCTTCCTTAACTTTCGCGGGAACAAGAATGGTTTTTCTGTCATCGCTAAGCTTAAACACATAGCCGGAATCTTTAAGATTTTCAACTATTGCGGCGGCGTCTGTTTCGCTTAAATCGCTATAAAGCACACCCCATTGAGGCTCGGTGGATTTTACAAGAATAAAGGAAATTGCGGCAACAGCGGCTAAACTAAGCAAAATAACCATGGTTTTTCTTGGAGCGTCTAATCCTCCCCAAAGTTTTTTCAGGTCTTTTGCCAATAATTCAAAATAGTTTTCCACTTTTTTCTCCCTACAACTTCTAACTATTATACTAAATTTTAAAAATCTAGCTGAAATTGTTAAAAATCTTTATTCTTTTACACATGAATATTTTGCACTTCCTTATACGCCTGCATTATTTTGTTTCTTAACTGCATTGTAAGTTGCATTTGAAGATGCGCTTTTTCTGCGGCGATCATTACTGTATGAAGGTCAATATCTCCTCCTGAAGCAAATGTTTCCACCGCATCTTCAGCTTTTTTGTTTGTTGTGTTAACATCAGTCAGATAATTATCCATAAGACTTGAAAATTGATCGGCTACATTCTTTGCGCCGGAAGAACCTTCAATAGAAGACGGCGTTTGACCGGGTTGATTAATAACAGACTGAAGGTCTTTTGCAAATTCCGCGCTTTCATCAGACAAGCTTTCAAAATCAGCCGGATCAATTCCCTGACCGCTCTGCATTTTACTAACCATGCCTTTAAGCATATCAGAATCCTCTCCTTCAAAAGTTGAAAGAAAATCATCCAGCTTGGTTAAGTTTGTATAATCTGAAAGTCCCTGATTAAAAGAACTCAGATTAACTTTGCCGCCTAAATTATTTAAATTCCCTAAACCTGCCATTATATCAACCATAATATATTCCCCTTTTATTCAAATTAACTAGATTTTCATAGCCGCAGAAATCATGCTTTTACTTGCTTTTATTGTTGTTACATTTGCTTCATAAGCTCTGCTTGCCGAGATCATATCCACCATTTCATTTACTATATTGACGTTTGGCAGTTCCACATATCCGTTTTTATCGGCATCCGGGTGTGATGGATTATAAACCTTTTTCAAAGGGGTTGAATAGTCTTCTGATACCTCCAGAACTTTTACTCCGCTCGACACAAGCCCTACGTTTTCTTCCACTCCGCCTTTTAAAAAATTGCCTTTATTCTTTTTTATTTCATCGCCATTATCGGCGCTATTGTTCTGAGCGGCTTTATCGTTATAAATAGTGGCAAATATCGCCTGTTTTCTTCTATAGACTCCGTGTGTTCCGTCAGGATTTTTTGTTGTGTTAATATTCGCAATATTACTTGCGATTGTATCCATTTTTACTCTTTGAGCATGAAGAGCAGACGAGCTTATATCAAGAGCATTAAAATTCATCAGCTGTTACCTCCCTGTTGAATCACATCAGACATGCTTTTAAAAGCTTTTTGCTGAAGTGTTGCCAAGGCATTATAAGTCATTCCGTTTTTAGTAAGGTCTGCCATTTCTTTTTCAATATTTACGTTATTGCCGTCTGTAAAATTACTGTCCGCCGCTTGAGTTGTTTGTAAATTAAAATCAGAATATCCCATATCAAATTTCCCTTTTTCAAGGGGTTCATTGCTTGCATTTAACATATTATTTATTTTATGTTCTTCTTTTCTTTTATCAGTTGCGATTATTTTTTGTAATTGATCTTCAAAATTAAGCTCAACTCTTTTGTAACCTTTTGAATCAGCATTTGCAATATTTGACGCTATAGCTTTATGACGCTGAGAAAGACCGTCCATTGCCAGAGTTGTTATTTCTATATTTCTTTTTTCGAGTATGTCCATATTTAGCCTCCCCCTTTTTTAGAGCCTTATATATTAACTTCTAATGAAGTTGCGGGTAACTTTATTATAAAAGCGCATCCGTTTAAGTATTCGGGATCAACGTATAAAACGCCTTCATGCGCCTCAATTATTTTTTTTGACTGTGCCAGACCAAGTCCGGTTCCTTCTTTTTTGGTTGTAAAATACGGTTCAAATATTTTTTTTCTGCTTTCTTCTGATATGCCTGATCCCTGATCGATGATTTTCACGCAAATGTTGTCCTGTTCGTTTGTTAGCGAAATTTTAACTTTTTTTCCCGATTCAGAAACCTCCAGAGCGTTTTTTAATATATTAAAGATAACCTGGTGCAGTTTTGCTCTGTCAAAATTTACTAAAAGGTTTTTATTAACACTGTTTTGAAATATTAATTCGACATTTTTATTATCATATAAGGGTTTTATAAGATTTATGATTTCATTAATCACGTCTTCCAAGTTTAATTGAGATTTTTTCAGAGATAAAGGTTTTGAAAAATTAAGAAGTTCGTTTAAAAGTTCTTCAAGATGGCTTGTGGTTCTACTTACAACCTCGATAGAATCCTGAATTTCCTTTGTCATCTTATGATCTTCAGTTTCCAGCAGTCTAAGTTTTTTTGAAATAATTTTAGAATGCAAATCAATCGAGCTTAACGGATTTCTTAATTCGTGCATTACTGTTGAAAACATTTGACTTATAGAAGCTAGTTTTTCATTTTCGCCGGATTTTTCATAAAACTCCTTTAATTCCGCATTTGCGCAAATAAGGTCCCTTTGTCTGTTTTCGAGATCAGAAACTATTTTTCTAAGTATTGTTGTGAATTTTTCGTTATTTCTTCTGTCCTGCAAGACTTTTTCAAGGTCTTTTTCAAGGTCTGCATTGTATGCGACTGTTTGCAGGTGTTCAATTATTGTTTTTGTTTCCATTGGATTTAAAGAACAAAATCCTTCACATAATCCCGAAAGCTCTGAATATGCCATATTCCAGCAGAGGCATGCGGTAAATCTTTCTGCGGCAATTACAAAAAATTCATCGTTTTCCATTTGAGGAATTTTACATTCAATCTTTTTGAATCCCTCGACATTTTCAGAGTAGCTATAAACCGCTATATCAGTATATTTCAGTCTGTCCAGAAGATTGCCGAAATCTTTTGTTTGTTTTATTTTTACCAGAATTACAGCTTCGGTTTTGTTTTCTATTATTGTTTCCAGAAAACATCTGGACAGGCTTAATATTGTCTGATTGGTGTATGAATCCTGATCTATATCACTCATCAGTTCTTTTATTGAAATTGATAAATTATTTTTATACTGTCTTTTCATTTTATTTTAAAAACTTATACCGCTGTTTTCATTTTGTTTCTGCTGTCAAGACCGTGATTTAGAGCGTACAGAACCGCTTGTGTTCTGTCATTAACCTGTAATTTCTGAAAAATGTTGTTAACGTGAGTTTTTACTGTTGTTTCGCTGATAAACAATTGTTTTGCAACGCCTTTATAAGTTGTGCCGTTAGTAAGCAGGGATAAAACCTCTTCTTCTCTTTGCGTAAGATAAGAAAGCAGGTTTTCGCCGTCTGAAATTTTTGTAATATTATCTTCTTTAAATGAATCCTGGAAGTGGTCAAAGAATTTCACCGCAAGAGCCGCAGGAAGGTATATTTTACCGTTAAGAACCTCCTCCATTGCTCTGGTTAATTGAGAAGCCGCCATTGTTTTTAGCAAATATCCTCTTGTTCCGACTTTCATCGCTCTAAAAATCAGGTCAGCGTCATCATATCCGGTAAGAGCAATAATTTTTACATCAGGCTCAGTTTTCTGAATTTCCTGTATAGCAGTTATACCGTCCATGTCAGGCATGTTTATGTCCATTAAAACGATATCCGGCTTATGTTTTTTAATAAGAGAAATCCCGATTGAAGCGGAAGCCGCTATTCCTTTTACGTCAAAACGGCTTTCAAGCCTGACAAGCTCTCTTATTCCAGAGGCATGATCGTAATTGTCATCAACAATTAAAACGCTCTTATTTCCGTAAATGTCAAAACTGTGCATAAATGACTCCCCCGATATCTTAAATTATATTGTCAACTCTTACCAAGACTTAAAGATAAAGTCTTTTGCGTCTACACTATGCATAGTACCCTTTTTAGAGCGCTTACTCATCAATACACAGATATATATTTATCCTCTAAAAGGTTAGAAAAAGGATTTAGATCAAAAGGTTTATTCTCGTCAAAAAGCTTTCCAAATGTTTTTTTTGGGAGATAAGCCGTTTAAATGAGGAGTAAATTTTTAAAAAAAACTTACTCCTCCACAAAAAGTATATTTTTATATTAATACCAAGTCTGACTTGCTATATCGCTATATTTTTCCTTTACCCTGTTATTCTTGAAAAGAAATTTTTATTATATAATTATACTAATTAATATAGGCGGTAATTTTACTTAATAAACGTCTGGGGATCAGTATGAATAGCTCTGTCAAAGTTTTATCCGGTCATGATATTTTAAAAACAGCGGAAGAAGTTCTTACAATAGAAGCTTCTTCTATAATAAAGCTGATTGAAAGGCTTGATAAGTCCTTTGAAGAAGCAATAAATATATTATACAATTGCAAAGGCAGGGTTATTGTTACAGGCATGGGGAAATCAGGTCTTATCGGCAAGAAAATTTCCGCCACATTTTCAAGCACAGGCACGCCATCATTCTTTTTACATCCGGCAGAAAGCGTTCATGGAGATTCTGGAGTTATTACAAAGGATGATGTAATTCTTGCCATTTCAAACAGCGGGGAAACCTCTGAGCTTATACAACTATTGCCTTTTGTGAAACGGCTTGGAATTAAAATGATTGCTTTTACAGGCAAATTATCGTCGACTCTCGCTCAAAAAAGTGATGTAACGCTTGATATATCGGTAGAAAAAGAAGCATGTCCTCTTAATCTTGCTCCTACCGCCAGCACTACGGCAACTTTGGCGTTGGGGGACGCTTTTGCGGTTTGTCTTTTAAAAAGAAGGAATTTTTCGGCGGAAGATTTTTTCATGTTCCATCCATCAGGCTCTTTAGGCAAAAAACTTTTCTGGAAAGTCGAAGATTTAATGATACAAGGAGATAAGCTTCCTTTGGTAAAATCTAATTCTTTGTTTAAAGAAGCTATAAGCCTTATTTCAGAAAAAGGACTGGGCTTAGCCATTGTTATTGACGATTCCGGCAGACTGGAAGGAATACTAACAGACGGAGATATCAGAAGAACCGCGCAAAAGTATGATAATCTCTCTAATTTATTTGTAAGAGAGCTTATGACCAGGAATCCTAAAAGTATAAAAAAAGATGATCTTGCGGCAAAAGCGCTTCAGATAATGGAAAAACATTCTATTACTTCACTTACAATCCTGACAGAAGATGGAAAGCCTGAAGGCATAATACATATACACGATTTGTTAAAAGCGGGGGTCGCATAATTTAATGATACAAAATCAATATATAGATAATCCGGAAGACAAAATAGCCCGAATAAAACTTTTTGCGTTCGATGTTGACGGAGTTTTAACTAATGGAGAGATAATTTATACCGATAAAGGCGAAGAAATAAAGATTTTTAACGCTAAAGACGGTCAGGGCATTGCCAATTTAGTAAAAAACAATTATATTACGGCTGTTATAACCGCCAGAGAGTCTTTTATTGTTGATAAAAGAGCTAACGATCTTAATATTAAGGAAGTTTATCAGGGCATAAAAAACAAATTTAAGGTTATTGAAATATTAATGCAAAAATATAACCTTGAATTGTCTGAAATAGCTTACACAGGAGATGATTTACCGGATATATGCGTTCTTGAAAAGGTAGGACTTGCTTTTTGTCCTTATGATGCTGTTGAAGAAGTAAAACAAATTTGTCATTTCATTTCTTCAAAAGAAGGCGGTAAAGGAGCTGTAAGAGAAATAACCGATTTATTGATAAAAAATAAAAAAACTGTAGAGCTCTTCTAAATACAGTGAGCGAGCAGGGTGCAGAGACTTTATAAAAAAATTATCTTTTTATTCCCGTTTTTTATGGAGTAACGTATTTTTTCATGTTAAATTTTAAAAGGAATAAATATAAATTTAGAAGTTTATTATAAAAGAGGAATGAATCTTTGTACGATGTAGCAATAATAGGAGCAGGTCCGGCTGGAATTTTTTCTGCTCTGGAAATAACAAAATTAAAACCTGAATGGAAAGTCGCAATTTTTGAAAAAGGTCCGCATATAGAAAAAAGAAAATGCCTTGTAAGAGAAGGTCATAAATGCCCACCGTGCAAAACATGCAATCTCCTTTGCGGATGGGGCGGAGCAGGAGCATTTAGCGACGGCAAACTTACTCTTTCTTCTGATGTAGGCGGTCATTTGCATGATTATATGGATCACCAGGCTTTACAGGACTTAATTTCTTATACAGATAATATATATCTTGAACATGGAGCAAATGAAACGGTGCATGGTCTTGATAATGAAGCTATTTCAGATATTTCAAGACGCGCGCAAGTTGCCGAACTTAAGCTTATCCCTTCTCCTATAAGACACATGGGCTCAGACAGAAGCCTTCAGGTGCTTAAAAACATGTATGAAGAATTAAAAAACAAGATTGAAGTTTGCTCAAATGATCCCGCAGTATCGCTTATTATTGAAAATAACGAAGTTAAAGGGTTTACCACTAAAAAAGGGAAAACAATTAACGCAAAATATGTAATAACAGCGCCCGGAAGAGAAGGAGCGGACTGGATTACTGAAGAATTAAAGCAAATGGGCATAGGGTTTGAAAATAACGCTGTAGATATTGGTGTGCGTGTGGAACTTCCTGCCCCAATTATGGAAGAGCTTACCAGTAAACTATATGAGGTTAAACTTGTATATAATACCCCTAGCTTTGGGGATAATGTCAGAACATTTTGCATGAATCCTTATGGAGAAGTTGTTTGCGAGAATTACGAGGGCATAACAACAGTTAATGGACACAGTTATGCTGATAAAAAAACAGAATATACCAATTTTGCTTTACTTGTCAGTAATAGATTTACCGAACCCTTTAAAGAGCCTATTGCTTACGGTCAGCATATCGCAAGACTGGCAAATATGCTTGCGGGAGGTGTTCTTGTTCAGCGATATGGCGATCTTTTACAGGGAAGGCGATCAACTCATGCAAAAATTGCGGACGGAACCGTAAACCCGACATTTAAAGGAGCTGTTCCCGGTGATTTAAGTTTAGTTTTGCCATATAGACATCTTACAAACATTGTGGAAATGATAGAAGCGCTTGATAAAATTGCTCCCGGCGTTGCATCACGGAATACTTTGCTTTATGGCATCGAAGTAAAATTTTATAGCTCAAGAATTAAATTAACAAAAGAACTTGAAATTGAAGGAATCAAAAACATTTTCGCAATTGGAGATGGCGCAGGTGTTACGAGAGGACTTATTCAGGCGTCTGCATCCGGAATTTACGCTTCAAGAGTGATTTGTTCCAGATAATAATTTATTTTATACCAATACAAATAAGTTTTCGTTAATTTGTTAAAAAGGCTTTACAAAGATCATCTTTTTCATTTGCCGATTTCTTTTAATGATTGGTATAAGTGTTACATTAATCTATCGCCATAGCCAACTCTGTCATTATCAGGGTTTCCGTCAATACCCTCATTTGGAAATCCGGCTGCTGCCGCATCTCCTTTATTACGTTGATTGTTATATTCATCAACTGCCGGTTGACGCGATGAGTATAAATTTTTTGCTATTTGTTCAAGTTCTGTATAAACATTACAGACTCTTGTTAATGCTCCATTAGCTCTAGCATATTCAGGAGTGATTTCTTGAGTGCCGTAAGTATTTTGTAGAATATCAAGTTGTTTGATATTAGAGCGTATTTTTTCTGCGCACTTATCAACTACAAGTTGCTGTTTCCCTGTTATGAACATAGGAGGATTTACAACGGGAGGAACAGGGATGCTTTGAGCTGAAATTATCTGCTGTTCCGCAAGACTTGCTTGCGCTTCTGCGTCTGCGGCAAGAGCTTCAGCTCCTTGTTGCGATGTTGATTGCTTTTCGGATGTAGCTTGGGCTTCTGTTGTCTTTCCTGCCTGCGTTGTATCTTCTGCTGATTTATCAGCGTTTTCAACGTCTGGTTCTGTTGGAACCTCGCCACCTGGTCCGAATACCGGTTCTGTTATGGAATTTGCATCGTTTGATTGCGTTTGAGGTGTTATTGAATCGGTTGATTGTTTATTTGGCTGGTTATTTGCGCCTAAAATTGTGGAAAATAATGATACAACTACCAATGAAACAATCATGTTCATTATGTTTTGTTCTTGTTGAGCCTGTGGCAATAAATTATTTTCTTGTGTTAAAATTCCTCCACCAGGCATTCCGCTTGATAATAAAAGCCCCAACGCTAAATTATCGCTATTAACATTAGCATTAGCGCCAAAAATATTCTGATTTTGCATTGGCAATAAACTCTGTAAATTTAAACCGCTTAATCCCAAATTGCTGCTCATTATATTCCTCCACTTTATACATAAACTCTTACTGCTTTAAAAATTTTTAAATAGAAATACATAGAAAAAATATTATGCTTGTATATATAAAAACAATACTCTTTATAAAATTGCTATATTGATCTAAACAAGTTTTTGTTAATTGGTTAAAAAGCTGATATCTAAAAGCCGAATCGCCAATTATTTTTTTAATCGTCATTCTGAGGGCTTTAGCCCGAAGAATCTCCTAAGTTTGGTAATTGGTTGCGATCCTTCGCTCTACTCAGGATGACATATTTGCTTATTTAGCGACTCGGGCTAATTAAAGTTTTACAAAAACCGCTATTTTGAATGAAATGCTTATTATTCTTAGCCGAAAAGATTGCCACGCTGGCTTCGCTCGCTCTCAATGATAATTTAAGCTGTTATTATAGTCTAATATTGATCAACTATTAGGCAATACGCTTAATATTCCGTTTAAAGCAAGTTTTATATGAGCATAATTTAGCCCGCCCTGCATATATGCCACATAAGGTTCTCTTAAAGGTCCGTCTGCTGAAAGCTCTATGGTTGATCCTTCTATAAAAGTTCCCGCCGCCATTATAATCTGGTCTTCATATCCGGGAACTTCATCCGGCACTGGCGTTAAATACGAATCTACGGGGCTGAAATACTGCACTGTTTTACAAAATTTGATTAATTTTTCTCTATCTTCAAAAATAATTGCCTGAATAATGTCTGATCTTATTTCATCAGGAAGCGGCGTGGTTTTATAGCCTTGATCAAGAAAAACCTGTGAAGCAAGAATTGCGCCTTTTAAAGCTTCATGTACAATGCCGGGAGCCATAAACAATCCCTGAAGTATTAATCTGGACTGATTAAGCATTGCGCCGCCTTTAGCTCCTATTCCAGGCGCGGTTAAACGATCTGCCGCAAAATCAACAAACTTTTTCCTGCCTGCAATATATCCTCCGGTTTCAACAATTCCTCCGCCCGGATTTTTTATAAGTGAGCCTGCCATTAAATCTGCTCCAACATCAGTTGGCTCAAGGGCTTCAGTAAATTCACCGTAGCAATTATCAACAAAACAAATACATTCAGGATTTTTTTTCTTAACTATTGCTATAATTTCAGCTATATTTTCAATATCAAGCGGCTTTCTAAGGCTATACCCTCGGGAGCGTTGAAGAAATGCCATTGTTACAGTTTCATCAATTGTTTTTTCAAGTTGTTCAAGATCAACTTCAATATTATTTTTAAGAGGAACTTCAGCGTATTCTACGCCATGACCTTTTAAAGAAGATTTTATATTGCCTCTAAGCCCGATGACTTCTTCAAGAGTATCATAAGGTCTTCCTGCAACTGAAACAAGCTTATCTCCATGCCTTAAATTTCCAAAAAAACCGCATGCAATGGAATGAGTGCCTGATACAAAATGATTTCTCACAAGAGCCGCTTCACAGTTAAAAATCTGAGCGTAGATTTTGTCTATGATTTTTCTTCCACGATCATCATGCCCATATCCGCTGACTGTATAAAAATGCTCTTCGGCAACACGATTATCCTGAAATGCGCAAAGAACTTTTTCCTGATTTAAGTCCCTAATTAACTCAAGTTCACGAAAAAGTTCCATTACTTTTTTTTCAGCTTTATTTATTAAAAGATTTTTTTCAAAATTTTGCATTTATATTTTATGCCAAAGTCATTATTTGTTTTTTTATTTTATCATTTCAAAATTTTTATACCAATTCAAATAAAAAAATAAACTATAATTGAATTGTAGTTGTTTTTCCTTTACCGTGGGTATAATTTTATCTCCTATGAAATCAAAAGATTTATAAGTATAATTAAAATTTAAGGAGAAATAAATGAGTATTTTTGGATGTAAAAGCTGTGATAAATGTTCAAATAAGAGTTGTAGCGAAGAAATAATAGCCGGAAAATTGCCAAAAGTTGCGCTGGTCGGAAATCCTAACGTGGGCAAGTCCGTTATATTTAACGCATTATCAGGATTTTATGTTGAAGTCAGCAATTATCCGGGCACAACGGTTGATGTTTCAAAGGCTTTTACTGAATTTGGCGAAATAATAGATACTCCGGGAGCATATTCATTAGGAAATTATACGGATGACGAGATTGTAACGCAAAATATTGTTCAATCAGCGGATATTATTGTTAACATTGTCAGCGCATTAAGTCTGGAAAGAGATTTATTTCTTACACAACAGCTTATAGATATGGGTTTTGCTGTTATTCTTGTGGTTAATCAGATTGATGAAGCGGAGAAAAAAGGAATTTATACAGACTGCGACAAGCTTGGACAAATGATGGGAATTAAAGTAATACCCGCAGTAGCTATCCGCAATAAAGGGATTGCAGAGATTGTAAATGCGGTTAAAAACGGGGAATTTATCATCTCTGACAACAAAACGCCTTTTGTAAATAAGCTTTTAGGACAACAGGACCTTTCAAGATGCGACAGATTTTTAAAACTTTTGGAACTTGAATCGCAAGAATCTAAAAACCCTGAAGATAGAGATATTATCTGCGTTGAAAGAAGAAAAATAGTCAATGAGCTTGTTGATAAAGTTATTTCTCATACTGAAAAGCGAAAAAGCCTGTCAGATTATATTGGCGACTTGTTATTAAACCCTGTTTCAGGCGTTATTATTGCTCTTATAATATTATATCTGTTGTTTCAAACTATTGGAGTGTTTGTTTCAGGACAAATTGTCGATTTTTTGTTTACCAATCTTGATCAAAAATACTCTCCATGGATAGAAGGACTTGTAAAACAAGTAATTCCGGCGCCTTATATAAACGAAATCCTTGTTGGAGAATTTGGAGCGCTTACAATGACCGTTGAGATAGTTATAGGAGTATTATTACCGTTAATAATCGCATTTTATCTTTTTATGGCGGTTCTTGAGGACTCCGGTTATCTTCCAAGACTTGCTGTTCTTACTGATAATCTTTTAAATAAAATCGGGCTTAACGGCAGAGCGGTTATACCGATTCTTTTAGGCTTTGGATGCGGCGCAATGGGTACAATAACAACAAGAATACTGGGGTCTAAAAAAGAAAGAACGATAGCAACGGCAATACTCGGGGTAACAATCCCCTGCGCAGCGCAGCAGGGAATCATTATAGCTCTTATAGCGGCTATCGGCGGCTTGAAAATATGGGCTATCTATCTTGGAGTGATTTTTATTATTATGGCGCTGGTTGGAACAGTTTTAGACAGGTTAATACCGGGTAAATCAACAGATTTACTGATTGATTTGCCGCCAATAAGGCTGCCGCTTTTATTTAACACTTTTAATAAGACTCTGTTCAGGGTTATAAACTTTTTAAAGGAGGCTATTCCGCTATTTGCGTTCAGCTCAGTATTAATAACGATTTTAAGCATGGCTGGATTCCTTAAGTGGCTACAGCAAGCATTATCTCCGATTGTTGTACACATGCTACGACTACCTGCCGAGTTTTCAGACATATTTGTCATGGGTTTAATCAGAAGGGATATGGCATCAGTTGGTTTACTCGGAATGGCGGGGCTTGAAGAAAATACAGGGGTATTGACAGACCTTCAAATTCTTGTTGCTTCAATTGTAGTAACCCTGTTTGTTCCTTGTATTGCGGCATTAATAGTAATTTACAAAGAACGAGGCTTAAAAGAAGCCTCTCTGGTTTGGATTGGAGCTTTTATTATTTCAATACTCACAGGCGCAATTTTATCAAGAATTTTGCAATTTATTATTTAGAATCTATTTATACCAATCAATTTAAAAAACCGGTAAATAAAAAAGATGGTTTTTATAAATCCTTAATTAGCGGGTGTTTTGCCTTCGGCAAAACACCCGCTATACCCTTACCTAGCCCGTGCCGCCCTGCGGGCGGCACGGGCTGTAAATATTAGCTTTTTAACCAATTAACAAAAACTTATATAGTCTGTTTCTGCCTCAACATATAATACATTTTAAACATATCAGGATGATTATCGTCAAAATTAGGCGCCTTTGCCGATTTGTCTATAGGCGGAAGATTTTGATTTGGCTTATAAACTGTTTTTGAATGCTTCTCTATATCAGGAGTGTCTATTTCAAACAAATGGGCTCTTGCAGGTCCTAAATTAACATCCAATCCGTTTTTAAGAACTTTTATCCTGCTGGGGGTGGAATACCCGGGTGATAAGTCCTTTAATACCTGTGTATGCTTTAAAGTCGGGATTTTAACAACGCCTGACTCATAACCGTTAACATTTCTGTTCATTACTGCAAGAAGAGTTTTGCCGTTGTAATGTCTTGTGTAAGCAATGATCCTGTCTTCGCTGTTTGTTGTTTCCAGCGGAATGTATGAACCTCTTGTTATAACATCTTCATATTTTGTTCTTATACCATTTTTTTCGTTAAACATTCTGCCCTTATAATAACCGATTTCAGGATTATCACCGCCAGGTTTTCTTGAATAATTAAAAATATCAATCCATTCAGGGTGAGCAAATGCAATATTAGTATCTGTTTCGGTCTTTGCAACAGGTTGATTTCTGTATGGATAAATATATCTGTCGCCTGATTCAAAACCACTGACAAAATAAGGATTTAGCATAGGAAGTGTTGCCTGTAACGCTGTTGTCAAGTTGCAATAAGGAACGCCTCCGTTGGAAAAAGGAGCTTTGTCGTCGTGAGTGGCAAATGAACCTATTAAACTTTTGTTCGGCGGTAATCTATGACTCATTCTGGTCATTTTTCCAACATAATCATGAAGATCGCCGGCTTTATTCCATCCTGGAAATATATGATACTGTCCGTAAATAGTATCAAAGCCTGCTTTTAATAAAGGTTCCGGTCTGTCAGCAGGAATATTTGCCATAGGAGAAGCGTCTTCATAAGTATAAGTTTCTGCAAGCCATCCAAATTGAGGGTCTTTTGTTCGTGAATACGCTATAAGTTCCGTCCAGAATTCAGGCGGTTTATATCTTGCAACGTCTGCTCTTATGCCGTCTGCACCTATGTCAACTATCATATCAACAAACTTTTTGTGCATATTCATTAAAGGTCTGTTTAAAATCTTGCTTTCTTTATCCTCCCACACCTTAAAGGCTACTATGTCATCCCAACCCTGCGGCACTTTTGGAACGCCCTTTTCGTCAGTTTCTATAAGATGAGGATTCTTCTCTGCAAATCCTACCGATGCACAGCTCGGCAGGTCGATCATTACTCTTATATTTCTTTTATGTGCTTCTTTTATGAATTCTCGAGCCTGATCATATACTGTTCCGGGATGATTAGGATCATGTAACGCAGGGTCTATTTCTGTATAGGTATCAGGAGCATAAGCACAACCTGCTGTTCCTTTGGCATGAGTTTTTGCCGGAGGTAAAATCGGCAAAATATGCAATGTGTTGATTCCCATTGATTTTAATTCATCAAGCCTGTCTATACCGTTAATAAAAGTTCCTTTTTTTTCGCCTTTATCAGTGTCAATTAACCCATCGCCGTCAATATCCTTCGCATTAAATGTTCTCATTACCATTGCATATATAATTGATTTGTTTTGTTTAAAAAGTTGTTTTAAATCATTTTTCCAAACAAAATTTTCATCGCTTTTTTTCTCATTTACAGGAAATGCACCGCTTACTTTCATATTTAACGCCGCTATAGAGCTATATTGCACTGAAAGCGAAGCTGGAGGAAGATTTTTAAAACTGTTTAGCGTCTTTAAAGCACTGTTTTCATTAATATTATTTTGATTCGCATTTCCCTGCGAAATGTGAGCCGGAAAATTAGCCAGCAAAAACTCAGCTTTCAACGGTTGAGAAGAAAAAGCCATATTTCCCAAAAGGCTTTTTTGCGGCTTATTAAGCTGATTCGCTTTAGTCGCCGCAAAAGAAGGATTATTATATTTATAATTATCTAAAATAGTCATGCCCTTTCCTTCTTCAAATCTCCATTTTTTGCATTTCTATATATTAAAAACAAAGCGGTTGCAGTTGTTGCTAGTAATGTCCCACCGCTATATATACCAATCTTTTTGAACCATTGATTAAAGTTATATTTTTGATCCGCCGCTCCATGAAGCATGTTCGAGGTGGATTCTCCTGCCCAGGAATTTATACGATTGCTTGTTGCCGCTTGAAAGTCGTCTTTCGCCGAAACAAAATGCAGAATTTTATCGATATTAGCGCTTGTTTTTCCATACATTTTTTCCAACATTCCATTTAAAGAGCCATGATTAACTTTTTTAAGATTATTCCATATATCATTGCCGTTAAGTTTTCTTACGTTTTTTGCAAGGTCATCAACGCTTTCGTTTCCCTGATCTAAAAAGTGCGTGAGATTTAATGAAGTTTTAATATTTAAAACTTTATCTTCAGTTTTTTCAACTAATCTTTTTGTTGATCGGGCAATTTCGTCAGAAAATATGCTTGATTCAAATTTTTTACGCATTTGACCTGCAATATTAAGAAGGAAATTACCTGATTCGATCGCTCTTTGAGCAGGAACTCCGGTTATTTTTTCCATATTTGTTTTGTGAATTTGTAGTCCTACTTCTGAAATAGATCCGTTTTGAGTAATTTTCTTTATGCTTTCCGCTATTATTTCCGAATGGCGTATAGGATCGCCCGGCGTTGCAAGTTCTTTTAATTGCTCACCTTTAATTCCAAGAACATTAAGGATTTTTTGCGTTGCAGTCTGCCTTTCGCTTCCCCATCTATATTCAAGAGTAGCGTTAAAATATTTATTCCAGAGTTTTTCTTCTTTTGCAAACTGTTTTCCTTCAGTAAACATGGAGCCAATCGCTTCTTTTGCGGTGTCTGTTAATTTTCCGTTTTCAAGACTCTCTTCTAAAGCCTCTTTTGTTATATTTTGCCGGACGGATTCTGCGATAGCGCCATCCTTAAAAGTTTTTTCAAAGAAAGTTTTTATACCTTCCACATTACTTTTTTCCAAAAGACCATCAAGTTCTTTTTTCTCTTTATTTTCAACAAAACCGGTTATTCCCGAAAAGAATTTAACGACTTTTTTGCCGGCTTTAACGAGAGGATTGTTTGAACCTGTATTATAACCTGCGGCTTCAAGCTGAGCTTCTGCGGATAATACCTTTGTGGAGTCAATAATCTTTTGAACAGGCGCTCTCATTCTATCCGCCATTAAACTTGCCATTAAAGGAGTGGATAAACCGGCTGAAAGCATCCACCAGGTATTAACGCCGGTTGCGACTTTTGTCATTCTTCTTTGTATTTCCTCATCTCTGTTTGGCATGTTTTTTGACACATCAAGTTTTTCGCCTGCTTCTTCAAGAGATTTTTTATCCATTAAATCCCACGCTATGTATTGAGAATCAAGATAAAACGGTTTCTTTTCTCCCTGAGAATTAACATATTGAAGATTTAAATCAACGCCGGTGAATTTTTTTGTTGGCTTTGCAAGAACAACCCCGGGCCATAATGACATTGAAGATAACCATGCCGTTGCGCCTACAAATTCCATTGCTTTAGGGAAAGGGGATTTTGCGGCAGATGCGAGGATACCTGCGATTGATAAAGTCCCTAAAGCGATTGCGGGATCATTTAATCGCCCTAAGCTATGATCTGTGCCTTGTCCGTTGAGAGCTTTTTTAAATGTTTTTACGCTTTGACTCAATGTGGTAAAAGGATTTGAGAAAACAGAGCCATGTACAAGTTTGCCTTTTGGCTTATTTAGTTCTCTTCTTGCCTGTTCATAGGTTCTATTTAAATAATCTACAGGATTAATCTGTTTCTGAGGAGTTGTTGCATTATTATTTGAAAAACCAACATTAGTTTCTCCCCCAAGTTCTTTTTTTCTTAACAAGAAATTATCATAAGGAGTTCCGCTCATTTTTTCTCCTGAAAAGGATGCAACAAATGAATTTCCTTGATATTTAATATTTGCGCTTTGAGGGTTAAAATTAATCATGCTATTAAATTTCTCTTATTTTATAGAATGTACTCATTTTTTTCAGAATTGAACATATTAGGTGAAGCAAGCGTTTCGGCAAATTCGGCGAAATTGGTTTTTAATTTATTTGCTGCCAGCAAACGAGATGTTGCTTTAAATTGTTCCGGCACTTCAGGCTCATCTTCTTTTTTGACTTTTGAAATTCTTAAAATATTAAAATTCGCCAGCGCAACCGTTGCGATAGAACCTAGAATATAAGCTTTTCCAAGATTTTTATTGATATTTCCCGTTTTTCCTTCGCCTTTCCAAAGATTTACAAAACTATTTTTTACATGACTAAATAAATGGTCATTTGAAATGTTCATAAGTTTTTTTGTTCGTTCCATTGTCGATAAGGCGCTTTTAGCGCTGAACACATCGCTAAGTTCTTTTTTAAGCCCTCTTCCAAGGTTTTCCCATCCTTCATAATGAGATAAACCGCCTGCTATTCCCGCAAGCGGAATTATAAGAACAGATTTCCATGCGCTTGATGCAGCTAAAACTTTCTTTGTGTATGGTTTTACTTCAGAATCAGAATCGTTTAAATTTGAATCAATTCCCATTTTTTTAGCGAGTTTGTCATAATTTTCGTTTATTTTAACCGGATCTGCGGAAACTGTGGGATTTTGGTTATAAAGCAAGTCCCATCTTGTAAAGTCAACGCTTTCATAAACTTTATGATATTCTTCTTTATATTGAGCTTTTTCATTTTTTTCTTCAGCTTTAAGATAAACAATATCTTTATATTTTTTGTTAAGATCAATTCCCTTAAAAAGCGAAACAGGAGTGTCTACAAGTGTTTTTGCAAGGGCAGCTCCGGCATAATAAAAGCCGACGCCTACCGCTTTTTGTTTTGTAATTTTTGCCGCGCCTTTGCCGCCGGCTCCGAAAGCCCATACAAGAACAGGACCGCCTAACCAATACGGGATGCTTCCGAGTTTTAAAAATTCAAAGAAATTTGCGTTTGGATCGCCTTTTAATCCGTTCACAGCATATTCCGGAAGCTTAGAAGTCTGTTTACAGCCTGCTTTAAGTTGCGTAAACCTGTCAGCAGGAATAAGCGTATCTTCAGGAGCATGTTCAGATTCAATTTCTTCCTGCTTTTTGTTCCCAAACCTAATATTTGAGGAATTAAAAGAAGAACTTAATTCTTTATTTTTTCCCGAATCCGTATTTTTGCTGTTTGGAGATGCTAAAACATCTTTTTTTAAAAGATTATAGCGCATGATTTCTAACATACTATGTCAGACCCCTATACCGGCATAGAAGAAAGCCGAGATTAACTTTAAATACCGTGTTTAATGACCGTTAATAAGATAAACCCTGTAAAAATATGTATAATTGTCGTAAGGCAGTTTATATTACTATACAACTTAAAACCAAAGTTTCATTAAAATTTACCTTTTAATTTACATTTGTTAACAAATGTTTCTAAAAAGCGCCTAAAGTCAAATTATATAAAGCTGAGAGGATTCATGGGCTTACCATTTATTCTTACTTCAAAATGAAGATGAGGACCTGTGCTGTATCCTGTAGAACCTTCACGTCCAACCACCTGACCTTTTTTAATATAATCTCCTACGTTTACAGAAATGGTTGACATATGAGCATAAAGCGTAGAAACCTTTTGCCCCTGGTGTCTACCTGTAGTTGCAGTGCCATGATTAACTATTACAACTTTTCCATATCCTCCATACCAGCCGGAGTAAATCACTTTGCCGGAATTAGACGCTTTAATTGCCGCATTGTTAGGACCTGCAATATCCACGCCGGAATGAAATCTTGTGCTGCCAAAAATGGGGTGTCTTCTCCATCCAAACGGAGATGAAATCACCCCTGCAATGGGTCGGATAAAAACTGAATCCATTAATTTTTCTATTGAAGCGGATCGGGATATATTTTTTTCTATATCTCTTGAAAGGCTGGCAAGCTCGCTTTGCGCTTGTTCATAAGCTTTTCTGTCTGTTCTTAGCTTGTTTATAAGATATTGAGTTGTTTGTAATGAGCTGTCAAGGTTAGCTTTCTTTTGATTCATTTCCTGCAATGACGAAGCAATATTATTCTTTTCATAAGCAATAGACATCTGTGATCTTTTTATTTCCTCAGATTTACGTTTTAGATTCTCCAGAAGTTCTTTGTCTTTTTTAATAACAGTTTTTTGATAATATAATCTGTCAAAAAAGGTTGAAATATCTTGCGATGCAAAAACAACGTGAAAAATCCCTATTCTTTCGCCTTTATAAATTTGTCTGATTCTTTTTTCCACTGTTTGAGATAAATATTTTTGTTCACCTTCCAAGCCGGTTAGTCGGTTCTCTAGTTTTGACATATTAATTTTTGAGCTTATTAATTTATTTTCACAATGTTTAATTGTTGTTTCAGTTTTTTCAAGATTTTTTTGAGTTACGGTAAGCTTTTTTATTTCAACAGCTTCTTTTTGTTTTAATTCTTTAATTTTTATTTCAATTTTTTCTTTTTCAACATCCAGCTTTAGAAATGCTTTTACAGGCATGTTAAAAGTAATGGATATAAGTAAAATTAAAACCATTGAAAAGTAAACATTTATATTAATGTTAGATAAATTAAAATTGAATGTCATTTTTAGTTTTTTTATTTATCCTATTAATAATGGAATAAGCATCATGCTGACTGTCCATAAAATAAATGAAATTGTAATTACAAAAATAATAGTTTTTTTATTTTCTCTCAAAAATTCCATAAAGTTTTCCTTTAATTTGAGGATTTATTTAATTCTATTTTAAAACAAAAAATTGAAGAGGAAAAGTAATATTGTATTTTGAATTTGGTATAAATAAATTTTCGCTATAATCATATATTTAACCGACGATTCTTATTCTTTTTATGGTGTAATCTAAAATAAGAAATAATTATGCGGAAAAAAATGAAGAAAAAAATATTATTTAACATTATCTTTTTAATAATAGCTGTTTTTCAGTTTGCTGTTTTTTGTGAACCGCTGGAAGCGGCTAAAAAAGCTAAAGGTCTTGACGAAGAACAAGTTAAAAAAATAGAAGAAAATATAGATATTTTAACTAAAAAAATTCACGCTTATAGCCTGTTTTCTCCGGAAGATAGTGATATACTCGTTGAAATAAAGAGTCAGCTTAATTCTATTGCGGATACAAATCTTAAAGACCCGCTATATGCAAAACTTTTTTATAATGCGGCTTTTTTGTTCAAAGAACGAGAGTACAATCAGGACGCAATTCAATGTTTTAATGTTGTTATAAAAAATTTCCCGGAAACAGTTTATTCCAACAGGGCATTAAGTGAATTGAAAAAGTTGGGCGTAAATCTTGAAGAAGCAACAGATGAAACTACCGGCGAGAAGCAAGACTGATAGCTAAAGAATCAGCTACCGCCTGTGGATTAACATAACTTTTTAGCTCAATCAGAGCTTTTTGGATACTCTTTACCTGGTTAATCAATCTTAAACAGTACTCCTTATTGCCTGAAGCTTGCCTGATTTGCAAAATCAGATATCTTTCAAGCCTATTAATCGCCTCTTCCAGCGTTAAAGAGTTCTCTTTTGCCAGCTCAATAAGTTTTTCCGAATACAAAATTCCTTCAGCTGCTGAATTTGGCGGAAAATTTCCGAAAAAATTTTCAAAAACCTGATCTTCAATATAATTTTCAGGATTATATTTCAAAGAAATCGCCTGTGATCGGGAAACAATTGTGGAGATCATATCTTCTTTATCTTTTGTGAAAAAGAAAAAAGTTACTCGTGGAGGCGGTTCTTCTATTATTTTCAACAAAGCGTTTGCGGGCTCTGAATGGAAAGTTTTATAGGAAAGGGGCAGGGGCAGCCAGCTTTCACGCTCCGAATTGGAATTTTCAAGAACAGGCGGGGCTATAAAGTCTTTATAGTTGCCCCATAATTGCTCTGCTTTTGATTCATATTCCTTTCCTTCCTTTGCGTCAGTAAAAACAATCACTCTATGATACTGAGAAGACACAGACAAAGCCTTTTTTAAAAACCTAGCCTGATCTATAGTTATTACAGTTTTGGGTTTTCCGTCTTTATTGGCGTGAATATAGTCTATGGGAGAGATTGTAATAACCGCCGGATGCCTGTTTTGCCTTATCCATTGACAGTTATTACAGGCACAATTTTCAGTTTTATGAGAACAATTAAGTATTCTGGCTGTTTCAAGGGCGAGAAAATACATATCTATAGTATTATTGCCGGTCAAAAGATATGCGTTCGCAAGCTTTTCCTTTCCCGGAATCAAAGCTGATTCCAAAAACCCGGAAACAAAGGGCTGATTTAGTTTTAGTTGTTCTTTAAACATAATTTTATTTCCATTTAAGATAAGACTAGCAATTCCATTGCTGTTTCAGGGAGGAGTCCGCCGGATTTCATTTTGTATTCCGCTTTTTTTAGGTTTTCTCTTAACAGAAAAAGCCTTTCTTCAGGAATTTTTTTGAGTTTTTCCATCTCTTTTTCAACCACAAATGCCGGCAGATTTATACTTTTTGCAATATCATAAGCTTTTTTTGATTTGGCTTCAAGCTTTATCTTTAGCCATCTCCTGGTTACTGTTTGAAGCGTAGCCGCTATTTTTACAGGGTTATTTTTTTCAAAAAGCTTATGCAGTTCAAATAACGCCTGCGCTTTATCTTGTTTTAGCCAGTAATCAGCGAATAAAAACACATTTTCGCTGGTTGAAACCACTTCTTTTACATCGTTAATAGTTATCGCTTTTCGAGGATGCATTGCCACGCTTATTTTTTCAAGTTCCAGATCAATTTTTCGCAAATCGGCGCCGATATCCTGCAACAAAGATATTGCCGCATCACGGCTGATTTTCAAGGATTTTTGAGATGCCTGGTTTGTAATCCAACTTATAATTTTAGCGTCTTCATAATATTTAAACATAGGAAATTCAACGATTTCGCCTGTTTTTTGAATCGTCTTTACAAGTTTCATTGCGCTGTCAATTTTTTTAGCGCTTTCTCTTTCTACAGGACAAACAAATAACAAATGAATACGTTTATCAAGCTTTTCTATATTGTCAGACAGCTTTTGCATTAATGGATCAGTAGTAGAAACAGCTCTTTTGCCCCTGAAAAACAAGGTGGAAGTCCTGACTTCAATAAGCAAATTCCCGAGCATCATCGGAAGTGTTTGTGTGGCTTCAACAAGGATTTTTAAATCCGGTTCATTCAGAATTCTATGATTTAATGCGCTGAAATTTTGGTCAAGAACTTTTTTCCGCAGCTCTTTAACCGCATTATCAAGATTAAATTCCTCTTCACCCCAATATATATATACAGGCATGGCTTTTCCTTTTATGTTTCTATAAAAAATATAGCTAAATAATGATTATTTTACAAATTCTTAGACAAATTTTAACTTTTCCAAGTTTTTATAAATATATAAAAGAAAAGGAAGTTTAAGGGAGTTGTTATGCCAGGAATTCAAGTGTTTCAATCGTTAAGAAAGGTTATTTCAAAAAGGATTGATATTTCTGCAATTTCAAATCCTTTTCTTATAAAACAAAGAATTGAGTCAAATGCAGGAAAAACTTTAAATATTAAAAGCATTAATCCTGAATCAGATTATTATAAATTAACTATCGAAGACTTTAACCATTCTTCTGATAAAAAATTTGTATATCTATATAGGGGTTTAGCAAATGTTGATAAAACTGAAATAAAAAACAAGGCTCATTTGTCTTTGTTGTCCAGCATTGGAAAGGGGTTGAAGTTTCTAAAGAATAGTCTTGGACTTGAAACTAAAGATAAATTATCTTTAATGCGACATTTTTCAGGCTTAACTCAGGGTTATGACCCGATACTTCATACTTCCAGGTCAAGACGAACAGCTTTAAATTTCGCAGATAAAAATGGAACAATAATTACATACAAAATTCCTGTTTCTTTTATTGAGAAAAAAGCGGTTTCAGGGCATGTTGCGGAGCAAGAAATAGATTTCTTTTTCGGTATTCCTAAAAAATATATCTATAAAATAAAAAACATCGGTAAAAAAGAAGCTACCGATATTCTTTATTTTAATCATACTAATGGTAAAAATTCTAAATCTTCAGATATTATTGAACTTAATAAAATAAATATACGGAATTAATTTATAAAAAGAACTTAATTTACCAGATTGTTATAAAATTTCTATCAAATTCATGCCGCTCTTTTAAACAATTCGTGGTAAAGATTGTCTAAACGAGCGTTAACAGCATCTATACGAGATAAAAGAATCTTAAAATTGTCTTCCATTTTCGCATTTAATTGTTTCTCCGAATTTATGTCCCAATCGTCCAACTGTTAAGGTATTCGTTCATTTCAGGAGTTAAGACGTCAATTTTTACGCCCATCGACTCAAGTTTTAGCGTTGCAATTTGCTGGTCAACTTCCTCAGGGAGAACATAAACTTTGTTTTCAAGCTTGCCTTTATTTAAAACCAGAGATTCAACGGCTAACGCCTGATTTGCAAAGCTCATATCCATTACGCTAGCCGGATGACCTTCTGCGGCGGCTAAATTTACAAGTCTGCCTTCTCCAAGAACAAGAACTGATTTTCCGCTTTCAAGCGTATGTCTGTCAAGGAATGTTCTGATTTTTTTCTTTTCTTTAGTCATTTTATTAAGTCCAGCCATATCTATTTCAAGGTCAAAATGTCCTGAATTGCAGACTATTGCGTGGTCTTTCATTATTTTAAAATGCTCTGTGTTGATTACATGTCTGTTACCGGTAACAGTAATGAATAAATCGCCGATAGGAGCGGCTTCATTCATAGGCATTACCCTGAAACCGTCAAGTACAGCTTCAATAGCTTTTATCGGATCAACTTCTGTAACAATAACATTTGCGCCGAGCCCTCTCGCTCTCATTGCGCAACCCTTACCGCACCAGCCATAGCCGACGATTACCGCATTTTTTCCGGCTATAAGCATATTTGTAGCTCTTATTACGCCGTCAAGAGTGCTTTGTCCAGTACCGTATCTATTATCAAAAAAGTGTTTTGTCTGTGAATCATTTACCGCATAAGCCGGAAATCCTAGCATACCGTCTTTTTCCATAGCTTTAAGTCTTACTATGCCGGTTGTTGTTTCTTCTGTGCTGCCGATAACTTCTTTTACCTGCTCAGGTCTTTCTTTTGTAATCGTAGCGACTACATCAGAGCCGTCATCTATAATAACATGCGGTCTATGGTCAAGAGCAATATTTACATGTTTAAGATAAGTGGCTGTATCCTCGCCTTTTATCGCAAAAACAGGTATTCCATAATCTTTTACAAGTGAAGCCGCAACGTCATCCTGTGTGGATAAAGGGTTTGACGCAATTAACACAGCGTCAGCTCCGCCTTCTTTTAAGGTTCTGGCAAGGTTTGCCGTTTCTTTTGTTACATGAGAACATGCCGCTATTCTTATGCCTTTAAACGGTTGTTCCTTGGCGAATCTTTTTCTTATTGATTCCAAAACAGGCATGTCTTTATTTGCCCATTCAATCTGATTTTTGCCTGCTTCCGCAAGGTTAATATCTTTAATTTCATATTTTAATTTTGTTAATTCCGTCATTTTCTCTCTCTCCAATTCTTTATCTCAAAAAAAGTATAGCAAAAATATAATACAAGTAAAAACTCAATTTCTTACCGGTACTCTAAACGATATGTCATTAGCAATTCAGATTCACTTCTGTATAAATATTAAGCTAATTAGATGATATTTAATCTGTAAAACGTAATTTATAATTTTTTTGTAGATACATTTATCATTTTAAAGAGGTAATTCTATGTCTTATGCTTATATATGGTTAATAGCCGGTATTACGCTTTTAATTCTGGAAATTTTTACCGCTGATTTTCTTCTTGCAAGTATCGGCATTTCATGCCTAATTGCAAGTATTCCAGCTTTTCTTGGAACATCAATTGCCGCTCAAATAACGACTTTTTCAATAACGGCAATCATCGTTTTCGCTACAATAAGACCTTTTATCCAAAAAATTATCCAGGGAAAAAACCACGCAAAGGAACTCGGGCTTAATACCCTGATTAATAAGCGGGGTATTGTAACAGAAGAAATAAATAATTCTCAAAACAAAGGTCATATAAAGATTGACGGCGATATCTGGAGAGCTTGTTCGGAAACCGGCGAAAATATTGAAGAAGGGGTTTTTGTAAAAGTTAAAAGATCAGAAAGCATAACGGTTTATGTTGAAAGAGAATCTGAATAATATAGTAAAAAGCATTAACGTGTTAATTAGTTTTGTCATTTATATATATAAATAAAAAGGAGATGATTTTATGACAACGTTTTTTTTCTTTGTTCTAGTTGTATTTGTTATATCGCTTTTAAGCTCGGGCATCAAAATTATTCACCAGGCTGAAACAATGATTATTGAGAAGTTTGGAAAGTTTGACAGAAAGCTTGAAAGCGGAATAAATATTGTGATTCCGATTTATGAACAACCCAGAAAAATCAAGTGGAGAGAAGTTAAAACCGATCTACAGGGCAGAAATTACTATATTTACAGGGAAGTAGAGCGAATAGATCTTAGAGAAGCTGTGTATGATTTCCCAAAACAAAAAGTAATTACAGCAGATAATGCAGGAATTGAAATTAATGCCCTTATATATTTTCAGATAGTAGACCCTGTAAGAGCAACTTATGAAATAGCAAATCTTCCCGAAGCTATTGAAAAGCTTGCGCAAACAACCTTAAGAAACGTAATTGGAGAGCTTGAACTGGATCAGACACTTGTTTCAAGAGACACAATAAATGTTAAACTTAGAGAAATTCTTGATGACGCTTCAAATAAATGGGGTGTAAAAGTAAATAGAGTTGAACTTCAAGATATTACGCCGCCTAAAGATATTCAGGAAGCAATGGAAAAACAAATGAGAGCTGAACGGGACAAAAGAGCGTCTATTCTTGAAGCGGAAGGAGATAAAAAAAGCGCTGTTTTAAGAGCTGAAGGTCAGGCAGAAGCAAGAATTAAGGTTGCTGATGCCGAGAGAGAAGCGATCAGGCTTGTTACCGAAGCTATCGTAAATACAAAAAGCGATCCTGCCCAATATCTTATTGCTATCAAGTATCTTGAAACACTGAAAGAAATGGTTTCCGGCAGAGATAACAAGATTGTATACTTACCAATAGAAGCAACTGGCGTTCTTGGAGCTATTGGGGGAATTAAAGAAATGCTTGCCAAGACAACAGAATAAATACGCTATAACTTATTAAAAAACTGATATTGTATTCTGAAAAAGTTATTTTTATAGGCGGGGCAGGCGGCTTTGCCACCCGCCCCGTAAGAGATGGTTTCTGCGGGGTTTTCGGCGAAGCCGAAAACCCCGCAATACTCTTACTCATCTCGCGCCGCCCTGCGGGCGGCGCGAGATAAAATAAAAATCTACGCTAAAAAAAGGATTTTTTGAAAATTTATTTAATTTGTTAATAGAAAAACTCGAAAATTATATTAACTATAATATTATTTTGAATATATACTAAACGGCAAAACTAATTAAAATGACTTTTATTGTAATACTGACTTTATGTCAAAAGTAATTAAAATTAATTAAAAAAGAATAAATTAAAGTTTTGACTTTTAGAATAAGAGAGAAAAGGAAGATTATTTTATGATAACCGGCATGTTGAATATGATGAACTCGGTATTTCAAACTTCACCGGCAATTGCGCCGAAAGTTATGCCAAAAAGCATTGCAGAAAATCCGTTTGCTTCTCCATTTGTAGGCAAATCTTTTTCAGAGCAGTTATTTGAAGGTAAAAATCAACCGGTTAAAGGGGGATTTTTTGCAGGATATTATAACGGCAAAAAAAATATTGTTGGTCAAAAGCTTTTTATAAACGTTTAATGCCAATTAAAGAAACAGGTAAATAAAAAAGGCAGTTCTTGTAAAGAGCGCCCTATAATTTATTAGTTAAAAATGATAAAATATCAGAGTATAATTTTTTTAAAATTATTTTTATCTGATAGAATAAAAAAAACAATCTGAGGGTTAAAAGATGAGCAAAGCTTATCTATGCGTAGGATCAAATATCGGCGATAGGATTGGGTACTTGCAGCAGGCAAATTGCTTGTTAAAGGATACTCAAGGCATTACTGTGATTGATATTTCCAGTATTTACGAAACCGAACCCGTTGGATACAAAGACCAGGAATGGTTTGCAAATGCTGTTTTAATCATCGAAACTGATCTAAGCCCTAAAGACCTCTTAAAAGAATGTATGAGAATTGAAAAACAGCTTGGAAGAAATAGAGCCTGCGAAAGCAGATGGGGACCAAGAACGCTTGATCTGGACATTTTATTTTACGATGACGTAATTATTTCAGAAAATTGTCTTCAAATTCCTCATCCAAGACTTCATGAAAGAGCTTATGCCCTTGTTCCTTTACTCGAATTAGACCCTGATTTTATTCATCCTATACTTAAAAAAACAGCGCTTGATTTACATAACGAACTTGAAGAACCGGAAGAAGTATATTTATATGGCGCAAGAAGCAATTTCTAAAATACATAAATCTATAATTGAAAGCGGTAAAAAGCCTGCTTTTATTCCTTTTGTTGAAGTCGGTTATCCTGATATGGAGTTTTCAAAAGAGCTTTTTTATCTTTTTCAACAAAATGGCGCCGCCGCAATCGAAGTAGGCATTCCTTTTTCTGATCCTCTTGCTGATGGACCGATTATTCAGAATGCTTCAAAAATTGCGCTGCAAAACGGCGTTAATCTTCAAAAAACCTTTGATCTTCTTGGAGAAATCAAACAGGATATGAGCGTTCCATTAATTTTATTTTCTTATTTAAACCCTGTTTTAAGTTTTGGAACAGATAATTTTGTTCGGGAATTAAAGGATAAAAATGTTGCCGGTGTTATAATTCCTGATTTGCCTCTGGAAGAAGCGGAAGAATTATCGATTACTTTGAAAGAAAACAATATAGACCTTATTTTTCTGGTTTCTCCCACATCAGATAATGAAAGAATAAAAAATATTTCTAAAAAATCATCCGGATTTATATACTTAGTTTCTTCAACAGGTGTTACCGGCGTCAGAGAAAGTTTTTCCACCATGCTTGCAGGTATTTGCAAAAAAATAAAAACTGTTGTCGCTCTTCCTGTAGCGGTAGGATTCGGAGTTTCCAAGCCTGAACACATTAAAAACCTTAAAGAGATTAAGGTTGATGGAGCGATTATCGCAAGCTCTTTTATAAAAATAATAGATCAATATTCAGAGAACAGACTTTTAGCATTAAAAAAATTGGATGAATATATTAAAATGCTGTATCAATAAGAAATAAATAACTTGAGTTGCTAAATAATTTTAATTTTTTATTTATACCAATCCAAACAAGTTTTCGTTAATTGCCGAAACACCCGCTAATTAAGACTTTACAAAAACAGTCTTTTTTATTTAACAATTTCTTTTTAACATCACTATAGCAACTCAAGTTATTCATTATCAAAAATATTATTCTTTCCTTATTTATGATCTTCAGGAGCGAAAACCGTCTTTATTTTAAGCGGGGTTTCAATATCTTTGGCATAACCCTTGATTTGTATAAGTTTTCTTTCATTATCAGGCACAAAAACAACCGTTCCAGGCGAAACTGCATTTATAGAAAAAGCAGGATTTTTTCTGTTGACAGGGTTTTTTGTCGTTGGATTTAACGCTTCTATTGTAACAATCGCAACTTTTTCTGAGGTTGCGCCTGTTTTTAAGGCATATCTGCCGGCTATCGCAGAATAGGCTATGTCAACATTTGCTCGTACTGTGGCATGCTGTCTTTGCTCCGGCGAACTGAAAAATATCGGCGAAACAAATAATGCCGCTACTCCTAAAATAACAATCAAAACGATAACTTCTAACAGCGTAAATCCTTTTCTGTTTTTCATAATTGCAAGTTATAGCTCTCCTCGTGAAATTTTATCTATAAGTTCTGTTAATTTCTGACCTTTTTCAAGAGATTCATCAAGGTAAAATCTTAGCTCAGGCGTGTTTCTTAGCCTTATTCTTCTGCCTACTTCTTTTCTGACAAACGGCGCGGATTCCTCAATCGCCTCCATAACTCTCTGTTTATGTTCCTGTTCGCCAAAAATACTGATATAAACCTTTGCATGCTTATAATCTGCCGATAATTCAACGTCTGTTACAGAAATAATTCCTTCTATTCTCGGGTCTTTTATGCCTTTTTGAACGATATCACTAATTTCCTTAATAAGCGCTTTTTTGATTTTTTCCCCTCTAGTATTCATTTTAGATGCTCCTTTTTAGGATTTTATACGAGAGAATGTCTTTGAATTTCTACTTTAGTAAGCGCCTTAATAACATCTCCCACTTCAATATCGTTGAATTTATCAAATGACATTCCGCATTCATAACCGCTTGCAACTTCTTTAACGTCGTCTTTGAATCGTTTAAGCTGACTTAAATTGCCTTTATAGATTTCTTTTCCGTTTCTGAATATTTTAGCTTGCGTATTTCTTGCTATTTTGCCGTCAAGAACATAACAACCAGCAATTTTAACGTTTTTACCAACGGTAAATACTTGTCTTACTTCTGCCGAGCCTATTTCTATTTCTTTATATTCGGGTTCAAGAAGTCCAAGCATTGTTTGTTCAATATCTTCAAGCATTTTATATATAATATCATATTTCCTGATTATAACGCCTTCATCCCCTGCTATTCTTAATGCGTTGGAGTCTTCTTTTACTCCAAATCCGATAAGAATCGCATTGCTTGCAGATGCCAACATTACATCGGCTTCTGAAATATCGCCGACTCCAAGATGAACAATTTTTACAAAAATCTTTTTGGTTTCAAGTTGTTGCAGAGAAGAACTTATAGCTTCGGCAGAGCCATGTGTTCCTGCTTTAACTATGATATTAAGCTCTTTTGTTTCTCCTTCAACCTTTTTAAGCAACGATTCCCGCTTTATATTAACAGGCGAAATTGATTCCAGCCTTGAATTTTTGGATTCTTCTTTTCTTTTCCCGATGATCTCTTTCATTGTCTTGTCATTTTCGACAACATCAAAAATTTCTCCGGCTTCAGGAACTTCCGGCAAACCTAATACTTCTACAGGCGTACTTGGACCGGCTTTATGAATTCTTTTGCCGGAATCGTTAATTAAAGCCCTGACTTTACCTCCGACTGTTCCAGCGACAATGTAATCACCAACTCTTAAAGTTCCTGTTTGAACGAGGAAAGTGGCTATAGCTCCTTTTCCCTTATCAAGTTGCGATTCAATAATTACTCCTGTTGCGGGTCTGTCCGGATTTGCCTTTAACTCTTCAAGTTCAGCAACCAGCAAAATATATTCAAGAAGCGCGTCAAGATTTAATTCTTTTAATGCGCTTACTTCTACGGTAATCGTATCTCCGCCCCATTTTTCAGACACAAGCGCGTATTCTGTAAGTTGCTTTAAAACTCTTTCAGGATCAGCGTTGTCTTTGTCTATTTTGTTAACAGCTATAATAATAGGGACTTTTGCCGCTTTTGCATGGTTAATTGCTTCAATGGTCTGGGGCATGATTCCGTCATCAGCGGCGACAACAAGAACTACGATATCCGTAACTTTTGCTCCTCTTGCCCGCATAGCTGTAAATGCGCTGTGTCCGGGGGTATCTATAAAAACGATCTTTTTATTATTGATTTCTGCTGTATAAGCTCCTATTGACTGGGTTATGCCGCCAGCTTCCGTGCTCACAATTTTGTGTTTGGTTTTTCTTATTGCGTCTAAAAGAGTAGTTTTTCCATGGTCAACGTGTCCCATAATTGTTACTACAGGAGCTTTTTCAACCAATTTTGCTCCTTCTTTTTCTTCAGGTTTTATTGAATTAGAATCTTTTTCTTCGCCGGATTCTGTTTCCGGTTCAATTATTGTATATTCTAAGGCTTCAGCCGCTTTTTTAGCGGTTGCCACATCAAGGGTCTGATTGACTGTAGCCAAAATTCCCGATAACATTAATTGTTTTATAACAGCGGCAATACTTTCGCCTAATTTTTCCGCAAGTTCCCCAACTGTTAAAGGAGATTCAATGGAAACTTCCTTGACTTTTTCTTTTATTTCTTCTTCTTGCTCTTCTTTTGTCTTTTTTCTTTCGGCAAGTTTAGCCTGAAGTTTTTGTTCTTCAAGTTTTTCGCGTTTTAATTCTTCTTTATCTCTAAAATTATCTTTCTTTTTATTAGAATAATCTTCTCGGCGTTGAGGTTTTTCAAGACCTTCAGGAGCAAGCTGTTCGCCGGATTCAGGTTTTTTAAACGGTCTTGGAGGTCTGTTGTCAAATCCCGGACGCTGGTCAGGTCTTGGCGAATAAGGTCTTTGATCTCTTACTTCGCCTGCTGGTCTTTGTTCCTGTGGTCTGTCCTGATATGGTCTTGGAGGTCTGTTGTCAAACCCCGGACGCTGGTCAGTTCTAGGCGGATAAGGTCTTTGATCTCTTACTTCTCCTGCTGGTCTTTGTTCCTGTGGTCTGTCCTGATATGGTCT